>Ga0134128_10001518_pt1 | contig 29688 bp, 26 predicted proteins | sample KB31754_FD_96462 | JGI IMG/M metagenome (GOLD analysis project Ga0134128, IMG submission 96462) | Terrestrial soil microbial communities with excess Nitrogen fertilizer from Kellogg Biological Station, Michigan, USA - KB3-175-4 | ecosystem: Environmental > Terrestrial > Soil > Unclassified ... | reverse complement strand
CGTCTTCGATGCGCGCGCGGTGACCGTCCGCCAGTACTGGGCAACCTCCAAGGACGGCACGAGGGTGCCGTACTTCCTCATCCGCCCGAAGAAGGCGAAGGGGCCGATTCCAACCATCCTCTACGGCTATGGCGGCTTTCAGCTCTCCCTCACTCCCTGGTACTGGAACGAGGGTCATAAACCGCTCGATGCGGTTCAGGCGTGGGTGACCCGCGGCGGCGCCATTGCCGTAGCCAACATCCGTGGCGGCGGGGAGTTCGGGCCGGCGTGGCACCAGGCGGCGTTGAAATATCACCGCCAGCGCGCCTACGACGATTTCGAGGCGGTCGCCGCCGACATCGAGCAGCGCGGCTTCTCGACGCCGAAGAAGTTAGGGATTGTCGGTGCCTCCAACGGCGGGCTTCTCGTCTCGACCGTCATGGTCGAGCGGCCCGACCTCTTTGGCGCCGTGGTCTGCCAGCGTCCGCTGATCGACATGCTGATCTACACTCATTACGGCGCAGGAGCCTCGTGGGTCGGCGAGTACGGCGATCCCGCCGATCCGAAGATGGCGGCGTACATCCGCACCTACTCGCCGTTTCAGAACGTCAAGCGCGGTGTCGATTACCCGCCCGTTCTCTTCATCGCCGAGACCACCGACGATCGGGTCACGCCGGTGTTTGCCCGCATGATGGCCGCCAAGATGGAGGCGCAGGGACACGATGTGCTCTTCAACGAGGCCACCGAGGGCGGCCACGGTCCCGGGGCGACTCACGCCGAAGAGGCGCAGTACTGGGCGCTGGCTTACACCTTCTTCGCCAAGAGGCTGGGACTCTAGTTAGAGGCGCTGGAGCGGGGCCTCGTGCCCCGCCCAGCGCGCGTCCCTGTGCCTATGCTTCGTGTCGCCACGGCGGGCGCGCGGCTTGCTTCGGGGCCGGTCTACGGGCCACGTCTGACGGGAGGAGGAAGCCATGGCTGCTCGTCTCTTTCTCAGTGCCGCCGCTGCCGGCGCCATCTCCATGTACCTTCTCGATCCCGACCACGGCCGCCGCCGCCGCGCCGTGATGCGCGACCGCCTGGCGAGCGGCATGAGCCGGTTGGACGATGCGACGAGCGTCGCGTCGCGGGATCTGCGCAACCGCGCACGCGGCGTCGCGCACGAAGTCCGCTCGCGGTTTACGCGGGAGGATGTCTCGGACGAGATCCTCTGCGAGCGTGTGCGCTCGCGCCTCGGGTGGGCAGTGTCGCACCCAGGCGCGATCGAGGTCTCGGCGTTATCGGGCAGGGTGACCCTGAGCGGTGCCTTGCTCGAGCGCGAGTATGTGCGTCTGCTGAGGACGGTCTGGGCTGTACGTGGCGTGGCTGACGTCGAGGACAGGCTCGCGGTTTATGAGAGCCCGGCGGGCATCTCGGCCCTGCAGGGCGGCGGCAGGGCGCCGGGACGCCGCTACGGGCCGTTGCAGGAAAACTGGGCGCCGGGCGTGCGGGTGGTCATGGGCGCAGCGGGCGGCGCGCTCCTCATCAACGCGCTCGCCGGCAAACGCAGCGCGCTGGGTCTCCTCGGGGGACTTGCGGGCGCGGCGCTCATCGCGCGCAGCAGCACCAACATGCCGATCGACCGGCTGGTGGGCGCGCGCTCGCCGGCGATGGAGCTGCAGAAGTGCATCGATGTGTCGGCGCCCATCGAGCACGTGTTCGAGACGTTCTCGCAGCTCGAGCGCTTCCCCGAGTTCATGACTCACGTGCGTGAAGTCCACGTGAGAGGCGACGGCACCTCGCAATGGACAGTGGAGGGACCTGCGGGACGTACCATCTCGTGGGAAGCCGTGACGACCCGCATCGAGCCCAACAAGCTGATTGCCTGGCGGACGCTTCCCGGCTCCGCGGTGGAGCACGCAGGGCTGCTGCGATTCGAGCAGACCCCAGGCGGAACACGCGTCCTCGTGACGATGAGCTACACACCTCCCGCCGGTGCACTGGGTCACGCGGTGGCGCGGCTCTTTGGGGCGGACCCGAAGTCAGAGCTCAACGACGACCTGTTGCGGATGAAGGTCTTCCTCGAAACCGGGCGCCGCGCTCACGACGCCGCCGCCACTGCACGGCACTAGCTGTACGAATTCACCCCGGCGCGCAGCGCATAATCTCAATGCAGGATTTCCTCCACCGCAACGGGCTTGTTGCGGTGGAGGATGGCGCGCACGCTGTCGATCTCGTATTCCGTTCGCGGGTGTACGGTGATGGCGGAGTTGCCGTTTCGGACGCGGCGGGCGTATGCCTCGGCATCCCCGTTGTGCCCCGCGCCTTGATCCAGCAGCGTGTGAAAATAGTTGGAAACGCGCGCAACGAAGGCATCTCCGGGCTCGGAGTCCGCCTGCCCGGTCTCCATCAGGGAGGTCAGCTCCACCCGGTCGGTGGGAAAGCCGTCCGCCACGAGCTCCGTGCGGACGCGGTCTGCAATGCCGTAGTCGTCAAATAGCGCAACGATAACCGGTGTCATAGGCCCTCCAACGAGCGGCAGTGGCGAGGGTTCCTGGCAGCCTGTGACCGCCGTCACGCTTGACTGCCGGGCATGCCGGCTGCTCTACAGCTAAAATCACGAGTTGCCGCGTCATCATCGAAAAGAACGCATCCGTGCCCATTCTGTTCAATCGCCGCGATCGAGTTGCCGCCGCCGAGAGCGAGTCCGAGCGGCGCCGCGGACCTGACAGGCGCACGCGCGTGGCGCGCGCGCTGGTGTATGGCAGCTTCAATCCGCGGCGGCTCGGGCCACGGCGGACCGGGGAGCACATGCTCGCCGCCGTCGACTGGTTCCACCCGTGGTGGCTTGCGATCGCGACTCTCATCCTCGGACTCTGTGCGAGCGATGCCGTATTGACGTACATTCTGATCGGCCGCGGTGCTTACGAGCTCAACCCGCTGCTCGCGCCTCTCATCGGCGGCTCGGGCGCGCTTTTCGTGCTGGTGAAGATCGGCATGACAGGCATCGGCGTGGTGCTGCTGACGCTGCTGTCGCGGCTCAAGGCCTTCGGCCGCATGCCGGTGGCGCTTCTGCTCTACGCGGTGCTCATCGGATACGCGGTGCTGATAGGCTACGAGCTGCATCTTCTCGGCCGGCTGTAAGAAGCCTTAATTCCTTTTAATTCAATGGCTGGCACGCGCTTTTCAATTTCCTCGCGCGTGCGTTTCCGCTAAACTAGCGCTTCGCTGTTTGCGCTCCCCCCATGCTGGAACCTACACCTCTTTTCGGCGGCAATGCCGCCTTTCTGGATGCCCTCTACGAGGAGTACCTTCGCGATCCGAAGAGCGTAGAGGAAAAGTGGCGACGCTACTTCGAGAGCCTGCCGGGGCCGAAGGGCGCCGAGCGTCCGCAAGGGCCGATCGAGGCGGCGCTCGCCGAGCGCGCGCGCCAGCCCCGCGCCGCGGCCAGCGGGCCGGTGGCGCCGGTGGAAGGCGGCGTCAACGCCAAGCAGGCGGCGGTCTCGCGGCTCATCCAGATCTGGACCAATCGCGGCCACCTGGTCGCGAAGCTCGATCCGCTCGGCCTCGTGCAGCGGGAACGGCCGCGGGTACTCGACCTGGAGTACTTCGGACTCGGGCCCGCGGATCTCGAGTCGGAGTTCTTCACCGCCAGCCGCACCCAGGCAGTGCCTCAGCGGATGAAGCTGCGCGAGATCCTGAAGCAGCTGGAGACCATCTATGCGGGCTCCATCGGTGCGGAGTTCGCGCACATGTCAGAGTCGCAGGAGCGACTCTGGCTGCAGGACCAGTTCCAGTCAGGAAGGCTCCTGCATCGCTTCGCGGCGGAGGAGAAGCGCAACATCCTCTGGCAGCTCACCGCCGCCGAGGGCCTCGAGCGTTACCTTCACACCAAGTACGTCGGCCAGAAGCGCTTCTCGCTCGAGGGCGGGGAGACGCTGCTGCCCTTCCTCGATGACCTCATCCAGAGCTGCGGCGGGGCGAAGATCGAGGAAGTCGTCATCGGCATGGCGCATCGCGGCCGCCTCAACGTCCTGGTCAATCTCCTCGGCAAGTCGCCGGCGACGCTCTTCTCGGAATTCGAAGGCGCCTATGACCTGAGCCACCTCAAGGGCTCGGGCGACGTGAAGTATCACAAGGGCTTCTCCGCGGACCTGCGCACCGCGACGGGCAACGTTCACACGGTGCTCGCCTTCAACCCCTCGCACCTCGAGGTGGTGAACCCCGTGGTCGAGGGCTCGGTGCGCGCGCGCCAGGAGAGGCGCAACGATGCCAAGGGCGACCGCGTGCTGCCGCTGCTGATCCACGGCGACGCGGCGTTTGCCGGCCAGGGCGTGGTGATGGAGACGATGCAGCTATCCCAGGCGCGCGGCTTCTATACCGGCGGTACCGTCCACGTCATCATCAACAACCAGGTCGGCTTCACCACATCGGAGCCGAGCGACGCCCGCTCGACGCTCTATTGCAGCGACGTCGCCAAGATGTTGGAAGCCCCGATCTTCCACGTCAACACCGACGATCCCGAAGCGGCCGTGTTCGTCGCACGGCTTGCGCTCGACTATCGCATGCGCTTCCACAAGGATGTGGTGATCGATCTCGTCTGCTATCGGCGGCTCGGCCACAACGAGGCCGACGAGCCGGCCGCGACCCAGCCCGTCATGTACGGCGTCATTCGTCAGCATCCCACCACCCGGAAGCTCTATGCCGACAAGCTCGTGGCCGAGGGTGTACTCGCGCAGGCTGACGCGGATGCGATGCTGGAGAAATATCGTGACGGTCTCGATCAGGGCCGGCCGCAGGCGCGTGCCGCCCTCGGCATGATCGGCAATAAATTCACGGTCGACTGGACGCGGTACTCCCAGGCCGACTGGATGGAGAGGATGCGCACGGCCGTGGAGCCGGCACGCCTCGAATCGTTGGGCAACCGCTTGATGGAATTGCCGGCCGATCTGACGCTGCATCCGCGCGTCGCTCACATCATGGGCAACCGCAAAAAGATGCTCGCCGGCGAAGCGCCGCTGGACTGGGGTTTTGCGGAAACGCTCGCCTACGCGTCACTCGTCGAGCAAGGCTTTTCCGTGCGTCTGTGTGGCCAGGACAGCGGACGCGGCACGTTCTTCCACAGGCATGCGGTGCTGCACGACCAGGGCTCCAACCGAACCTATATCCCGCTGCAGCACCTGGCCGAGCCGCAGCCCCGGGTCGAGATCATCGACTCGGTGCTCTCGGAAGAGGCGGTGATGGGTTTCGAGTACGGCTACTCGACCACCGAGCCCAACTGCCTCTCGATCTGGGAGGGCCAGTACGGCGACTTCGCCAATGGCGCCCAGGTCATCATCGATCAGTTCATCAGCTCCGGCGAGGCGAAGTGGGAGCGCTACTGCGGCCTCGTGCTCTTCCTGCCTCACGGCTACGAAGGAGCCGGGCCCGAGCATTCCTCCGCGCGGCTCGAACGCTACCTGCAGCTTTGTGCGGAATCCAACATGCAGGTATGCGTGCCCTCCACGCCCGCACAGATGTTCCACATGCTGCGCCGCCAGATGCTGCAGCCCTTCCGCAAGCCGCTGATCGTCATGTCGCCGAAGAGCCTGCTGCGGCACGACCTGTCGGTTTCCAGCCTCGAGGAGCTGACCCGCGGCGGCTTTGCGCGGGTGATCGGCGAGAGCGATGACCTGCCCGCGCAGGCCGTACGCCGGGTGGTCTTCTGCAGCGGCAAGGTCTACTTCGATCTGCTGAAGGCGCGGCGCAAGGATGCCATCCGCGATGTGGCACTGGTACGCATCGAGCAGCTCTACCCGTTCCCGACCGAGGACTACGAGGCGGTGCTCGCACGCTATCCGAATCTGCGTGAGGTGGTGTGGTGTCAGGAGGAGCCGCAGAACCAGGGCGCCTGGTACCAGATCCGCCACCGCCTGCAGGAGCCGCTGGGCCAGCGGCGCATCGTGCTCTACGCCGGCCGCGCGCCGGCGGCGGCGCCCGCCACGGGCATCGGCAAGATTCACGAGGCCGAGCAGCAGTCGCTGATCAACGCCGCGCTGCATGCCACGGCAACAGAGGATTCCGCGAGAGAGACGACACGGCTCACCGGCGGCGCCGCTCCCACCGCGGGCGGCCAGACGGCACCCGCGACACCGCTGCGAAAGAAGAGTTCTTAACGTCTTCTCCGCCCATGAGAGCAAAGACACCCAGAATATCTGTGTTTTTATACAGTCAAGAGATGTAATGACCGAGATCAAAGTTCCGCAGTTGCCCGAGTCCATCACCGACGCGACGCTGGTCGCCTGGCACAAGAAGCCGGGCGATGCCGTCAGGCGGGACGAGAACCTCGCCGACCTCGAGACCGACAAAGTGGTGCTCGAAGTGCCGGCGCCGGCCAACGGGGTATTGCGCGAAGTCAAGGTGCCGAAGGGGACGGTGGTCACCCCGGGACAGCTCCTGGCGCTGATCGAGGAGGGTGCGCAGGCCGCCGCCGCGCCTGCCGCCGCCTCTGCAGTTGCCGCCAAAGAGGTGCCGGCCGCAGAGGAGCTCAAGGCGACCGGCACCGATGCCGGCAAGGAGAAGCTCAGCCCCTCGGTGCGTCGGCTCATCGAAGAGAATCGCCTCGACGCCGCCGCCATCCCGGCGAGCGGCCGCGACGGCCGGCTCACCAAGTCCGACGTCGTGGATTTCCTCGGCAGGAAGGCGAGTGGGCCCACCAGCGCCGGCCCGACGGGCTCAGCAGGTGCGACAGCCGCCGCTGCCTCGATGGCCGCTGGCACCGCGCCCGCTGTACGCACACCGGTGCCCACGACTCCGGTTCTACCCTCAGGCGCCCGCGGCGAACAACGCGTCCCGATGACGCGCCTGCGGCAGCGCATCGCCCAACGCCTGGTCGAGGCGCAGTCCACCCAGGCGCTGCTGACCTCATTCAACGAAATCGATCTCACCGCGGTGCAGGAGCTGCGCGCCCGCTACAAGGATCGCTTCGAAAAGGAGCATGGCGTGAAGCTCGGCTTCATGTCCTTCTTCGTCAAGGCATCCATCGAGGCGTTGAAGAAATTCCCGGTCACCAACGCCTCGATCGACGGCAACGACATCGTCTATCACGAGTTCTACGACATCGGGGTTGCTGTCTCCACGGAGCGCGGCCTCGTCGTGCCCATCGTCCGGGATGCGGACGTCAAGAGCTTCGCGACCATCGAGAAGGAGATCGGCGAGTATGCGAAGAAGGCGCGGTCGGGCGGTCTTGCCATCGAGGATCTGATGGGCGGCACATTCACCATCACCAATGGCGGCGTGTTCGGCTCCCTGATGTCGACGCCGATCGTCAACGCGCCGCAGAGCGCCATCCTGGGGATGCACAAGATCCAGGAGCGGCCGATGGTGGTGGCCGGCCAGATCGCCATACGTCCCATGATGTACATCGCAATCACCTACGATCACCGCATCATCGATGGCCGTGAGGCCGTGCAGTTCCTCGTCACGGTCAAGGAATGTCTCGAGGATCCCGGCCGCATGCTGTTGGGGATTTGACCATGGCAGATTCCTTCGACGTCGTCGTCATCGGCGGCGGCCCGGCCGGCTACCCGGCCGCGATCCGCGCCGCCCAGAACAAGCTCAGTGTCGCCTGCATCGATGAGTGGAAGAACCGCGACGGCACCATGTCCTTCGGCGGCACGTGCCTCAACGCGGGTTGCATTCCCTCCAAGGCCCTGCTCGAGTCGACCGAGATGTATCACCGCGTGCAGGAGGAGTTCGCGGTGCACGGCATCCGTACGAGCGGTGTCAGCTTCGATGTCGCCCAGATGCAGAAGCGCAAGGGCGGCATCGTCAGGACGATGACCCAGGGCATCCTTGCGCTCTTCAAGGCCGCCGGCGTCACGCCGCTGCAGGGACACGGCCGGCTCCTTCCCGGCCGCAAGGTCGAGTTCACCGCCCCGGACGGTACGCGCCGGGAGCTGACCGCGAAGCAGGTGATCCTCGCCTCGGGCTCCGCGCCGGTCGAGCTCAAATCCGCGCCGTTCCAGGCGCCGCACATCATCGACTCGTGGGGCGCGCTCGACTTCGACAGCGTGCCGAAGCGCCTCGGCGTGATCGGCGCCGGCATCATCGGCCTGGAGTTGGGCAGCGTGTGGCGCCGTCTGGGCAGCGAGGTGACGGTGCTCGAGGCGCTGCCGGATTTCCTGCCGACCGCCGATCAGCAGCTCGCCAAGGAAGCCGCGCGGCACTTCAAGAAGCTGGGGCTCGATATCCGCCTCGGCGCCAAGGTGACCGGCGCGCGCCTCGCGGGAGGCGCGGTCGAGGTCGCCTACACGGACTCCAAGGGCGAGCAGACACTCACGGTCGACAGGCTGTTCGTCGCGATCGGCCGCCGGCCTTACACGCGAGATCTTCTGGCGGCGGGCACTGGCGTCGAGCTGGACGAGCGCGGCTTCATCAAGGTCGACCACCAATGCCGCACGGGCGCCGAAGGCGTCTGGGCCGTGGGCGATTGCGTGCGCGGCCCCATGCTGGCGCACAAGGGCAAGGAGGAGGGCGTGATGGTCGCCGACCTCATTGCCGGCCGCTTCGGCGAGGTCAACTACGAGACTGTGCCGTCGGTAATCTACACCGCGCCCGAGATCGCCTGGGTGGGACAGACCGAGGAGCAGGTGAAGGCGAGCGGCCGTCCCTACAAGGTCGGTGTCTTCCCTTTCCTCGCCAGCGGCCGTGCGCGCGCCATGGAGCAGGCGCAGGGCTTCGCCAAGATCGTCGCGGCCCAGGACGATGACGAGATCCTCGGCGTGCACATCATTGGTCCGCTTGCCGGTGAGCTCATCGCCGAGGCCGTGCTGGCGATGGGGTACTCCGCAAGCACCGAGGACCTGCAACGCACCATCCACGCGCATCCGACACTTTCGGAAGCCGTGCATGAGGCAGCTCTCGCCGCCGACAAGCGCGCCATCGACTCGATCAACCGTTAGATCGAAAGCAAGCCGTTGAGCGGCCCAGGGCCGCTCCCTGGGCCGCGGGATGAATCCCTGTCATAGGGTTGGCCGCGCAAATCGCCGGGAGCGATTTGCGCCAATCAACGTGCCCGGTGCGCGTCGATGACGTTGGGCACCGTGCCCAGGCGATGCAGCACGCGCGCGAGCTGCTCGAGCCCGCTCACGGGCACCGTCAGCCGCACGTGCGCGGTACCGGCATCATGGTTCATGGCAGTCGACATGGCGTCGATGCTCAAGCGCTCCACCGCCAGCACGTCCGTCAGATCGCGAAGGAGTCCACGGCGGTCGTAAGCGGTGACGGCGATCTCCACGGTCAGCCCGGTGCCATCCCCTGAGCTCCACTCGACCTGCAGCACGCGCTCCGGTCTGACTTCGCGCATGCGCGCGAGGCTCGGGCAGTTGCTGCGATGGATGGTCACGCCGCGGCCCACCGTCACATAACCCGTAATCGGCTGTGGCCGCAGCGGGGCGCAGCAGCGGGCGAAGGTGATAGGCAGGTTGCCCACGCCTTCGATCTCAACCGGCGAGCTGCCGCGTGCTGCCTTCGGACGCGTCAGCCGCGGTATCTGTGGAGGCGGGGGCTCGGGTGCGAGGCTCATTTCGCCATTGCCGGAGGGCTGCGCGTGGCCGTCCGCCGTCGCCGCATCCCGCTTGCGAAACCATGCACGCACCTTCGCCCGATTGCGGGGCGAAGCCAGAAAACCCTGCTCCGGCGCCAGCCAGTCGCGGCTCGGGGCATCCTGCTTGCCGGTGATGATCTCGACGATCTCGCCGTTCGAGAGCGTGTAGGTGAGCGGCACGATGCGGCCGTTCACCTTGGCGCCGCGGCAGCGATGGCCGAGCGAGGTATGGACGTTGTAGGCGAAATCGAGCGGTGTCGCGCCGCGGGGCAGATCGACCACTTCTCCCTTCGGTGTCAGCGCATACACCCGGTCCTCGAACAGCTCCGAGGTCACCTGCTCGAGAAATTCCCGGTCGGCTTCCGCTCCGGAGCCGGCGCGGGCTTCCCCGGGGGCCTGCGGCTCGAGCAGCCGCCGCACCCATTCGATCTTGCGGTGATACTCGGCATCCGTCGCCTTCCCTTCCTTGTACGTCCAGTGTGCGGCGACGCCGAGCTCGGCGTGCTCGTGCATCTCGCGCGTGCGGATCTGCACCTCGACGCTCTTGCTCTGTGGTCCGATGACCGCCGTGTGGATGGAGCGATAGAAGTTGCCTTTGGGCGTGGCGATATAGTCGTCGAATTCCCCCGGGATGTAGGTCCAGAGGCCATGGACCACTCCCAGCGCGGCGTAACAGTCACGGATCGTCCCGACGACGATGCGCACCGCCCTGACGTCGAAGAGCTGCTCGAACGCCAGCTGCTTGCGCTGCATCTTGCGGTAGATGCTGTACATGTGTTTCGGCCGGCCGTAGACCTCCGCCTGAATGCCCGCGGCCTGAAGCTCGGAGTGCAGCCGCCCGCAGAGCTCCTCGATGTAGCGCTCGCGATCGGCACGCCGCTCGTTGAGGGCGGTCGCGATCCGCCGGTACTCCTCCGGCTCCAGGTACCGGAACGCCAGGTCCTCGAGCTCCCATTTGAGCTGCCATACCCCGAGGCGGCTGGCGAGCGGGCCGAACACCGCCCGCGCTTCGACCGCCCGCCGCTCCCGCTCGGCGAGCCCAGGTGCGTCGGTCGGCAGGTCCCGGGAATGGCGCAGGGCAACCAGATGCTCGGCGAGGCGCGCCAGGATGAGCCGGGGGTCGCTGACGACGGCGAGGAGCATCTTGCGGAGGGTCTCCGCCTGCCGGGCGTCGAGTCCCTGGGCGGGCGACCAGTTACGCGGCAATCCGAGCTCGCCGAGTCTGAGGAGGGCGATGGCCGTCTCTGCAGCCGGCCGACCCGCGACCGGGGCGAGGCGTTCCGCCGTGCGGCGGGGGTCCAATCCCGCCTGCCCGGCCAGGTCGATAGCAGCCTTCACCAGGACGGCATTCGCGAGGTCCGCATCGAGCGTCAGGGCGCCTAAGAGCTCCGCCGCCTCGGCTGCCGTGGCCAACGCCCCTGGGACGAGCGCGCCCAGCTCCTCGACCCCGCGCTGGGCAGCGGCGATCGAGGCGATCAGCTCGGGTGGGCAGAGTTGCCGGGTCTCCATTGCTGCCTGATAGGCCCCTTTTGCGGCTATTATTAACTATGGCCAGCCACACCAAGTGGGTGAACATACAGCATGTGACAGGGCGCGCCGCGAAAGTGGCTGGCGCTCGCGCCGGAGCGCGCGGATCGGGGATCCTGCCAACGGCCCCGGACACGCTGCCGGGCGCCCGGGCTGTGCAACAAGGGGCGACGAGTGGCCCGGCCCACGCCAACGGCGTCGAGCCGATCCGCTTCGAAGGCTACGGCCCCGGCGGCGCGGCCGTGATGATCGAGTGCGTGACCGATGACAGCAACCGCACGCGCGCGGACCTTCGCCGGGCCTTCAGCGAGCACGGCGGCCATCTCGGCGCCGAGGGCTCCGTCAGCTACCTGTTCAATCATGTCGGCCTCATGGTCTACCCGCCGGGAACCGACGAGGAGAGGCTCATGCGGGCGGCGCTCGAGGCCGGCGCGGAGGATGTCGTTCCCAACTCAGACCGCTCGATCGAGGTGCTCGCCGATCCGATGGAGTTCGAGACGGTGCGCGCGATTCTCACCGATCGCGGCTTCGTGCCCGCGGCAGCGGAGGTGACGGAGCGGGCTTCCCTGACGACGCCGCTTTCCGGCGAGCCGGCAGAGCGGATGATGCGCCTGCTCGAGACGTTGGAAGAGCGGGATGATGTGAGGAACGTGTACTCGAATGTCGAGATATCGGACGAGGTCCTGGCGCGCATTTGACCCGGGCGGCGCGCGCACACCGCCTGCCTACGCCCCGTGCCTGCGAATCCTCGGCCTCGATCCGGGATCGCGGCGGACGGGATATGGCGTCATCGAGCGCCGTGGGGTGGATTGGGTACACGTTGCCCACGGGTGCGTGACCGTTGCCGGCGCCGAAGAATCCCTGACCGAGCGCCTGCGTGTCATCTTCGAGAATCTGCGCGATCTCATCGCGACGCACGCTCCGGGAGAGGTGGCGATCGAGCGGGTGTTCGTCAACAGGAACGTCGACAGCGCGCTCAAGCTCGGGCAGGCCCGTGGCGCCGCGCTGTGTGCGGTGCCCAAGGGTCTGCCGGTGTTCGAGTACGCGCCGCGGGCCATCAAGCTTGCCCTCGTGGGCTCGGGCGCGGCGGAGAAGGTGCAGGTGGCTCACATGATTCGCACGCTCCTCAGCCTCCAGGGACGCATCCCGCCCGATGCCTCGGACGCGCTCGCCGTGGCGGTCTGCCACGCGCACTCGCGTCGCCTTCACGAGCTCGCCATGCAGTCGGAGCGCAGCGCGGCGCCCGAAGCGGCGCAGCCGTCCTCACGATGATCGGATCCGTCCGGGGGCGCATCCTCTCGAAGACTCCGCCGCAGCTGTTGGTGGAGGCGGGCGGCCTCGGCTACGAGCTCGAAGCGCCGATGTCGACCTTCTTCCATCTGCCGGCCGTGGGGGAGGAGGTGCGGCTGCTCACGCATCTCGTGGTGCGCGAGGATGCTCACGTGCTCTACGGTTTCGGCACCGAGGACGAGCGCCGCCTGTTCCGCAACCTGATCAAGGTCTCCGGGGTCGGCCCGAAGATCGCCCTGGCGCTGCTCTCGGGCATCAGTGTCGAGGCGTTTGCGCTTTGCGTGCAGAGCCAGGACGTGGCAGCGCTCATCAAGGTGCCGGGCATCGGCCGCAAGACCGCCGAACGCCTGGTGATCGAGATGCGCGACCGCCTGCAGGCCGGCGGCGCCGCTGCCGTGAGCGCCGTGCCCGCCGGAGCGAGTCCCGAGGCGGAGGCTTTCGGGGCGCTGGTTGCCCTCGGTTACAAGCCCGCGGAAGCGACGCGCTTGCTCAAGGCGGCGGGTCCGGGTACACATTCCACCGAAGAGCTGATCCGCCGCGCCCTGAAGGGCGCCGCGCCGGAGTAGATGCATCTTGCAAGCTGAAAGAACGATCGGCGCCGAGGCCACCCGCGAGGACGAGACGGTCGACAAGGCCATCCGGCCGCGGCGCCTCGCCGACTACATCGGGCAGCCGCAGGTGAAAGCACAGCTCGACATCTTCATCAGCGCCGCGCGCCAGCGCGCCGAGGCGCTCGATCACGTACTCATCTTCGGGCCGCCCGGCCTCGGCAAGACGACACTCGCCAACATCATCGCCGCGGAGCTCGGCGTCAGCCTGCGCCAGACCTCCGGCCCGGTGCTGGAGCGTCCGGGGGATCTTGCGGCGATCCTCACCAACCTGCAGCCGCGCGACGTGCTTTTCGTCGATGAGATCCACCGCCTCTCGCCGGTCGTCGAGGAGGTGCTCTATCCCGCGATGGAGGATTGTCAGCTCGACATCATGATCGGGGAGGGGCCGGCCGCGCGCTCGATCAAGCTCAACCTGCCGCCCTTCACCCTGGTCGGCGCCACGACCCGCGCCGGGCTCCTGACCTCGCCGCTGCGCGATCGCTTCGGTATCGTGCAGCGCCTCGAGTTCTACGGCGTGGAGGATCTCGAGCGCATCGTGCGCCGCTCCGCCGCCATCCTCCATGTGCCGGTGGAGGGCGAGGGGCCGCGCCGCATCGCGCAGCGCTCCCGCGGGACACCGCGCATAGCCAACAGGCTGCTGCGCCGGGTGCGCGACTACGCCCAGGTCAAGGCCGACGGCCGGATCACTGAAGGGGTGGCGGATGCCGCCCTCGACCTGCTCGAGGTCGATCCCCAGGGCTTCGATACCCTGGATCGCAAGCTCCTGCTCACCATCATCGAGAGGTTCGACGGCGGTCCGGTGGGCATCGACAGCCTCGCGGCGGCCATCGGCGAGGAGCGCGGCACTCTCGAGGACGTGATCGAGCCCTTCCTCATCCAACAGGGGTTCCTCGTCCGCACGGCTCGCGGCCGCATGGTCAGCCGGGCCTCGTACTTGCATTTCGGCGTCAAAGCCCCGGAGCGGGCCGCGGCCCCGCTGTCGCTTTTCGAGGACGGCCAGTGAGCGTCTTCTCCTGGCCGGCCCGTGTATACTGGGAAGACACCGACGGGGGCGGGATAGTCTATTATGCGAACTATCTGCGCTTCCTGGAGCGCGCGCGCACGGAGTGGCTGAGGTCGCTCGGCTATTCGCAGCATGCGCTCGCCCAGGAGCCCGGTATTGTGTTCACGGTGGCCAGCCTCACCGTCGAGTATCGCCGTCCGGCGCGGCTGGATGATGAGCTCACCATCACCTGCGAGCCGCGCGCCGATCGGGCGGCAACGATCCGGTTCGAGCAGGCGATCTTCCGGGGGCGCAACCCCGGGGAGGAGCCGCCGCTGCTCGTCGCGGGGGTGCGGGTTGCCTGCGTCGATGCGCGCACACTGAAGCCGAGAAGGCTGCCCGAGTCCCTCATGAATGTGTTGACCTGACCGTCTGAGAATATGAACGGACAACTCTCCATTATTCGCCTGGTGGTCGAGGCGAGCATCCCCGTCCAGATCGTGGTCGGGCTGCTGCTCCTTGCCTCGCTCAGCTCCTGGGCCATCATCTTCAGGAAGCGCCTGCTTCTCGGGCGCGCGATGCGCGAGGCGGACCAGTTCGAGAACAACTTCTGGTCCGGCGGCGATCTCGCGCAGCTCTACCGCGCGATAGAGTCCCACGGCGGCGCCACCGGCATGGCGAGCATCTTCGAATTCGGCTTCCGCGAGTTTGCGCGGCAGCGCCAACAGGGATCCATTCCCGCGGATCAGCTCCTCGAGGGCGCGCGGCGCGGGATGCGCGTGGCGCAGCTGAAGGAGATCGACAGGCTGGAATACAGCCTGGCCACCCTCGCCACCGTCGGCTCGACCAGCCCGTACGTGGGCCTCTTCGGCACGGTTTGGGGAATCATGACGGCGTTCTCATCGCTGGGCGATGTCCAACAGGCGACTCTCGCCTCGGTGGCGCCGGGCATCTCCGAGGCGCTGGTGACCACCGCAATCGGCCTTTTCGCGGCCATCCCGGCGGTCGTTGCCTACAACCGCTTCGCCGATCAGGTGGGCCGCCTGGAAGTGCGCTTCGACGCCTTCATGGAGGAGTTCTCCACCATTCTGCAGCGGCATGCGACCCGCGGCGGCCCGGCAAGCCAGACGGGTCACGTCACGGCCGCCGGCGGCTCCGGCGCGGCGGCCCAGGCCATCATGCCCGGCACGGCCGGAGCCCGGTAGGAGGTCGGCATGGCCCAAGTCTCCCGCGGCCGGCGGTTGATGGGCGAGATCAACGTCGTTCCCTACATCGACGTGATGCTCGTGCTGCTGATCATTTTCATGATCACGGCGCCGCTTCTCACTCAGGGGGTCAAAGTCAACCTGCCGAAGGCGCATGCGGAACCTCTACCCACGAACGAGGCCAAAGATCCTGTCGTGCTGTCGGTCGATGCACAAGGCCAGTTGTTCCTCAATATAGCCTCCGATCCGCGAGCTCCCCTGGATCCTGACACCGTCCTGGCGCAGGTGTCGGCGGCTCTGCAAGGGGCGCCCGAACGGGCCGTGATCGTCAAAGCGGACAAGTCAGTCTCCTACGGCGTCGTCATGCAGGCCATGGTCCTCCTGCAGCGCGCCGGGGCGAGCAAGGTCGGAATGGCCACCGATCCGCTGCCGCCACCGCAGTCACACGCAGGCAGTTGACCGATTGCTCCTCCGATGACCGAGTCCGTTCGCGACCGCTGGCTGTCGATTGGCATGTCCGTGCTGCTGCACGGCAGCCTTATCGTGCTGCTCGCGCTCGGCTGGTGGCACTTCCGGCAGCAGTCGGTGCCGGCGCCGAGCGTGCCGATCAACGCCAATGTGGTCGATGCCCGTACCCTGAAAGGGCTGGGCACTGCCTCGACTCCCGCGCCCACGCCCAAGCCGGCTCCCCCTCAGGCTCAGCCGCCGCCGGCCATCCAGCCTGAGGGACCGCCGCCGCCGACCCCGGATGAGCTCGCGATGAGGGAGCAGGCGGCCAAAGCGGAAGCCGAGCACGAGGAGCAGGCCCAGCGGGAGCTGCTTGCCCGGCAGGCGGCCGCGCAGGCACGCGAGGAGGCGAGAGCCAAGGCCCAAGCCGCGGCCGCGCAGCAGGCGGAGGCCAGGAAGGCCGAGGAAGCCGAGGCGGCAGCTCAGGCGAAGTCACAGCGACTGGCAGAGGCCAGGAAGAAGGCCGCTGCGGCGAAGCTCGCGGCCCAAAAGAAGCTGGCGCAGGAACGCAAGCTTGCTGAGGAGAAGAAGCTCGCCGAGCAGCAGGCCGCCGCGGAGCGTGCGGCCCGTGTCGCCGAGCTGCAGCAGAGCCTGCAGGAGGACGAGCGTGCGGCAGCGGCGCAGGCGGCGAGCGGCGCTCTCGCCAGCTGGCAGATGGCGGTCACCTCCCGCATCCAGAACGCCTGGATCAGGCCGCCGACCGCACAGCCGGGCATCGAGTGCGTGCTCAACGTGAGCCTGGTGCCGGGCGGCTCGGTGACCGGTGTGAGCATCGGCCGCTGCAATGGCGATGACGCCGTGCGCCAGTCCATTCAGACTGCGGTGTACAACGCTTCGCCCCTGCCGCCGCCGCCCAATGGTATTCCGTTCCCGCGCCAGCTCATCATCACCTTCAAGCCGACCCACTGAACTGCTCAAATTTCATGAACGCGACACCGAGAATCACGCCCCTGCTACGGATCTTCCTGGCGCTACTCACGGCCGCGTGGCTGGCAGCCCCCGCCGCCCGGGCGCAATTGCAGATCCAGATCACCTCGGGGGTGACCAACCCCGTGCCGATCGCCGTCGTGCCTTTCGCCGAGGCGCCTGCGGACGGTACTGACGTGGCCGATGTGGTCCAACATGATCTCGTCGGCAGCGGCCGCTTTACCGAGCTGGCTCGCAATAAAATGCCCGCCACCCCGACCAATGCCGCCGACGTGAAGTTCGCGGACTGGAAAGCGGCCGGCAGCGATTACGTCGTCGTCGGTCAGGTGACGCCGATAGCGGGCGGACAGCTCGCGGTGGATTTCAACCTGCTCAATGCGCTCACCGGGCAGAGCATCACCCGCCAGCGGTTCACCGGCAGCGCCTCGGCGCTGCGCAATGCCGCGCACCGGGTGAGCGATGTCATCTATCAGGCGATTACCGGCATCCGCGGCGCCTTCGCCACGCGAATCGCCTACGTGGCCGTCGTGGGGCAGGGCGCTGACCAGCGCTTCCAACTGGTGATCGCCGATGCCGATGGCTACAATCAGCATCTGATCCTGGAGTCGCGCTTCCCGCTCATGTCGCCGGCGTGGTCACCGGATGGCCAGTGGATCTCCTATGTTTCGTTCGAGAATCACCTGTCCGCCGTGTATGTGCAGCGAGTGCTGACGGGGCAGCGGACCTGCGTCTCCATGCGCGCGGGCATCAACGGCGCGCCGGCCTGGTCGCCCGACAGCCGCAGGCTCGCGCTCACCCTGAGCGGCGACAGCGGCCACCCGCAGATCTACATCCTCGACCTCAGCAACCAGCATCTGACGCGCATCACCGATTCGCCGGCCATCAACACGGAAGCGACCTGGTCGCCCGACGGCCGCTACATCTACTTCACGTCGGATCGCGCCGGCGAGCCGCAGATCTACCGCATCGGCGCGACCCCCGGCAGCCCCACCCAACGCATCACGTTCACCGACGAATACAATGCGGGGCCGCATATTTCCGCAGACGGCAAGCTGCTGGCGATGGTCACGCGTGACGACAGCGGCAGCTACCGTATCGCCGTGCAGAACCTCGTGACCGGTGAATTCAAAATGCTGACGCCCGGCCGGCTCGACCAGTCGCCAAGCTTCGCCCCCAATGGCGCCACCATCATGTACGCTGCCCGGCCGGGTCGGGGTCAGGAGGGAATCCTGGCAACGATCTCCGTCGACGGACTCACCGGCCTTTCCCTGAAGGCGACCCAGGGCGAGGTACGCGATCCGGCGTGGGGTCCGTTCATTCAGTAGCCGTTCAGTAGCCAAGTCCGAACGTCCAACAAAGAGCTGCCGCGTGGCGGCGAACCTGGAGAAGGGTCTATGTATCGTCGAACTCTCGTCCTGATGCTGCTGTCCGCGTGCCTCGGGCTGACTGCCTGCGCGCACCATCCGCCGAAGCCATCGGCCGAGCAGCAGCAGTCCACCGCGGGTGGTGCGGGCGCCAATGCCAACGGCGCGGAAGGCGGCGCCAACGCCAATGGCGGTCCGTTCGGCAATCAGAACTCGGTCGCGGGCCCGCAGGAGGGCACGCTCGCCAAGCGCACGATCTACTTCGATTTCGACAGCGCGGTGATCAAGGGCGACGGCACGGAAATCGTCGCGGCCCACGCGAAGTACCTCTCCGACCACGCGGATGCCCGCGTGCGGCTGGAGGGCAATACGGACGAGCGCGGCTCGCCTGAATACAACATCGGCCTCGGCATGCGCCGTGCGCAGGCAGTCCGCCAGGCGCTGCTGCTGCAGGGTGCCTCGGCGGCTCAGATCACCGTTGTGAGCTATGGTGCGGAGCACCCGGTCGATCCGGCGCATAACGAAGACGCATGGTCCAAGAACCGGCGTGTCGATATCGTCTACCTTACGCCGGGCATGCAGCCGCCGCAGGCACCGCAGCCGCCGCAGTAAGCTCATCCAGGACATTCAGCTTCCGAGGAGTCCGTCATGCGCCCGATCGTCCCGTTAGTGCTCGTCACGGTGCTCGCCGCCGGCTGCGCTTCGGTTCCGCCCGACCAGGATCCGGTGCAGATCAGGCTCAACGACCTCGATGCCCGGGTGTCGAAGGTCGAGCGGGTCGTTTCCAACCAGAGCCTGGTGCAGATGGACCAGCAGGTGGACACGCTCCAGGCCGAGGTAAGGGATCTGCGCGGTCAGATCGATGATCTGCAGAACTCGAATAAGGCGCTGCGCAACCAGCAGCGGGACCTCTATGCGGACCTCGACAAGCGCATGGCGGCGCTCGAGCACGGCGGTGCGGCCGGGGGTGGTACGGGTGCCGGGGAGGGGAACGGTGGACAAGGGATCTCGTCCACCGAGCAATCGGTCTACTCGCAGGCCTTCGACGCATTGAAGGCCGGCAGCTACTCGGTGGCCATCAGCGGCTTCCAGGACTTCCTCAAGCAGTATCCCTCGAGCCCGCTCGCGCCCAATGCGCAGTACTGGCTGGGAGAGGCTCACTACGTGAACCACGACTTTGCCGCGGCCGAGAGCGCCTTCCAGGCGGTGCTCGACAAATGGCCGAGCTCGAGCAAGGCGCCGGATGCCATGCTCGATCTCGGCAATACCCAGCTTGCCCAAGGTAAAACGACCAAGGGCCGTGCGACGCTGCGGCAGGTCGCCAGCCAGTACTCCGGCACGAGTGCCGCGAGCCGTGCGCAGGCGCGGCTGAAGCAGCTCTCAGCGCAGTGACGGGCGCAGGTGGCGCGACTCAGGATCACCGAAATCTTCTATTCCCTGCAGGGTGAGGCTGACACGGCAGGGATCCCCACCGTGTTCGTGCGCCTCACCGGGTGTCCGTTGCGGTGTCAGTACTGTGATACGGAATACGCGTTCCACGGCGGGGAGTGGTGGGACGTCGAGGCGATCGTGCGGCGGGTGCGGGAGTTGGGTGGCTGCTATGTCTGCGTGACGGGCGGCGAGCCGTTGGCGCAGAAAAGCTGCCTCACTCTTCTGACTCAACTCTGCGATGCGGGGTGCCGCGTCTCGATCGAGACGAGCGGTGCCATGTCGCTCGAGGGAGTTGACGAGCGTGTCGTACGGGTCGTCGATGTCAAAACACCGGGGTCCGGGGAGGAGTCGCGCAACCGTTATGAGGAGCTCGCGCGGCTCGGCCGACGGGACCTCGTCAAGTTCGTGATCTGCGACCGCGGCGACTACGAGTGGAGCTGCGCGAAATTCCGCGAGCACGGGTTGGAAGGCCGCTGCACCGTGCTCTTCTCGCCGAGCCACGAGCAGCTGCCCCCCCGGCAGCTCGCCGACTGGATCCTCGAGGACCGGCTGCCGGTGCGCTTCCAGATCCAGCTGCACAAGTACCTTTGGGGCAACGTGCCGGGCAAGTAGCGGCTCCCTCGCAGCGAAAGAGAGCATTTCCATGGCGTCCCACAAAGCGGTCGTGCTGGTCTCCGGCGGCCTCGATTCGGCCACTACGCTGGCCATCGCACGGTCCCAGAGCTACGAGTGCTACGCGCTTTCAGTCGATTACGGCCAGCGGCACGCGGCGGAGCTCGACGCGGCGATGCGAGTCTCCGGCGCGTTGGGCGCGCGCGAGCACCGGATCATGCGCGTCGATCTCGCCGGCATCGGCGGCTCCGCGCTGACCGATACTTCGATAGCCGTGCCGATACAGCCCACTGCCGGCATTCCGGTGACTTACGTCCCCGCCCGCAACACCATCCTGCTTGCGCTTGCGCTGGGCTGGGCCGAAGTGCTCGGCGCCGAGGACGCCTTCGTCGGCGTCAATGCCGTCGATTTCTCGAACTACCCGGATTGCCGCCCCGCCTTCATCGATGCCTTCAGCCACCTCGCCGCGCTCGCGACCAGGGCAGGTGTCGAAGGCCATCCGTGCCGTATCCAGGCACCCCTCATTTCCTGGTCCAAGCAGCGCATCATCCGCGAGGGCACCCGCCTCGGCGTGGACTATTCCCTCACCGTCTCCTGCTACCAAGCCGACGATCTCGGCGCGGCCTGCGGCCGCTGCGACTCCTGCCGCCTGCGCCGCGCTGGCTTCGAGGCCGCCGGACTCCCGGATCCCACGGTGTACCAGCGCTTGTAGTATCATGCGCGCCCCGTTTTCCCTGCTGGCCGCGCAAATTGCCGGGAGCAATCTGCGCCAAAAGATCGAGGGGCGTTAGCTCAGTCGGTAGAGCATCGGACTTTTAATCCGCTGGTCGACGGTTCGATTCCGTCACGCCCCACCAATAACGACAAATAGTTAGCGGCGGAACCTCAGATGAGTTCTCGCCGTTTCATGGGCCAGATCCTCCCGGCCGAGACGCAGCGATACTGCCTCCACGGTCAAGGCCGTAACTCGCGCAGTTCGTAGGAAAAGAATTCGAGTGGCGAATCTTCGAGTGATGGCACGGCGCGCCTTCTGTAGCGCGGCAGAATGATGTCGTCCTCCGAAGTTGATGGTCGATATCCCGTCTGATCCCGGGCCATCCTGGCGAGTTCCTCGAGATCGGCGGATGAAAGCGATTCCATCACCGTGCGCATGTCGCCAGTGCAGTCCAGTTGCTCAGGAGGTCGTCTTGACCGCAATAGCAGATCGGTTCCCGAGCTCGAGCGCAAGATCCACGAATCTCCATGCGTTGCGCTGAGCTTCAGTGCTTCGATTCTCTGCGCGTTGGAGTTTCTAAGGTACAGAAGCAGCTTTGAACGGCACTCGCTATCGAGGAGATCCATGAGCGGGCGGTCACTTGACGGAGCCCGGGTCTCGTCAGCAGTTGAAGATGGCACGGCCGTTGCTCCGCGATAGCCACGTGGCGCGGTCGCCCACTTCAGGTTGAGACGCGCGACCGGGATCGGAGGCGGATGCAGCGCTGCCGCTCTTATCTCGGCGGTGCCCAGCGTGATCTCTTCAAAGTTCTCGAATGCTGATAGGCCCGAATCTTGTGGGGCGTTTGCCGATAGGGCGGCGAGTAGTCGGGTCTCGATCAGCGCGCGGTCGACGGCATTCCGCCTGTTCAGGCTCGATGTAAAGCGAGCTGCCTCGCCATCGACTACTGTTGTGACGCTGTCCGGCAGGCCGGGTAAGTGTCCACTCCAGACCCAGTTGTATTCGCCCTGGATTGCGTCGAATGCCGCGCCCATACGCGGATCCGGAGCATCGCCTTGCGATCGAGATTCGAAGAAAGTTCCTGTAATGGCCGCGCGAAGTGAACCGATTCTGTGACGCAAAATGAGAATAGGCGAGGCGGCCGGGAGGCTTCGCAATTTATTTTTCAGCCAGTCCCGAGTGTTCAAAAGAGGATGGCGAAGCGCTTCTGATAGGACCTCCGCCACTACTTCCTTGACTACATTTTTCAGGGGGTCCGAGGCAAGCGCTTCGGTCATGGCGTCCAATTGCTCGGCGAATGGATCAGCTGTCGCGACATGCTCGGTGAAGTCGTCGGTGTCGGGGATGTCGCCTCGGTCAAGGACGTCGAGGCCGGCAACTAAAAGAGATTTTATATCGTCATCCCACGGTTCAGCCGGGACAAAAGGGTGGTGAGCAGGTCGTCGGGAGAAAGCGTCAACCTGTTCTGAGGTCGCTGTGGCCGGCGCCGGAAATTCGTACGACGGCGTCGCAGACGTGTCACTGTGGCGCGATTCATAGGTCTGGATTCCTCGCAATTCCGCCGCGGCATCTTGATGAAACTGGTACTCCCATTCATCGAATAATATGGCGCGAGACCCGGACCCTCCGCCTCGAGGAAGCTTGGGGTCCTGCGGGCCACTTGGCCCACTTGGGCGCGGAGGCCCGGCTTCGTCGATGGGTGGAGACTCATCCGGCGGACCGTGTTTGCTTTCGCCGTTCGTGGCGACGTGCATTGCCCTGGACGTCTTGGCGCCAGGTATTCTCACAGGGGGATTGTTATCGGGTGTAACGTTCGAGCTCTTTATCAGCTCATCCGCGAGCTGTTCGATGACAATTGGTGCTTCAACAAGAACATGGTCGCGAAATCCCTGCAGGATATGGTTTTCCTTCGTGGTGAGGACGGGCTCGATCCTGCTTATCGCGCCGTCCAACAGGACGCCGCCAAAAGTGAAAGCCGCGGCAGCACTCAACGCATATACGAAAATACGCGTGAGAAGCGGTATGCCGGTCGCAATGCCACGAACCGCTCTACGGAGGGAGTTCAGTTGTATGAATGATGAAAGAAGGGCGATGACAGCGAGAGGGAATTTCCAGGCGGGTTTCTTGAGGAGCGAAAGCAGCGGACCCTCCTTCAGGTGATTGCGCAATGCTTCGAGCTCAAAGAGTGTGTGGCTGGTGCGGGTTGGGTCGCTCGTGCCAAGTCTCCATAGAGTCAGAGCGGCAAAGACCCCGAAGACTGCTGTAAGGACACAGAAGAACAATCTGATCTCTTTGAGTGAGCCGGCCAGAAGGTTGTCCATGCAGGGTTTCTCGAGCACCCAGCAGAGTAATAGCCAGGACGTGAAAGATCCGGAGAGTGCCCAGACGATGGTGAGCGGCACCTGTTGACGAAGTACGTAGAGCGCAGGTAACCAGACCATTGCGAGTAACAGGAGCGCTGCCGCGCACAGTGCGATTCCTTCCTGGTTATGAGCTAATACACGTGCCGTGCCAAGCAGCCACGGCTGCTCCTTCGTGGTCATCCAAAATCGCCGCATACAATGCGGGCAGGTGACGGCGCCTTCCTTGCCGGCGGGCAGGCGTAACCTGCGGCGACAACGCTTCGCCCGACAGCGCACTTCCACCTTCCTGGTCGTGAGCGGGTTCTTTGAGGCGTCACTGCATTGATCTTCGGTCTCTTTCATGATCATTGCTCATGCGACCGCTTCTATCGCCTTCGCTCAGCAGTTGCGGGGCGGCGCTTCGGATGCTTTGTATGCTGCGCCACGCCTCCAAATCAAAGGCCGCTACGACGTTCCTTCGCCGGACGCCGCTGAGCCCTTCAATTGCCACAGCGTCTCGTAGTTCATGATGGGACGCTCGAACGTCGCGCCCTTTTCAGTGAATGGCTTTCCCAGATCCAGCATCGGCTGAAAGGTGTCCAGCTGCTTGGCCGCCTCGAGGTTGGTCCAAAGGCTGACATTCGTCAGCGAGGATGTCGCCTCATCCGCGCCGAAGTAGAAGGACAGCAATCCCGGCATGGCCTCTATGCCGGGACGCAGGACGCGATCGGCATCGATCGCCATCTGCCGGAGCTCGGCAAAGGATCCCGGGCGACACCTCAGAATCGACACACGCACCACTGGCTTCATGCACTGCATCCTCTTTGTCATTCGGTCGTCGCGCCGGACTCTAGCAGTGCACCGATTCGCTCACAAGCTGCCTGCCACGGCCTTTGATCCTTCGGAGTCCGTTCCAACGCCGCTCGTGAACTGCGGTTCGGCGAGCGCTTCGATTTTCACTTCTACGATCTCGACTTCTGCCGCCGGGCGGAGCCGCGGAATGTCCGGCTGGGCACGTGGACGATATCGTTCGTCCATCAGAGCAGGGGATGCCCGGTACGCCGAGCTGACGCGCGGCGTACGTGAGCTATTTGCAGAAGTGGGGCTCGTGACGAGAGGTAAGAGCGTCATTGCTGCGCAGCACTGTGAAGTACTACTTCATGGTTTATCGACATTGTCGTGGCTAGTCATTGGAGGGAGGCGGCCGTACAGTCGTGGTACCTGATAGGAGTCTTCGCCATGACTGACCAAGCGCCCGCTCACACGCAAACCTCCACATCGACGGTCACGGGTGTCTTTGCGCTGCTGAAAGCAAAACCCGGTGTAACGCGCGATCAGGTCATGGCCATCATGCCTGCCGAGATACGCGCTACGGTCAAGCTTTATCTCGAAGGCAAAATCCGTGATTGGTATGCGCGGGAAGACGGCAGAGGAGGCGTTTTTCTGCTCAACGCCAGAGACGTCGTCGAGGCGGAATCCATCATGGAGTCTTTGCCGCTGGCCAAGGGAAATCTGCTGGATCACGAGTACATCGCCGTCGGCCCGCTCATGCCGTTGCGGCTGCTGTTGGCAGGCCACTAGGCCGGCCGCAGGCGCATCCGCTTCTTAGGCCATGAGAGACTCGTCAGGGATCCAGTTCCCGTGGAACGTCAGCGGCACCCGCACCGGCAGCTGGATGATAGCCTGCGGCTCCCCCTCGAAATCCTGGCCGTTGATGATCACGACTGCGCTTTTGTCTGTCTCCATATCGTAGACGTAGGACAGCAGCCAGCCGTCGTCCTCGGCGCCATCGGCAGTGCGGGGGACGAACACTGCTTCGGACGGGATATAGCGGCCGCCGAAATCCTGGCGCAGCACGCGGCCGGTCTCCAGGTCGTGCCGGTACACCGGCTGCGGACCGATGTGCTCGACGTCGATGCCGATCGTGTAGGCGTAGCGGTGAGGCCGGGTGGCGCGCCGCTCGTCGGAGCGCGGGAATTCCTGCTTGCAGTCCGAGTAGACCCGCCGCTCGACGCGGCCGCTCGTCGGGTTCAGGCGCCAGCGCTCGAAGCGCGTCTGCGAGGCCTCGAGGCCCTGCGGTGAGCGGTCGAACACTTTCTGATACACCACTGCATCGACTATCACCGATCCGTCGTCGAGCTCGAATGCATTGGCTGTATGGAAGATGTGGCACGGCTCGACCTCGAACCAACGTAGCTGCTCCAGAGCACCGGTCCGCGGCAGCAGGCCGACCCGCGCCGGATGCCGCCGATTCCACCGGTACGGAAACGTAGCGCCACGCAGCAGGGCGCCGAACGAGAACGTGATCGGCAGGTCGAAGATCAACACATATCTGTCCGTAATGGCGCAGTCGTGGATCATCGGTCCGTGCTTCACCGGAATGGCAAGGTCGCGCACGACCAGGCCCTGCGAATCGATTACGACGTGGCGGACCTTGTTGCGCGACATCGAGTCGTAGCAAATGGCGTGCAATTCACCCGTCCGCGGATCGCGATGGGGATGGGCTGTGTAAGCCTGAGCCAGCGGGCTGGCGAAGTACGCGTGACGTACCGTATTGAGCTCGCGATCCAGCATCACCGGGATCGCACCAGCCTCGACGAGGGCCCAGAGATTCCCGGCATGGCCGATGACATTCGTATTGACAACGTCGCGGACCCCGTGGCGGGGGCCGGGCACCAGAGGACGATCCAAGCGTCGATTGACACTGTCGGTGCCGACCCAGCGACTCCGATACCACTCTGCGAGACCGTCGCGCAGGCGCACGCCATGCACCATCCCGTCGCCCGTAAACCAGTGGTAAATGGCCGGGTTTTCGACCTGGATGGGATTGGGACCGATTCTCGTGAGGATGCCCTGCGGCTCGCGCGGGATGCTCCCGCGGACGATGAGTCGGGTCGATGTCGTCTCGCCGCTGACTGGCGCAAAGGCGCCCTCGAGGTAAGGGTTGGATGGGGAGTAGGGTACCCGCCGCTGAATCTGGCGGGTGCCCCAGGAGACTGCCGCCCCGATGAAACGCTCGGTGATCATGGATGATCTCCCTGGCAGATGTTCGACGCACGCGCCGCGTGCTTCTGCCCGTTCGGTCGGTATAAAGTAGAGGCGGGCCGGAATACTGTATTGGGCCATTTTCGCAGGGCGGGGGCCACCGAATGGACCATTATCGACGGCAGCGGATGCTGAGCATTCCATCGTTGCGGAGGTGACTCGCCATGACCGCGAAGATATCGAATCACGGCAATGTCATGATCACGGGAGCGTCCTCCGGCATCGGGCGCGAGCTCGCGCGGGAGTTCGCTTCTCGCTCCCAGGCGATGGTCCTCGTCGCCAGGCGCACCCAGCGGCTCGATGAGCTGCGAATGGAGCTTCTCGGGCGTCACCCGGGTTTGAAGATCGTGGTGTTGGGAGCGGACCTCTCGGAGGGGCACGAGGTCGATTCGCTGTTGCAACGGGTCGCGGCCGAGGCGGGATCGATCGATGTGCTCGTCAACTGTGCCGGGCTCGGCTACTCGGCGCTCATCGACCGCGCGGATTGGGCACGGACGCGGCGGGTCCTGCACACCAATGTCCTTGCAGTGGCGCAACTGGCCTCGGCGTTGGTGCCGGCAATGGTGGAACGCGGCCGGGGCGGAGTCCTCAACATCGGCTCAGGTGCCGGCTTCACGATAATGCCGAGCGCCGCGGGTTACGTGGGGAGCAAACACTTCGTTGCCGGATTCACCGAGGCGCTGCGCGCCGATCTTGCGGGCACGGGCGTCGTAGTGACACAGGTGTGTCCGGGACCCGTGCGCTCGGAATTCGACGAGCAGGCCGGGTCCGCGGACGGCATGATCGGCGGGCTGCCGAATACGCTGCAGATCAGCGCGGCGCAGTGCGCGCGGGAAGCGGTGGCGGCATTCGAGCGGGGGGACGCCCGGGTTTTTCCGGGCCTGGCTTATCGATTGCTCATGAGGGCCATGCCAGTGTTCTTTCCGTTGTGGGCGCGCCGCCGCCATGCTGCCCGTGTCGCGAGCGGCCTGCGGGTAAAATAGCGCGAGAGGATCACCCCGGTCGCACCAAGCTCAAAGATCCGTGGTCAGGTAGGCGAATACCGTGCGCCGGGCGGGGAAGATGAAGTATCCGGGCGTATACGCGATCCCCCACCAAGAGGAATCCGGAACGTTTTGGACCTGGACGCGAAGCGTGCTGTTTTTGCCGAGCATCCGGAATTCGTACCGCCCTCCGAGGTTGAGTACATTGGAGGCGGGTACGTAGAGACGGTTGTCGACGGTGCCTGGGGAGTCGCTGTAATGTATGGCCGACAAGTCCAGCGAGGCGGCCGGCCACCACGGCATCGTGTAATTGATGTTCGCCGTGTACTGCAGGCGTGCCTGCCCGACTGCTACAGGACCCACCCCTTCGGCGGCCAGGTTCGCTCCGACGATGCCGACCCTGGCAGCGAGAACGCCGATATTGATATCGAAGTGCGCGATCTGTTGGCCGGCGATCGAAAGCTCGACGCCCCTGGCCCGCTGAACGCCGAGGTCGCGGTCGAAGCCGCTCGTGTCCAGATTGAAATATGGCTTCTGCAGCTCGTAGACGCCCGCAATGACATTCAACCGTGGTGTTACGAGATAGCGCAGGCCCGAGTCGATCTGCCAGGTAAGGGACGCCGGCAGGATGGCGCCGCGATTCTGCGCGGAGCTGGGCGCTACCCCGGAATCTTCGAGCCCCTGTGTGTAGCCGGCATAAAAAGTGAATCCGCGAGTGAGCGCAAGAGCTGTGTTGCCGTAGGCACGCAGGGGACGAACCGACAATCTGCCTTCCGTCATCCCTGGGGACGTAATGCTCTTGCGGTAAGTTTCCTGCTGGATGCCCACCTCGAGCTCGGCGATCTGGCGCCAACCGATGTGGTAAGCCGAACCGACGCTCCAGAGCTCCGTCCGATCGTTCGTGCGCGAGGAATAGCTGAATGTTGGCTCCGGCACCTGGCGGCCGGTGCCGATGACGGCCGGCCCGAGATCGACGACGTCGTCGCCGCCGTAGTGAGCCAGCACATCACGGCCGCGAGCCAGCAGGATGAGCTCATGATGCCAATCACCCGCCCGCAGGCGACCGGTCAGGCGCACCTCCCCTGAAGTGGAAGCGGAGCTCTGATCCGGAGACCCGACGACAAGATGCTCCGACTGCCCATTGGGCTGGATAGCGGTATATAGATCGGCGAAGCTCACCGGGGTGTCCGCCATCGAGCGAAAAATGCCCGCGTTGAGGGACCAATTCCGGCTCAGCTGCGCGGCGACCAGGCCGCCCAGGTTCTCCGTCGAGCTCCGGCCTTTGGCCCAGTTCTGACCCAGGTAGCCACGGCTCATCGGGGGCGGCAGGAAATCACCGGCGGTGAAGAACAGCGGGAACGTCGTCGCGTCTCGGGTGCCCTGCCAGTCGAAGAGACCCCGCACCGTCACTTTTTGATTGGGTGACCACTGCGGTGTCGCACCCGCGCTCGTCACCGTCGATGTATATCCAGGGTAGGTTTCGAATGGGGTCTGTGTGCTGACTTGAGTGCTCACTCCGATAGGCAGGAGCAACTCCTTGCCAGCCAGCGGCAGAGTGCCATCGATGCTGATCCCCCGTGCATCGTAGGGGCCGTAGTTCGCGATGATCGTGGCGCCCGGGGCACCGTCGCCAGGATGACGCAGGTCGTAGTCCACGATACCGGTCGGGGCGGGAAACGCGTAACCGATCTCCGTCAGTCCCACCCGGATGGCCGAGCTCTCGATCACCCGATCCGAGAGCGCCCCCTGCTCATCGAAATACAGGCCATCGATGCGTACGTTGCCCGCCGCCTGAGGACTGAAGCCCCGCACCCCGGACGGGTTGTACATTCCGACGGACTCCAGCCCGAGGGTCAAGCCAAATGCATCATCGGCAGAGGCCACCGGATTATCGGCTGCGTGCTGGGCTCGCGCCTGGGCCACATGGAAAGCCATGGCAAGAGCGGCAACGACTGATAAAAGTCGCCGCGCCATCGCAGCCGCTTCAGACCCCTCCATTGCCTCGATCATGGTCATCGCGCAAAGCGTACCGAAACGATGTTCCAAACACATCGGCACATGAAGGCACCTCCTGATCAAAACAGGCTGACGGGCCGCTAAAATAGCATTGACCGGTGCGCGATGGTCAGTCAGCAGGAGATACGGTACCCTTTGGATCGATCGACTCCGACCCCGGGGGATGGGACATGCTGTTTCCGACGACGCTCGTAGGAAGCTATCCGCAGCCGGACTGGCTGATCGACCGCGAGAAACTGGCCGGGCGCTTCCCGCCGCGAATCCGCATGCGCGAGCTCTGGCGGATTCCTGAGCCATATCTGGCGCAGGCGCAGGACGATGCGACCGTGATGGCGATCAGGGCGCAGGAAGAGGCCGGACTCGATATCGTGACCGACGGCGAGATCCGTCGCGAGAGCTACTCGAACCGTTTCGCCACGGCGCTCTCGGGAGTCGACCTCGACAATCCCGGCACCGCTCTCGACCGGTCCGGGCATCCCAACCCTGTGCCGCGGGTCGTCGGGAAGGTCCGCCGTCTGCGCCCCGTGGAGGTGGCGGACCTCGAGTTTCTCAAGCGCCACACCCGCCACACCGTGAAGATCACAGTGCCG
>Ga0134128_10001516_pt1 | contig 29718 bp, 27 predicted proteins | sample KB31754_FD_96462 | JGI IMG/M metagenome (GOLD analysis project Ga0134128, IMG submission 96462) | Terrestrial soil microbial communities with excess Nitrogen fertilizer from Kellogg Biological Station, Michigan, USA - KB3-175-4 | ecosystem: Environmental > Terrestrial > Soil > Unclassified ... | reverse complement strand
TGCGCGCCGACCGCAACACGCCCGGCTCCATGCGCTCACCGCCCGAGACGCCTTATCTGTTCGCGCTGGAAAGCGCGATGGACGAATTGGCGTATGAAGCCGGCATCGATCCCGTCGAATTGCGCAAGCGCAATGACACCAAGAAGGAGCCGATTGAAGGCCACACATTCACCAGCCGTTCGCTGGTGGAATGTTTCGACCAGGGTGCCAAAGCCTTTGGCTGGACCCTGCGCAATCCGAAGGCACGCACCATGCGCGATGGCGATTGGCTGGTGGGCCTGGGCACCGCCGCGACCATGTATCCCTCCAACATCGCCAGCGCCGCAGCGCGCGTGACGCTCTATCCGGACAACAGCGCGAAGGTCGCGTGCGCGACCCACGAGCTGGGCCAGGGCATCTTCACCGCCTGCGCCCTGATCGCGGCGCACAAGCTGGGCATCGACCCGGCCCGGGTGACGGTCGAACTGGGCGACTCCAGGCTCCCGCCGGCGCCGGTCGCGGGCGGCTCCAACACCACCGCCAGCGTGGGCAACGCCATCGCCAAGGCCTGTGAAGAAATCCTGGCCAAGCGAAAGAGCGGGGTCAATGACGTGATCGAGGCCTATGCCGACAACACGCCGACGGGCGCGCCCAAGAATGACCTAGACAAGCTCTATCGCGGCAAACCCGCATTTTCCGAGGGCGCGGAGGGCACCATCAGCTATGCCTTTGGCGCGCAATTCGTCGAGGTCCGGGTCCACCGCTTGACGGGCGAGATCCGCGTGCCGCGCGCGCTGGGCGCCTTCGCCGCCGGCACCATCGTCAATCCCAAGACCGCCGAGAGCCAATTGATGGGCGGCATCGTCTGGGGCATCTCCGCGGCGTTGCACGAGGAAACCGAAATCGACCATGGCAGCGCGCGCTATTACAATGACGATTTGGCCGAATATCTGATCCCCGTGAACGCCGATATCGGCGACATCAAGGTGCTGATGCTGCCGGAGAAGGAAGCATTCTTCAATCCGCTGGGAATCAAGGGTATCGGCGAATTGGGCAATGTGGGCATGAGCGCTGCGGTGGCCAACGCCGTCTATCATGCTACCGGCATCCGGGTGCGCCGGATACCGATCCGGCTGGAAATGCTGCTCGCGGGCCTGGACCCGATTTAGTTCAAGAATTGTCCACGACAACAGCCGTCTCAAAAAACTCGAGCTCGGGCGGGCGGCCGTAATTCTCGGTAATCATCTTGCGCCAGGCCGCATCGTAGAAGCGCCCGGCGGCCTCGCGGCTCTCCCAAAGATAGCAGCCGCCGCCAATATGGCTCTCCGCATCATAGAGATAATATTTGCGCACCAGACCCGCCATTCCCCGATATTTTGGCGCCGAGGCGTGAAACATCTCGGCCGCCTTTGCCGAATCGACGCCGGCGGGCAATTTGAACCGTACGATCGCGGTGATCACGTTCGGGGATGCTCCTGTTGGGGCGTGGGCATTTATGATTGGTCGGAGAGAGAGGATTGCAGCCTTCGGCCGTCCTCGGCTTCGCCTCGGATCGTACGCGGGATTCCCGCGTACGCCCAAGGCCTGACGGCCTTGTCGAACCTCTAAATTTATATGGCCATTTTGCGATTGGTCGGAGAGAGAGGATTCGAACCTCCGGCCCCTACGTCCCGAACGTAGTGCTCTACCAGGCTGAGCTACTCTCCGATGCCGGACGGCTTTGACGGCCTGTCTCGCGGGAGCGCCCTTATAGCCATGGCCCCCCGCCCCCGCAACCGGCCAAAAGTCTTGGAATTTCCGGGTCTTCGGGGCGGCCTTTTGGCATTTTCGCCGCGTTGAAAGCCTTTCACCCCCTCTATATGGTCCGCCGCTTGACCACAGCTTGGGGCGTCGCCAAGTGGTAAGGCACTGGATTTTGATTCCAGCATTCGAAGGTTCGATCCCTTCCGCCCCAGCCATCCGCAAGCGTAATGCGCGCGGCGGCGCGTTACGCGGGCGGATGTCCTGCGGCCGCGAAGCGGACCGGGGGATCCAGAGAAATCCGCCACTGCGCCAAATCTTCCAGTTCGAGCCCTTCGCTTGCGCTCCGGGCGTTCGCCGCTCGAAACGGTCCACCGGACCATTTCGCCCGCCTGCGGCGGTCGCGCCTCACCCCTTTTCCGCCTCAGCCATCCGCAAGCGTCAAGGCGCGCCCTTGCGCGACTGACGTGGCGGACGCCCCAGCGAAAGCGGGGGCCCAGAAAAGTCCGCCACGTTAACGGGTTCAACCCTTTCACCGCTTGCGCTATGAAACATCGGGCTGCGAAGAGCGTGAGGGGCAAGGCGGATAGTGCAGTATAAAAAATCCGCCTCGGCCGCGATTGGGGCGGCGGCGACCCTCATCCTTGTGTTCACCGTCCTTCCCGCCGATGCGCAACGCGCCGGCGAGAATGCCGTGACCGCGGCCGATGACGCTTTCGGCACCGCGGTCGGCAATGAGCGGATCGGCATCTACAATGAAAACAATGTCCGGGGTTTTTCGCCCATCCAGGCGGGCAACGAGCGGATCGAGGGACTCTATTTCGACAAGGTCGGTGACCCCAACGACCGGATACAGGCTTCCACGCGCGTCCGTGTGGGCATCGCCGCCCAGGGCTTCGCTTTTCCAGCGCCCACCGGCATTGTGGATGTTTCGCTCAGGACGCCGGGTGAGAAAGCGGGCCTCAGCACATACTCGGAAGCCAACAGTTGGGGGACCTATAATTTTCAACTCGACGGCGCGATGCCATTGGCGGAGCATTTCAGCCTGGGTGGCGGCGTCGGCACCGATCACACTTTATTCCCCGACGGGGGCGCCAATTATGAAAGCAATGTGGGTGTGCTGGCGCGCTGGCTGCCGCTGCCCGGGCTGGAAATCCTGCCCTTCTGGTCGCGCAAGGACACCTATATCCGCAAAGTGGGTCAAGCGTATCAACCGAACGGCGATTTCCTGCCCAGCCCCATGCCGGAGCGTCACTTCTTCGGGCCCATTTGGGCGCGGCATCAGGATTTCAGCTACAATTACGGCACGATAGTCAATTACACGCTCTCGTCATGGCGGGCGCGGCTGGGAATTTTCCACTCCGATTTCGGAAGTCCGAAAAACGCTTTTCCCCAGCTTGCCAGTCTTGACCGCACCGGCCGGGGCGAGCTGCAAGTAAAATTGAGCCCGAGCTCTTTTCTGGGCTCGACCAGCGGGGAATTCCGGCTGGAGAAAAGTTTCGACACGGGCCCGTTTGTTCAGCGGCTGATCCTCTCCCTGCGCGGCCGAAACTGGAATGGCCGTTACGGCAACTCGATCACCGCCGATGCCGGGCCGCAGACAATCAACCAATATGTCGTCGCGCCGAAGCCCGCTTTTTCCTTCGCGCCCTTGATCCACGACCATGTGGACGAAAGCTGGATTGGTTTGGGTTATCAGGCGGCGTGGCGAAACCGCTTGCAAACGAGCCTGGGCGTTCAGAAAGCGCGCTATCACAAACGCACTGTCGCGCCAGGGACAGGCGCCACGGAGTTGAACGCAGCGCCATGGCTGTTGACCGGCTCGGCCACCGCCGATGTGACGGACAGAGTGCAGATCTTCGGCAGCTTTACCCAGGGCCTGGAGGAAAATGGGATCGCGCCCAGCAACGCCGTCAACAGCAACCAGGCCCTACCTGCCACGACAACCCGGCAAAAGGATGGCGGGGTACGCTGGAAACTCCTGCCCCGGGCCAGTCTGGTCGCCGATGTCTTCGACCTGAAGAAGTTCTATTTCAATTTCGATCCCACCCATGTCTATCGCGAACTGGGGACGTTGGAGAACAAGGGTGCGGAATTGTCGCTCTCCGGCAATGTGACGGACCGGCTTGATATCGTAGCGGGCGCCGTATTGTCGGAGCCAAGCGTGGGCGGAGAAGCTTTGCGTTTGGGCATTGCCGGAGAGCAGCCGGTCGGCGTCGCGCCCCGCAAATTCATTTTCGATGTCAATTGGCGTCCGCCGGGGATGCGCGGACTCTCATTCGATCTGGGCCTCAGTCATTTCAGCAGCGTGCCGGCCACCTTGGACGATGTCGCGGTCGTCCCCGCCTATTCGACAGCAGATTGGGACGCACGCTACGAATTCCAGATGGGGCATGAAGCCGCCTCGCTGAAATTCGCGGTGATGAACATATTCGACGTGCGTAGCTTCCAGGTTTCAAATGCGGGGACCTATGGCTTCACGTCGGACAGCGGGCGCAGGATCGATCTGAGGCTGATCGTCGATATAAGGTGAATTGCCATCAACGCGCCCCCAACGCGCGCCGTCGTTCGGACCGGACGACGGTTAATCGTCGCCACCGTCATCGTGGTAACGGCGCGCGGCTTTGAGGAATGGCGCCGGGGATTGGATCTCGCGTTCTCCCGGATATGGCAATTTCCAACCCGTGGCCGAATACCAGATCACGTGATTAAGGAAGTTCGGGTCGGCCGCGTCGGCTTTGGTGATCTTGTCCTTCATCACTTCGGCGGTGGCTTTCGCCCACGCTTTTTGCAACGGAGTGGCGGCAGCTTCTTTTGTGCCGGCCAGACCCGGCCCTTGATCCAGGGGGATGGCCGCCGGCACGTGCTCGAAGGGCGCCAGGTCGGCACTATCCTGAAACACATCGAACATCGGCGAGGCCACCAGATCGAACTGGGTCAGGGGCTGCATCCCCAAGATGTTCTCGATTGTGCGGTTGATGTTCTCGGCCGTGTAGATGGTGTGGATCGCCTTTCCCTGGCCGGGTTTCTCAGGCGGCACGGTATAGGGACTGACGACAAAGACCGGTTGGCGATGGCCATCGACATGATCGACCCCGCTCTGGGCGTCATCCTCTTCGATGAAGATCGCCGACTGGCCCCAGACCTTGCTGTGGCTGATGGCATCCACGATGCGCCCCAGCGCCAGATCGTTGTCGGCCTCGTAATTGATCGGATAGGGCATGCCTTTGACGGTGCCGGCGGTGTGATCGTTGGGCAGCCACAGGATGGTCAGGTTGGGCACCTGCCCGGCCGCATCTTGCTGCCGAAATAAGGGCAGCCAATAATCGGCGCGATACTGGTCAGGAATGGTGAGATTGAAGGACGGGTAGTGCGGATCGAGAATCCGCGCGGTGGACGGAATCGCGGAGGTTTCGCTGTCCGCGCCATCAGGCACGATGCAGCGCGATTGAGGTGCGCTGCCTTCCTTGCACAGCGCAGTGTTGTAGAAATCCGTCCAGCTATAGTCGGAGCCGTCTGCCTTCTTGGCCACTTGCGAATCGGTGCTCCATTCGCCGTACAATCTCGCGGTGAGCCCCCTGGCCTCCGCTGCCGTCCATAAAAAGCCCTTCGGGATATAGGTCAGCGCATCGTTGCTGTTGCCGCCGGGATAGGAGCGGATCCAGTCGGGCGAGAGAATGTCGTTGGAATAGAACGAGCCCGACATCACGATCCAGGGATGGCCGTCGGCCGACTGGCGGCTGGGCGCATAGACATTGTCGAGCAGCGGAAAGCGCCTGACCAAGGCATGCTGGTTGGGCAGCGCCCAAGCAAAAACGGCAAGCGACGCATCGCCATTGCCCCAAGAGACGTCGCCCAACATCTGATCATAGGTGCGGTTCTCTTTGATGATCAGGAAAACATGCTTGATCAGCGAGGGCTCACATGTGCCGGGGCACCGCCACCGCCTTGGCGTTTGGATCGGCATATTGCGGCCCGACCTCGATGTTGGTGGTGAGGTTCCAGTGATTGTTCGCGATCACTTGTTGTGTGTATTGCGCCAATTGCGCCGCCGACGGCAGGGGAATCAGGTTGACCGTGCCCTGTTCCTGGTGGGTGTTGTAACCGGAAACGCCCTGCGCCGAACCGATCGAGCCTTGCGCCCCTAACCCCTTGTCATTGACAACCACAAGCTGCTTGTGACCGGCATCGTAAGCGATCGCTGTCGGGAAATAGGCGGTCGGGATATAGCCGACGACCGGATTGGCGTCGCGGCCGGCAAGATTGACGACGGCGACCGCGTTGGCCTGGCCGAGCGTGACATACGCTTGGTCGCCGCCCACCACGGCGATTGCATTCGGCCCTGCGCCGAATACGCCGCCATCGACCGGAACCGCAAGACTGATCGTGCGAACGACCTTGAAGCTGTCTAGCGCGACGATGGAGACGCTGTCGCCATAGCTGTTGGCGACATAGAGGCTAGGACCATCGATGGTGAGACCTGCCGGATGCAGGCCGACAGGCACTGTCTTGATCTCCTTGCCGGCATCGAGATCGACGACGGAAACCGTGCCGGTGGCGGCAAAGGCGTCGCGGCGATCGGCGACGATGGGCGTGCCGTCGGAGTCATTGGTGAAATCCTTCGCCGTGGCCGGGCGTCCCCCCTCATTGCTCACATAGGCATAGTGGCCATGAATGGCCACGCTGTTGGGCGCGTTGCCGACGGGAATTTGGGCGATGAGCCTCGCCTGCCCTGCGCCCAGATCTATCACCCCCAGCGTGTTGGCCGCATTCAGGGCCACATAGGCACGCTTTCCATCCTCTGAGAGTGCAATCCCGCCAGGATTGATGGCCTTCGCATCAAAATAATGCCTACCATCGGCGGGCGGCGCGGGTAGAGTCAGGCTCTGTTCGCTGGTGAGAAGTCCGGTATCCGGATTTACACGCGCGATGACGATATGATTGTCGTCCTGGCTGAAGAACAGCCGCGTGCCGTCGGAGGAGTAGGTGATGCCGGTGAACGATCCCGCCTTGTCGGAATGGAAGGCGGCGCCATCGGCGGCACTGGGAATAAAACGCTGAAGCAACCGACCACTTTCGGTATCGAAGATGATGATGGGTTGAGGGGAGCCCATCAACAGGACCGCGCCGCTTTTGGTCTTGGCGTTCGGGTTCAGCGCGACAGCCTTGGCCACCACCGGTGAACCCAGGTCGACGATGGTGCCCGCGGGCGTCAGGGTCTGGTTGCTGGACGCGACAATTGAGCCATCGCGCTGTGGGCCGACGGTGCGGTTGGGATTGTCAGCCGCCCGGGCCGGTGCAAGAAACGCCAGGAGACACAATCCAAGGCCCGGCATTTTGGAAAGATTTGAGTGGCGCATGCAGGTCTCCAGCCATCGGGTCATCATAATAACAGGGTATTGTGATATTCGTGACGGCGGGGAAGCTCCTCGGGGAGGCCGCGGATGGGAAAGCTTAAGATCGCAGCATCGGCTCTGGGTGCCTTGGCTGGCCTGTTGCTTGTGTACGGCAGATGGACCGCCATGGCCGGGGACGCGGCGGGCGTCAGCCCGCCGGTCGAACTCCTTCGTTGGCCGCTTCCCGCCTCCGATGCGAAATACGGTACGATCGATGGCCACCGCCTTTGGCAATATGTGGTCGAGCAGGCCCGGATCGCCGTGCGCTACCGCGACAATGGCCACCCGCAATATTGGGGCCGCATCTCCGGCACCTCCGGTGATACCGAGGATGCCCAATGGCTTCAGGACAAGTACCGCCAGGCGGGACTGACGGACACGCGCATCCAGACAGTGGCCTATCTCGCGCCCCAGTGGGCGGCCAAGTCCTGGCATGTTGCGGTGAGCGCTGGTGGCAAGACGGTGGCGCTCACCACCGCCCAGCCGCCTTATGGAAGTCCCGCAACCGGCGGCAAAGAGCTGAATCTGGACGTCGTTTATGTTGGGCTTGGCAGCGAAGCGGATTTCGCGGGCCGCGATGTGCGCGGCAAAGCCGTGCTTCTGGTCAAGGCCTCGCTCAGCCGGCAAGCCGGACCGCCGGACATCCTTAAGCGCGCCGAGGACCACGGCGCGGCAGCGATATTTTCCACGGATTTGCGCGGCGCAAACGACACGGAACAAGCGTATCGGGCACCCACCAAGGTCCCGACATTTCTTTTGGGCACCAAGGACGCGGACACCATCCGCGAGCTGATCGGAAACGCACCGGCCAACGATCCGCCGCACATCTTGATCCGCCTGGATGCCGATTGGGTCTCGAACCAGAAATCTTACCTTGTCTGGGGCACATTGCCGGGCGAGACCGACGAGACCATCTACGTGATCGCCCACCGTGATGGCTGGTTCGACGCCGCGGGTGACAATGCCAGCGGCGTGGCTTCGATGATCGGGCTGGTGGAATATTTCGCCAAGCTTCCCAGGAACCAGCGCCGCCGGACCATGATTTTCATCGGCACCGATGGCCATCACAACATCCGGCCCGGCGAGTTCGGCAATGAATGGCTGGTCGCCAATCGGGCCAAACTCTTTTCGAAGACCGCGCTGATGATCAACGACGAACATCCCGCGGAACGGCTCAGCCATGGTGGCGCCGCCGGCTGGACCAACGACATGGTGCCGCTGGAATGGTATGCCGGCGGGGCGGAGCGGCCTGAGCTTGAGAAGATCGCGGTGGACGCATTTCACGAATTCGGTGTGCCGATCTGGACGAAACCGAGTGCGACACCACCGGCGGGCGATCTCGGCCGCTTCCACTGGTTCCTGCCGGGGGTTGTGGCGCAATCCAACGACTTCATCGCCATGCACACCCTGAACGACACGCCTGACAATGTGCCCTGGACGGGGCTGGAGGCGATCACCCGCGCCTATGCCAAGATCATCGACGGGGTCAACGCCATCCCTCTGAGCGATCTGCAAAAGCCCGCGACGGCCGATCCCAACGCGCCGGGTTCGCCGCAAGGCGAATTCAGTCTGGCGAATTGTGCCTCCTGGGTGCGCGACTCATCGCAGAGTTGCGTGCCGTAAAGACCTTACGCCGAGCCGATCCGGTCGAGGGCCGCGAAGAAGCCTTCCATGTCCGCTTTCGAGCCGATGGTGATGCGCGAGACGGTGGGCCAGACCGGAAAGGTGCGCGCGATCTCCACACCCTGGGCGCGGAAAGCAGCCTGCATATCCTTCGAGGTCTTGGTCTTCCAGTCGATCATCAACATGTTGGCCTGGCTGGGGCCGATGACCTTTAATTTCCGCTTGGCGAGGCCCTCCTCGACCATGGTGCGCGTGGCGATCAGTTCCGCCCGCCGCCGCGCAATCAGATCCGCCTGGGTGATGCTGGCGGTGGCGCAGGCGGCCGACGGCGCCGGAAGCTGGAACGAGAGAAAGCCATCGTCATACATCTGCAGCTTCTTGATGATGTCGGGACGTGCCATGAAAAAGCCTACCCGCATACCGGCCATGCCGAACACTTTTGAGAAAGTGCGCATCACCAGCACGTCCTTGCCGGCGCGCGCCAGATGGGTGGCGGTGTTATTGGGGAAACCGGGCGTCCAGTGGATATAGGCCTCGTCCACCACCACCATCGAACCCGCCGGCTTGTTGTCCACCAGCCATTCGATATCGGCCATGGGCGTGAGCGTACCGGTGGGATTGTTGGGCGAACAGATGTAATAAACCCCCGCATTGGGATCGGCCGCCAGCATGGCTTTGACGTCATGGCTGTAATCGGGCTTGAGCGGCACTTTCTTCATCGGCGCGTTCAGCCAGACGGCGGCGCGCTGGGGCGTCTCGTAGCTGGGATCGGCCAGCACCAGTCCCCTGGTGGGCGAACAGAAAGCCACGATCGAGCGCGCCAAAGCCGGGTTGGAGCCAGGCCAGGTGGAAACATGATCGGCGGGAATATTCTCGACCTGGGAAATCGCCTTGATCAGTGCGCCATGCTCGTCATGGGGCGCATAGCGGTTGCTTTGCGAAGTGACGGCGGCCGCCGCCGTGAGCCCGGGCGCGAAGGGCGGCGCCCAACATTCGTTCAAGCCGATCTGAATCTTGGCGCGCGCACCCTCCTGGGCCAGCGCGAATTCCGGGCCAAAGGCGAAGGCGGCCGCACCGCCGACCATCATGGCCGCCCGCATCATCTGGCGCCGCGAATAGTCGCGCGAGAGCAGATCGTCTTTCACGTCTTCACGGATCGATGGCGTCATGGGTTCTCCTTGGGAAAGGGTCTTGGAGTCGGGGCGAATGCCTCCCGAATCCTCCACAAGCAGAGCGCAGTCTAAAGCGGTTCCCCTCACGGGTCCACGGGCTCTGTCGCGCGGGCGCTTGTTCCCGGTTAAACTTCACCAGGAACTGATGGGGACGATCATGGCGATCAGGCGGGTAGCTCTGGTTTTGGCGGCGCTGCTGGCGAGCGCGGGCGTAAGCCTTCATGCCCAGGAAATGGTGGGCCAATACAAACTGGTTTCGGCGCTCCCCCGTCCGGGCGCCACCGAGATTCTCGACAATGACCGCGGCCGGGTCTTGGCCGGTGGGCAGGTGGTGTTCCTCCGGGGCGGCCATGTCCGCACCATCGAGGCCACCGACGGCAATGTCCGCGCTGCAATGGTCGAGTTGAAGTAATTATTTCAGCGCGTTCTCAAGCTGCGTCTTGGTCATCTTGGAGCGATTGGGAATGTGCTCCTTTTTCGCTCTCTTATAGAGCTGCTCCTTGGTGGGACCCTTGCGGACGCGGGCGCGCGCGGCGCGCTTGCCGCCCGCGGTGAGGCGGCGCGCATTCTGGCCACCTTCGGCGCGGGTGCTGACGCGCTTGCCGCGAGCGCCGATATGGGACTTGCCTTCCTTTTCCTGTTGGGCGGTCCGTCCGCGTGCTTCCTTGCGTTCGGTCCTGGCGCGATGCTTGCGGTTTTCGTGGGCACTTTCATATTTCGAATGGCCGGCTTCATTGAGCGCGATGGCGATCGCCTGCTTGCGGCTCTTGACCTTGCCGCCTTTACCGCCCTGGCCGCTTTTCAACTCGCCATGCTTGAATTCATGCATCACGCGCCCTTCGGTGCGGCGCTGTCTGGGTGTGGCCTTCGCCATTTGTTAGTTCCTCCTTGGATTTCCCCAAGCAGCAACGTCGCAAGAAAGGAGCCGTTCCGTTACTCCGCCATGGCGGGCAGCGCGCGATAGCGGCCGGGCCGGAAGAACAGGATGCCCAGCGCAAAACCTCCCACGCCCACGATCTGGGTGATCAGATTGAACGTGGTGATGGCGTAAATGCCCAGCCCGATCAGGGTGAGGCCGCTGAGTCCAGGAAACAGCGACAGCGCCAGCCAGCGAAGCCCGCGTTCGCCGCGAAAGCTCCATGCCGCGACCAATCCCGCCAAACCATAATAATAGGCCACCTGGATCGCCACCGCGTTGACGGACGCGGTGATGATGGCACTGACGCTGGGCATCAAGCTTGAGCCCCACAGCAGCACCAGGCCGATGCCGATCAAAAGGTACATGGCGGTGGTGGGGCTCTGCGTCTTGGGCGAGACCTTGCCGAACAGACGCGGCATGGCGCCGTCGCGCCCCATCGCGAATAGGGTGCGGGAGAATTGCAGCATAGTGGTTTCGAGCGTCGCAATGGAGGAGAGGATCACCGCCAGCGATGCCGCCAAACCGCCCTCCCGGCCCAACCCCGACGCTACGGCGATGTTGTAGACGATATTGTCGGTCAATTTGTCCGCGTCCTTGAGGGAAAACAGGAACAAAGCCGCGATGGTGAACCCAAGATAATAAATGATGGTGACGATCACGCTGGAGAAGCCGCCATTGCCGGCATTGGCGTGCGGATTGACGGTTTCCTCGCTGAGATTGGCGGTGACGTCCCAACCCCAATAGAAGAACACCGCCACCAAGGCGCTGGCGGCGAAGCTTTGGCGGGTATAGCCCAGTCCGAACCACGACCAGGAGAACGGATTCATCGCGCCCGCATGCGCGGCATGAACAAAGGCCGCGATCATCAGGAAAGTGAGGATTAGAAGTTCGATCCCCGTCATCGCCACTTGCACCTTGCTGGTGATCTCGATGCCCATGATCAACACCAGCGCCACCACCACGAACCAGAAGCTCGCCACCAGGGCAGTGACGATCACATTTCCGGTGAGTGCGGGGGCAAAGAAATTGAGGCTGGCGGTGGCGGCGGGGATGCTGCCCGTCACCATGAAGACCAACGCCGCGATCAAAAGCGCCCAGCCCGAGAAAAATCCCAGGAATTTTCCCAACACCGCGCTGGTCCATTGATAGCCCGCGCCCGCGCTCACCCGCTGGCGGTTGAGCGCCCGGTAGGCGAAAGCGACGCCCAGCATGGGAATGGCGAATATCACCAGCGCGCCCGGCGCCAATGTTCCCGCGCTGGCCAGCAGAACCGCCGTGGTTACGGCGATCGTATAACCGGGGGCGCTGCCCGCCACTCCCATCACCAGCGATTCGAAAAACGAAAGGGAATTCGCTTTCAAACCGCTTGCCATATTGCCCCGCAACGCCTGCATGGCGGGTCTAACATGCTTTTTCGCTCTAGTCTCGGGATCGGGAATGGGCTACCAGCCCACGCGCATCCCAATGGCAGGAATGGACCATGAAGATCGGCGTCCCCAAGGAAATCAAAACCCTGGAATTCCGCGTCGGCCTGGTGCCGCCGGTGGTGCATCAATTGACGGTCTATGGTCACCAGGTCTTTGTCGAGACCGGCGCCGGCGCCGGCATCGGCCAGAGCGATGAGGATTACAAAAAGGCGGGCGCCACCATCCTGCCCAACGCCGACGAAGTCTTCAAAGCCGCGGACATGATCGTGAAGGTGAAGGAGCCGCAGGCGGTCGAGATCGCGCGGCTGAAACCGCATCACGTTCTCTTCACCTATCTTCATCTCGCCCCCGATCCCGAACAGGCCAAGGGCCTGATGAAATCGGGCGCCACTGCCATCGCCTACGAGACCATCACCGACGCCAAGGGACGGCTGCCTCTGCTCGCGCCCATGAGTCAGGTCGCCGGCCGCATGGCGACGCAAGTCGGCGCGGCGCTTTTGCTCAAGCCTGCGGGTGGACGCGGCATGTTGATCGGTGGCGTGCCCGGCGTGCCGCCCGCCAAGGTTGTGATCCTGGGCGGCGGCGTTTCCGGCGAACACGCCGCCGAGATGGCGGTGGGCATGCGCGCCGACGTCATCCTGTTCGACATTTCACCCGCGCGGCTGGAACAGCTCGACGAGCAATTCGATGGACGCCTCAAGACGGTGTTCTCCACCCATCATGCCATCAGCGAGGCGATTACCGGCGCCGATCTCGTGATTGGGTGCGTGCTACTGCCCGGCGCCTCCGCGCCCAAGCTGATCAAGCGCGAAGACCTGAAGCGCATGCGCAAGGGCTCGGTGCTGGTGGATGTGGCGATCGACCAGGGCGGCTGTTTCGAAACCAGCCGGCCCACCACCCATGCCGATCCCACTTTTGTGGTGGACGGCATCATCCACTATTGCGTGGCCAATATGCCTGGAGCAGCTCCCCTCACCTCCACCTATGCTTTGGGCGCGGCGACGGCGCCCTACGTGTATGCGCTGGCCAATCAGGGCGTGGACGCGGCGCTGGCGGCGGATTCAGGTTTCGCCAAGGGCTTGAATGTGCGGGCCGGAAAGATCACGCACCCGGCGGTGATCGAGTCCCTGAAGCTGTAACAGAAACAATTCGTGAGGCCGCCAAAACGCGGCATGACGGCTTTTTCTCCATCCCGACGCCATGATTTATGCGTTGACGCATCAGGCAAGCAGGCGTTTAATTTTTTCGCGGACGAACATTCTGCCGCCTGATCGCCGAGGCGTTTTTCGGGTGTGAGAGCGTGGCGTAGAGTCCCTGGCGGACCCGCCAACGTGATGGTCTGTTGGAACGGACCACGGACACACCTTCGAGAAGCCGGGGTCGACGTGAAGGTTCTGCCCGCGTTGGATCCACGCCAGCAGGAGGGTTCCGCATGGAAGACACGCCACCGGCGATAAAAATCCGGCCCCTTCTGAAAAAGGGGCCAACGGCCCTTGAAACGGACCGCAGCTGACAATCGAATCTGTTGAAACACGGGAGCAATCCCGATTTGGGCTCCGGCTTGACGCCGGACCAGACAAGGCCTCAAGGCCACGAACTCCGCCTCCAAAGGGCGGGGTTCGTTTTTGTATGCGCCGCGCTAGTCTTGCGCGTTTTCGGGCGGAGATAGCGCGTGCGTCAGTTCCTCATCATGTTCTTCACCATCTTCGTGGCCGAACTGGGCGACAAGACCCAGTTCGCCACGCTTCTGTTTGCATCGGAGCGGAAATCGCCGGCGGCAATCGTCTTTCTCGCGTCGGCCGGAGCGTTGGTGCTGGGCGCGGCGATCTCTGTGCTTCTGGGCGCGCTTGCGGGCAAGCTTCTGGAGCATGTGCCGCTCAAGCTGATCGCGGGAATTGGCTTCATCGCCATCGGACTCTTCACTGTCGCGGAGCATTTCCGGGGCGGGTAGATCGAGTCAGGGCTTGGCGAAACGGCTTTCCAGACGGCTGAGAATTTCCCCGGCCTGAAAACCCAGCGCGCCCAGCCGGCCGGAGCGCTCCAGCAGCGCCAACCCCGCCAGCGCCGCCGCCACCAAAACCACGTCGCATTGATTCTGCCGGTTGTCCGAAGGCAGCCCGCTCACCTCCGACAGCGCCCGCAAGGCCGCGATCATGCGGCCATTGAACAACCGTTCGGCGTCTCCCCCACCGCCCTCCCGCGGCAGGGCCTGCGAGGCGGCGGCCATTGTCTCGGTGCCGCCCAAAAGCGCCAGTGCAGTCGTGGCGGCGTCTTTGAGACCGCCCGCTTCCCGCATCGCCCGCGCCAGTTGGGTGAGATCGTCCGCCGCCAGCGCCAGAAGCAGCTCGTCCTTGCTGCGGAAATAGCCATAGAGGCCCGCCGGCGCGAAGCCGGCCTCCGCGGCCACCGAGCGCAACGAGAGGTCGCGGGCGCCGTCGCGCGCGGCCACCCGCCGCGCGGCATCCAGGATCTGGGAGCGCGATTGGGCCTTGGAAACATGTTGGGGGCGTGGCTTTCGCCCCGGCCGCGTCATCGCCAGCGCCGCTTCGCTCATGGCGCGCAATGATAAGTGATTCGCGGGCCTGGGCGAAAAGCCGGCATGAGCCGCGGACTTAAGTTCGGGTAATTCAATTCGGGTGGCTGGCCTTGAAGGCGGCCACCGCGCCATTGATGTCAGAGCCGACCTTGACCTTGTCCGCCTGGTTTTCATTGATCTTTTTCATGGCGTCGGACTCGATGAATTTGTCGAACGGCGTCTTGTCCTTGGCGGCCTGATCCTTCTGCGCCTTCACATAGTCCAGCATGCATTGCTGATAGACATCCGATTGGGCGATGAAATTCTTGGCATCGGTCACAGCGGCCATCATTTGCGCCTGGCTCGACGCGCGGCCGTCGGGCGCCACCGGCGCGATCGGCGGCTGGCAATCAGCTTGAGCCAACGCCGGCAGAATCCCGCCCGCAAAAAAAATCAGCGCCAATCCCAATCCGAGACGCATTTTGCCCCACCAGCCACCCAAGACTGACGAATTGAAGCATAATTTTCACAACGTCACCAGATCGGGAAATGCCGGAACGATGTGCAATTCCGCACAAATGTCACTGTGGTGACCGATCGTCGCGGATGGTTTTTTTGGCGATGAAATTGTCGGCGAATCGCAACAGCAGAGCCACCAGCATCAACATGACGCTCCATCCATAAAAGGCGTCGGGACGATGAGGGCCCGAGAGGCGGGAAAAGCCGGTCAAAGTATAGGCAAGCCAGTAATAGGACAGACCCGCGCCCAGGATGACGCGGCGCGACCGTTCGCCCAGGCCGCGCTGCGGAGAAGCGACGTAAGCGACCATCATGGTGAGTGCGGCTCCGAAAATCGCAAACAGCGCCATGCTGAAAGAGAGGCCTTGGTGATCAAGCGGCGGCGGGGTGAGCGTGTTGGGAATGATCAGGCTGGCAAGAAAGACGCCGAAGCTGGCGCAGAATCCCCAAATCAGCTGGGGCCCCTCGCCGTCCGCACGGCGAAATTTTTCCCATGGCAGGAGCCGCGTGACAGGGCCCGCTATGATGGCGATGAAAAAGACCAGACACGCAAAGCGCCAGGCCAATTGATTGCCCAGGCGCAGGCCGTTTTCGTCAAAGCCGTGGACAGCAAATCCGCCAAGGCAGATCACGCCCGCAGTCAACGCGATCAAGCCCCACAGTGGAATGCCGAAATGGGCGGAGCGGGGGCGAAAGGACACGCCGCGGAATGCCAGGTTTTTGCCGGGTCTGCTCATCCGGGAGACGCAACGCGCCAACCCCCGAAATGTGCCAAATGTTAAATGGAACTTTTGTGAAGCGCGACCGCGAAGCCCGGAACGGGCTGATGCGATTCCGTGCGAGGTGAAGCCGATACCAGCCCCGCCACGGAAAGGCCCGTCTCTTTCGCCAAGGCGCGCAGATAGCCTTCGCTATGGCGCCAGCGCCGCTTGGGGCCGAGTTCGAAGCCTTCGCCGTCATGGGCTTCGGCGGTGAAGAGAAAAAACCCGCCGTTGCGCAAATGGCTTGCCACGGCGGCGAACACGGGCCTGAGATCGCCCAGATAAACCAGGGTATCGGCCGCCAGGATCAGATCATATTGGCCCTCCAGCGCGCTCTCGATGTCGCCCACGGCGAGAAAATCATAAATGCGACGGGCCCCCGCTTTCTCGATCATGGCAGGCGAAAGATCGATGCCGCCAAGGTGGCCCGCGCGCGGTTTAAACAGAAGGCCTGCCAGGCCGGTGCCGCATCCCAAATCCAGCACGGCAAGGCGCTCGCGTTCCGGCATCACCAGATCGGCCAGGTCTTTGAGAATTTGCGGGGCGGCATAGTCCAACTGTCCCAGCATGCGATTGTCGTAATCGGCGGAAAATTGGTCGAACAAGTGCCGCACATAGCCAGCATCCGAGCGGGATGCCCCGGCAATCGCATTGGCACGGATGGTCAATGCCTCGATCTCGGGCGACGGTTCGAGAGTCTCGAAAATGGCCAGCGCCTGCGCCGCCTCCCCGACTTCGAGCCAGGCTTTGGCCATGAGAAGGCGCGCCTCAACAAGCGCGGGATCAAGCCGCTGAGCCCGCTGAAACTCCGCGATTGCCGCCGGCAGCGCGCCTTTCGCCAGCAAGACCTCGCCCAATGCCAGCGCGGCCACGGCGATGCCGGGATTGAGCGAAGCGGACTCCCGCGCCTCGTCAAGCGCCCCATCGCAATCGCCCGCCGCAAGCAATGCCTTCACCAGGGTGAGGCGCGCAAGCAAGCCACCCCTGCCCGCCTCCAACCTTTCGCGCAATGCTTTCACTGCCTCGAGAGGCCTGCCCCGCGCGATCAGCTCTTCCGCCTCGGCAAGAGGATCAGTCTCCCAGAAGACAGAGGCCATTGTTCAATACCACCGTGCCGGGCCGCTCCTTGACGCCGGCGCGGAAGGAAATGGTGGCGCCGTCCACCCAGATCTCGACGGTCAGCGTCTCGCCAGGGAAGACCGGCTTGGAGAAGCGCACATCGAATTCCTTGATGCGTTCCGGCTTGTATTCCGCCACGCTGGAGAGGACCGCCCGGCAGGCGGTGCCGTAGGAACAGAGCCCATGCAGAATGGGGCGAGGAAAGCCCACCGCCTTGGCCATTGCCGGATCGCGGTGAAGCGGGTTGCGGTCGCCGGAGAGCGCGTAGAGAAACGCCTGATCGGGCCTTGTGTCGCATTCCTTGACCAGGTCGGGGGCGCGCGCTGGCAAGGTGTGAAGTTCCGGACCGCCCCGCTCCGGTCCGCCGAAGCCGCCATCGCCGCGGGCGAAAATGGAAGAGATGATGGTGAACAGTTTCTCGCGGCTGGCCTTGTCGCGCACCACGCGCTCCTGCACCAGGACGGCGCCCCGTCCTTCGCCCTTGTCCAGAACCTCCAGCATGCGTTCGTCGGCCACGATGTCGGCCTTGGGTTGAAGGGGCTTGTGAAAGGTGATGCGGCGCTCGCCATCCACCACCATCATGAAATTGATCGAGGATTTTTGCGGCATGCGCTGGCGCTCGGGCGGCGCCTCGCCGCGATTGATCACGCTGGCGAAAGTGGGGACCACTTTGAGACCATGGCCTTCATAGGCGAAGGGCAGTTCCTTTTCGTCCAATGGATCGCGCATGAAGCCCACCCCCAGTGCGTACAGCATCACGTCCTTTTCGTCATAGCGCGCCTCAAGTCCCGTGGCGCCGCTTTGCATCATGTCGTCATAGTCGATGGGCATGTCCCCGCCTCGTCGCTCACGGTTCCCGCCATTGTGCCTTGACGCTCGCCTCCAAGCCAAGCTTTGTTCCGGCGATGACGCAAAATGTCCAACCCCGCTCGCATGGCTGTTTGTGGGGATGTCTGGCGATCATTGTGTTGCTGTTCCTGCCCGTTCTGCTGGCGGGCGGTTATGGCACCTGGTTCCTGTGGCAGGGTTTTCGCCACGATCCTGTGCTGCGCACGGTCAGCGAACTGGTTCGCCGCGACGGCCTGGCCCATCAGGTACTGGGCGACGATGTCCAGGTGGTGGGCATGTATGGCAACGCCTTCTCTTATGTCCCGGGCATGGGCAGCCACAGCGACTATGCGGTGCGGCTGGAAGGCAGCAGGAGCGAAGGGACGCTGGAGGTGGAGGCGGAGACGCGCCGTGGCCATGTCGACGTCACGACCATGATCCTCACCACGCCTGATGGCGGGCGTTACGACCTGCTGCGCAATACAATTCTGACGCCGGGAGCCGGCGCGACCTCGATTTAGGAGGCCACGCTTTTCGGTACCGCCAGCGCTGGGCCGTCGCTCCAAACATTGGTCAGCGGCAGGCCGTTCTTTTCGATGGCCGCGCAGGCCGCCTCATAGCCTTCCTTGATCGCCTGGTCGAATTTTTTCCAGTCGCGCAGACCGATGTCGGGCAGAGGCGGCTCTATCAGGTAGTCGGCCTGTTCGCGCACGATGCGGCGCTGGGCTTCCGAGCCCACCGTGCCGGAGCGCATCAAGATGGAGATGATGGAAGGATTGCCTTGCATGCGCTGGGCGATCAGCCACCACCAGGGCCGTTCGCCATAGCGGTCGTCGCGCGCCTGCAGATCGAGTTCGCCGGTGATGTCGCAGGCGATGATGGGGCCGGCGCCCATGGAATGCTCGCGCATCACATCCACCGGCAGGTTGTTCATCACCCCCCCGTCCACCAGCAGGTGACCGTGATAAGTGACCGGCGGCAGGATGCCCGGCAGCGCCACCGAGGCGCGCAGCGCCCGCCACAAGGTGCCTCCGCGGTGCTCGTGAATGCGGCCGGTGGTGAGATCGGAGGATACGCAGAAGAACGGCAGGGGCAATTCCTCGATGCGGATATCGCCGAAATCGGCCCTGAGCATGGTCGAGGCCTTCTTGCCCCGCACCAGCGCGATCAGCGGCAAGGTCAGATCGTTGAGCGGATCATGGCGGACAAAGGCTTCCCGCATGCGCTCGGTCAATTCTTCGACGCTCCATTCATGGGCCACGCCCGCGGCGATAATCGCGCCCATGGAGGTGCCGCCCAGATGGTCGAACGGCACATCGGCCTCTCGAAGCGCCTTGATGATGCCAATATGGGCGAAGCCTCTGGCGCCGCCGCCCGCCAGTACCAGGCCCACCGCGCGTCCCGCGATGAAGCGGGCAAGCCGCGCCACGTCGGCCTTGTTGCCGGCGCGGATGTGATGATGGGATTCGAACAGGCCGGACCGAATTGAGAAATGCTCCGGCAATCCGGCGCGGGTGCCCGGGGGATGGAGCAACAGCAATTCCGGCAGGCCCGAGGCGCGCTCCTTGAAAGCGGGCAGATCCAGGGGACGAAGCGGAAGCGGCTGATCGGCCCGGGCCAGGAGAAAAATGCGGTCCGCCTGGCGCAAACATTGGTGCGTCCAGGGGCTTTCGGGCGCGTCGCCACGGTAGAACACCACGTCATGCGCGGCTTCGAAGGCGTTGAACCATTCCGCGCTTTGCTCCGAGGCCTGGTTGTCCAGCACCGCGGCACGGCTTCCCATTTCTGCCAGCGCATTGGCGATGCGATGGGCAACGGGGGCGGCTTCGAGATTTGCCTGCAGCGGTATGATGGCGAAGCTCTTGGGCCGGGCGCCCTGGCCGCTGTTGCGAGTGGCGGCGGCCAGCCGTTTCACCAGTATCTGCATCAGATTCATCATCACCTTGGGGTGACGCGCGATCAGCGCCTCGAACCCTTCCGGGCTGACGCGCAGAAGCTCGGTGTCGCGCAGCGCCACAAGTTGAGCGGTGTGCTGATGGTCCTGGGCGATCAGCGACATTTCGCCCACCGTCTCGCCTGCCGGCACCAGCGCCACCATGCGGCGCTGGCCCTGGGCATCGGGGACGAAGACGCCGAGCGACCCGGTCACCACCAGGAACAGGGCGGAATCATTTTCGCCATGACGGTCGAGCAGCGTACCTCCGGGAAGGCAGAACCAGTTGGCCTCGGCCAACAGATTCTTGAGCGCGCTGTCCCCCACATTCTTGAGCAGGGTGAAACCCGCAAGCCTTTCGCGCAGCTCCTCCGGATAGACCGTCTGCTGCCCGATGCGGAAGGAAGAAAGGAACGCCATGTTCATGCTTTTATCACCAAGCGGTCCAGCCACCATCAATGTTGAGGGTAGTGCCGGTTACATAACTGGATGCGGAAGAGGCCAAAAACAGAAGCGGGCCCGCGATTTCCTCCGCTTTCCCCAAACGTCCCAGCATGGTGCGCGATGCCAACTGAGCAGCCAAAGGCGCCGCCGCCCGTGCGGGAAACGGTCCCGGCGCGATCGCGTTGACCCGGATTCCCCGTTGCCCCAACTCGGCGGCCAGATGGCGGGTGAGCTGCAGCAACGCCGCCTTGGCGGGGCCGTAATGAAACGGACTCTGACCGTCCCGCGTCTCGTAGAGCCGGCCATCGGGCGCGGCCAGCCCGTACACCGATGAGAGATTGATAACGCTGGCGTCCTTGGCAGCCGCCGCGGCTTCGGTGAGGGCGGGCAAAGCGGCGCGCACCGCTTCGAAGGCGGCGGTGACGGCACTTTGATAAGTGATCGCGAAATCGGCGGGCTTGAGGGCGGAAAAGGCTTTCACCTCCATCGACACCGCATTGTTGACCAGGATGTCCAACCGCTTGAGGCCGCTAAAGAAGGCACTGAGCGCCTTGATGTCGGTGACATCGAACGCCGCGCGCGATACGGAAAAATTCTCGTCCCGCAATTGCTTTTCGAATTGCGCGAGCTTGCCGTCGTCGCGGCCATTGACGATCACATGGGCGCCGGCAGCCGCCAGCGACCGTGCCATGACCTGACCCAAATGCCCCCGCGCCGCGGACACGAACGCGATGCGGCCGTCCAGCCGAAACAATTGCACGGGAGGCATCATGGCCGCGTCGCTTTTGATCGCCTTCGCTGCATGAGGCGGCGGCCATCAAGACGAAAAAGCGTAGGAAACTGCATGCGACCTGGCCCCTGTCCAAGGCCGGAACGGTGGCATCGCCATGGTAAAGAAGCGATTTACGCTGCGCTGCAACAAGACCTTGGCGGCCGCGATCTTTGCCCGGTCCCGTTCGCCCTATTGGAAACAGCAGATGGCCACATTAAGGTTGCAATAACCCCATATTTCTGCGAGTTCGAGGGGCGTTTTCGCGCGGCCCCAGGCCGCCAATCAAAGGGAAGTTTTTCATGACGAGCAAAAATTTTCGCGCCCCTATGAAGGTCGCGCTCCTTGCCGCCGCCTCCGCGGCGCTGCTGGCCCTGCCGGCCCATGCCGCCGCTCCCCACCTCACCAGGGCCGTGCAAAATGCCTTGGCGGATGCACAAAAGGCCATGAATGCCGGCGACATGAAGACCGCGTCGGACAGCATCGCCAAGGCCCGCGCGGTGGACGGGCGCACGCCCGAGGACGATTACTGGATCAACAAGATCGACATCAACGTCCAGGTCAAATCCCAGAACATGGCGGGCGCCGACCAGGATGCCGAGGCTGCTGCGGATTCGCCTGCCATGCCGCCTGAAGATAAGGCGGAAATGACGCGCCTGGCGCTGATCCTGGCCAACAACCAGAAGCATACCGACAAGGCCGTGACCTACGCCAAGGCGATGCAGGCCACCAATCCCACCGATCCGGGCGTGATCAGCCAGATCACCGTGGCCTACTTCAACGCCAAGGATTTCGCCGACGCGCAGGGCATGGTGCAGAAACAGCTTGATGCGGACACCGCCGCCGGCAAGAAGCCTGCCCGCGAAACGCTGCAGAATTTGCTCGACATCCAGGTCGCGCAAAAGGACGAAGCCGGCGCAGAAAAGACACTCGAGACCCTGGTCGCCACCTACAATGATCCCAAGGACTGGAACCAGATGATCGACGTGGCGCTGAGCTCCAAGGGCTTGCGCGACGTGGAAGCGATCTGGCTGGGGCGGCTTGCCTTCCTGGTTGGCGTCACACCCGCGGCCCAGGACCTCACCTTGTTCGGCTCGACCGCCGACCATCTCGCCTTCTTTGGTGATGCCGAGCAGGCCTCCAAGCATGGCGGCACCGGCTTTGCCGACAACAGCGCGCGCGCCGATGCGGACAAGAAGACCATGCCCCAGCAGATCGCGCTCGAGGCAAAGCAGAATGGCCAGTACAGCGCCAAGCTGGCGGAAGCGCTTTACAGCTACGGCATGTATCCAGAGGCTGAAACCGCCGCCAAAAACGCCATGAGCAAAGGCGGCGCCACCGACCCGACCGAAGCGCCCATGGTGCTTGGTCAGGCGCTGGCCGCCCAGGGCAAGTATGACGAAGCCATTGCCGCATTCGGCCAGGTGCAGGGCGGCGGTCCCGCAACGTCGCGCATCACGCGTTTGTGGGTGGACTATTGCAACATCAAGAAAAACCCGCCCGCCGAAACCGCCGCGGCGGCGCCAGCGCCGGCACCGGCGAAATAAGCCAAGAGGGCGGGACGTTCCGGACGTTCCGCCCTTTTCTTTCTCGAAGCCGAAGCCAATCTGGGCTGACGCATGACCCTTCTGTTGGGCTTTGCGCCCTTCATCCTTTTCGCACTGCTTTCCCGGCTTTCGGCCGATCTCGCTTTGTGGCTGGCCTTCGCCGCCTCCTTCGTCGTCACCATCCGCGATTTCGTCGAAAGCCCGAGCCTCAGGCTTCTGGACGGCACCAGCCTCGCCTTGTTCGGACTATTGGCGCTGATCCGCGGCTTCGTGATGCCCGAACTTTCGCTGGCCATCGTGCGCACCATCGTGGATGGCGTCTTGTGCGGGGCCGTCTTCGCCTCGCTTCTCGGCGGCCGGCCCTTTTCCCTGCAATATGCCAGCCGGGATTCCCACACCCATCCGGCCTGGCCGCTGCCCGCCTTCCTGCGCGTCAATCAACGCATTTCGCTGGTATGGGGACTTAGCCTGGCGGCAATGACGCTGGCGGACGGCGCGGTCGCTTTCTTGTCGGTAACGTTCTATGTCGGTATTGCGATGAGCGTGGTGGCGCTGGCTGCCGCCGTCAGCTTCACGCTTCTCTATCCTGCGCTGGCGGCGGAACGCTTGCCGCGCTAATTTTGGCGAAACGAGGCCTGGGAGCAGTGCCATGAAGCAAGCCGTCATCGTTTCCACAGCGCGCACCGGTCTGGCCAAGTCGGTCCGCGGCGGCTTCAACCAGACCCATGGCGCCATGATGGGCGGCCACGCCGTCAAACATGCCATCGCCAAGGCCGGCATCGACCCGCGTGAGGTCGAAGACGTCATGATGGGCTGCGGTTTTCCCGAAGGCGCCACCGGCAACAATATCGCCCGCGAATCCGCGATTTGGGCAGGCTGTCCGGTCTCCACCGCGGGGGTCACCATCAACCGTTATTGCTCGTCGGGGCTCCAGGCGATCGCCATGGCGGCGCAACAGATCATCACCGATGGCACCGAGATCGCGGTCGGCTCGGGCGTCGAATCCATTTCCTTGGTGCAGATGGGTGGCATCAATCTCAAGAATTTCACCGAAGAGCATCTGCTTCAGGTCAAGCCCGCTTTGTGGATGACCATGATCGAAACCGCCGAAATCCTGGCCGAGCGTTATGGCATCAGCCGTGAGCGCGCCGACCAATATTCACTGGACAGCCAGAAGCGCACCGCCGCGGCCCAGGCAGCCGGCAAATTCAACGACGAGATCGTACCGCTTGCCACCAAGATGAAGCATGTAGACAAGGCCACCGGCGCCGAAACCATGGTTGAGGTGACAGTCTCGCGTGACGACGCCAACCGCCCCGACACCACGCTGGAAGGCCTGGCCGCGCTCAAACCCGTGCATATGGGCGGCCAGAAAATCGCCCACGGGAAACACATCACCGCCGGTAATTCCTCGCAATTCGCCGACGGAGCGTCCGCATGCGTGGTGATGAGCGAAGACGCCGCGGCGAAAAAAAGTCTCAAGCCGCTGGGCATCTTCAAGGGCTTTGCGGTGGCAGGCGTCGAGCCGGAGGAAATGGGTATCGGGCCGGCGCTGGCGGTGCCGCGTCTTTTGAAGCGGCACAATCTCACCGTCGCCGACATCGATCTATGGGAGTTGAACGAGGCGTTCGCCTGCCAAGTGCTCTATTGCATGGACAAACTGGGTATTCCCCACGACAAGCTCAATGTGAATGGGGGCGCCATTTCCATCGGCCATCCCTATGGCATGTCGGGCGCGCGCATGGTGGGACACCTCCTGCTGGAAGGCCGTCGCCGCGGGGCCAAATATGGCGTCGCGACCATGTGCGTGGGCGGGGGCATGGGCGCAGCCGGCCTGTTCGAGATTCTTTCCTGATCGGGCGGGTTCTTTTTCTTGCGTGCGCGAGCCTCGCATTGACGGGCTGCGCCGAAACGGGTCAGACCTCGCTCCCCGACCCACGGACCCAGATGACGGCGCTTGCCGGGCGCATCGAGGCGCTGGTGGAGGAAGAACGTCTCAAGCTCGATCCCAATGCCAAGGTGCTTGTCCTCGATCCAGAACTCACCAAGATCGCGCTGGAGCGTGCACGCGACATGGCCGAGAAAAATTATCTCGCCCATGCCGCGCCCAATGGCGACACCTCCACATCGCTGTTGATGGCGGATGACGCCGCCTGGCAGGGCCTGCTGGGCGAAAACCTCGCCGCCCAGCATTACGTCAAAGCCGGCGGCGTGGATGTCGAAAACTTCGCCCGCCGCTTCCTGGATGAATGGGTCCAGAGCGATCCGCATCGCGAAAATCTCGCCTATCCGGCGTATGACCGCACGGGCGTGGGCGCGGCGGTCAATGGTGACACCGTCTATGTCGCGCAATTGTTTGCCACGGACCTGGGGCTGCACCGCAGGACCGGCAGCGAAGGGAACTCGGGCCCAGGGTCGGACAAGCCGGCCGTGGAAACGCTAAGCGGGCATGTCAGCCGGCCCTAGTCCGCCCAACTATCTGTGCATGACTGAGCCGGGTAAGCGCATACAGCGTATCGGCCGACGGTCCTTCCTTTACACCATATCTTGTCGCCGTTACCGTCCCTAGGGGCCATTAGGGCCGAAAATTCGAAATGCGTGCAGAACTGCCCTGGAACGTCGCCGGCATACCGCCCGAGGCCCGGGAAGCCGCGCGCGCCCAAGCCAGGCGCGAAGGTCTGTCGGTGGGAGAATGGCTCACGCGCCGCATCATCGCCGAACTGGGCGAAGGGGCAGCGGCCATCCCCGCCAGCACCGGCGCGCAAGGACCTGATTTCGTCTCCGCCGCGAACCGCCACGAGACCGAAGCGATGCTGGCACGCCTTGCGCAGGCGGAGGCCGACGCGTCACACACCTATCGCCGCATCGAGGAACAGCTGCACAGCATGGGCAGCGGTCTCGACAATGCCGAGCGCAGCCAGTCTGAAATGAGCCGGGCGATGAGCCGCGCCGCCACCGAGATCACGTTGGCCAGCAGCGAACAGGCCCACGCCTTCGACCAGTTGGGCCGCCACATGAGCGGGCTGGACCAAAGGGTGGAGAATTTGGAGCGGGCTGCCATCCAGGACGGGCTGCGAGAGGCGGTCAAAGGCTTGCATCAAGGACTGTCGCGGTTGGCCGACCAATTCGGCCAGGCCACCGCCCGTTCCGGCGGGCAGGTCGCTTCGCTGGCCCGCAATCTGGAGCAATTGGCGCTCCGGCTGGTTCAACTGCGCGCCGATGCCGAAACAGCGGCAGCAGCGATGGAAGGCCATCTGGGCCAGCTCGAAGAAACGCAAACCTTCACCAACGGCACGATCGAGCAAATCCTGGGCCGGATGGATGCCCAGGACGAAACGCACCACCAGACTCTGGCCGAGATGGGACGCCGGCAGCTCGCGCACCAGGATGTGCTGGCCGACCTTCAAGGCAGACTCGAAGGCCGTCTCGCTGCACTCGAAGAACCCGATCTGGCATTGGCGCAAAGGCTCGAAGCAATCGAGCAGGTTCTGGTGACCGTCAGCGAGGAATTGAACCAGCCCGACCCTCATGCCGGTCTGGCGGAGGCGCTGAGGCAGGTGTCGCTGCGCCTCGATCTAGCGGAGCAGAATCAGAACGACATGCTGGCCGAACTCCGGGAGGGATTGGCGCGCATCCCAGAACCGGGTGTTCCCGATCCTGTCATCGAGGAGCAGCCCAGCGTGCCCGCCGAAAAATCCTTCGTTCCGGTCCCGGCCGATATGCCGATGGCGGCATATGAAGAGCTCGCCGCCCAGCCTGAGCCGATGGTGGAGGAGCTTCCTGCCGCACCTGTCGCTCCGTCCGGCATGATGCCCGACAATTTCGTGGAGCATGCGTTCGCCAGCCATTTCGAAATGCCGCAGGATTTTGCCGACGCCTTGACGCGGCCTTCGCCTGCGAACGATGGATCGGCGAATGACGGGCGTTCGAATGCCGCGCCGGCAAACGACATGCCGGCGGATGCTACGCCCGTCAGTGAGCGGGATTTCCTGGAAAACGCGCGCCGCTCTGCGCGCGAAGCCGCGGAGGAAGACCAGCGAGGGGGACTTCTAGGATGGACTCGTCCCGATCTGGGCGAGGTCGAAAAGAAGCGGCCGATCCACTTGATGGTTCTGGCGGGCCTTTTCTTCGCGCTTCTGGCGGTCGCGGCGATCCTGATGATGCGCCAGCGCGCAGTCACACCCGCGCCCCTTCCGAAGCATGTCGCGACGGTGGCGAGGCCTATATTCGTGCCTCATCTGCAAATGGCGCAGCCCCAGCCGGCACAAACCGGACCGGCAGCGGTCGCAAAGTCTGCCGCGCCATCCGACGACAAGGTGCTGGCGGCGGCCAATGGCGGCAACGACACGGCCGAAACTATCATCGGTCTGAGGACGCTCGATGCCGGCGACTCCGTGGCCGCCTTCCAATGGCTGGAAAGAGCCGCCCTTCAGGGCCAGCCCGTGGCGGAATATCGCCTGGGCACGCTCTATGAACGCGGCCAGGGCGTCACCGCCAGTGCGGTCCTTGCCGTCAAATGGTATCTGGCGGCCGCGAATCAGGGCAATCGCAAGGCCATGCACAATCTGGCGGTGGCCTATGCCGAAGGCTCGGCCGGGGCGAAGGACACCGCCGAGGCCGCGCGCTGGTTCGCCCAGGCCGCCGCGCTGGGGCTTTCAGATTCCCAGTTCAACCTTGCTGTGCTTTACGAGCGCGGAGATGGCGTGCCGCAAAGCCTGACCGATTCCTATAAATGGTATTCCATCGCCGCGGCCGGCGGCGATGCGGAATCCAAAGCGCGCTTGTCGGTGCTCAAGACGCAATTGTCGCCCGCCGATCGGCTGGCCGCCGAACGCGCCGCGCAGAGTTTCCAGCCTGAGCCGCTTGATCGCGCCGCTAATCTCCCTCCCGAGCCGGGCGATCTGGGAAGCTGATTTTTTCAACGTTCCGCGAAGGCCGGCGCGGTTGACCCACCGCGCATGGACGCGCACATTCCCTTATCGCGGAGGGGTTCGCGACTCACTCATCCCTGGCGGGGCTTATGGAAATCTACCTGCCCATCGCGGACATGTCGGTCCAATGGATCGTCATTCTGGGCATGGGTCTGGGAGTGGGTTTTCTTTCCGGCCTGTTCGGGGTGGGCGGCGGCTTTCTGCTGACGCCGCTTCTGGTGTTTTACGGCATCCCGTCGGGCGTGGCGGTGGCCACCACCTTGAGCCACATCACCGCCTCATCCATTTCGGGCGCCATCGCCCAATGGAAGAAGCATGCCATCGATTTCAAGATGGCGGGCGTGATGATGGTGGGAGGATTGGCCGGCACCGGGGTGGGCGTGTGGCTGTTCGCTATCATGCGCCATGCCGGCCAGATGGACCTGGTGGTGTCCCTCACCTATGTGCCGATGCTGGGGATCATCGGCGGCATCATGCTGAATGAAAGCATCAAGACCCTGAAGGCGCAGGCGCGCGGCAACGCCCCCGCCCGCATCTATCCCGTCAATCATGTCTGGATACATGGCTTGCCGCTCAAGGCTCGCTTCCGCCAGTCGCGGCTTTACATCAGCGTGATCCCCCCTTTGGTGATAGGCTTCCTGGTGGCGGTGATGAGCGCGATCATGGGGATCGGCGGCGGGTTCATCCTGGTGCCGGCGATGATCTATCTGCTGCGCATGCCCACCAATGTGGTGATCGGCACCTCGCTGGTACAAATCATCGGCGTGGCGGTGGTCACCACCCTGCTCCAGGCGACCAGCAATTACGCGGTGGATATCATGTTGGCCGCGATCCTGGTGCTTGGCGGCGTGGTCGGCGCCCAATTCGGCGTGCGCGCGGGCGCCAAACTCCGCGGTGAGCAATTGCGGCTCTTGCTGGCGCTGTTGGTGCTGGCGGTGGCGGCGAGATTGCTGTGGGGTTTGCTGCTGCCGCCGTCCGATGTCTATAGCCTGGCGGGATTGTGATGCGGACGGTCCTGCTTTCCACATTGCTGTTGGTGGCGGTGACGGCTCCGGTTCGGGGCCAAGAGCTGGTCTCCGGCGTCAGCCAGGACCTGATCCAGATCACCTCGAACTATACCGGCAGCGACATCGTCGTGTTTGGCGCGGTGGAAGGCCAGACTCAAAATCAGGCTCCAGGCGCCGCGCGCAAACCGAAAGACGTGGTCGTGGTGGTGCGCGGCCCCGATGCCGACATCACCGTTCGCCGCCGCGACCGGGTGGCAGGCATCTGGATCAATCATGACGCCGCCGACCTGTCCGGCATGCCGTCCTATTATTTCCTGGCCAGCACGCGGCCGCTCTCCGCCATCGCTCCGGCCGACGTGCTGGCGCGTTATGGCATCGGCATACAGAGTCTCAAGCCCGACGCGGTGCACAGTCATCATGACTACGAGCCGTTCCGTCAGGCGGCGCTGCGCCACCTGGAGCAGAGCAAGCTCTATTCACAAGTCCCGGGCGGCGTGGAATTCCTCAGCGCGACCCTGTTTCGTGCCCATGTGCCGGTGCCGGCCGGCGTCACGCGCGGCCAATACAATGTGGAAGTCTTTCTGTTCCGCGACAAGGCCGTGATCAGCGCCCAATCCACCCCGCTGTTCATCGACCAGACCGGACTGGAGCGGCGGCTGTACAATTTCGCGCATAATCAGAGCTTTGATTACGGGCTGGCGACGGTCCTGATGGCCATCGTCATGGGTTGGATGTCATCCCTGCTCTTCCGCCGTCCCGTCTGACGCGGAATGGCATAGACCCGTTCCTCGCCCAGCATGAAGGCGTGGAAACGCTCGCCGAACAAAGCGGAGATTGCCGGATCGCCGACATCGAGCCCGCCCGCATAAGTGCCGAAGGCCGGCAGCACTATGCGCTGCGCATCGGCGGCGAAGGCGCGACGGCGCACGCCGCGGCCATATTTGGTCACCTTGGCGCATGGATGCAGATGGCCGGCCACTTCGCCGGGCTCCGCGTCGAGGCGAGGTTCATGCCGGAATAACAGCCCACCTTCGCGCCATTCCCCCATCACCGCCCCTGCCAAAGAGGCGGGCGGATGGGGATCATGGT
>Ga0134128_10001515_pt1 | contig 29728 bp, 25 predicted proteins | sample KB31754_FD_96462 | JGI IMG/M metagenome (GOLD analysis project Ga0134128, IMG submission 96462) | Terrestrial soil microbial communities with excess Nitrogen fertilizer from Kellogg Biological Station, Michigan, USA - KB3-175-4 | ecosystem: Environmental > Terrestrial > Soil > Unclassified ... | reverse complement strand
TTGCTCTTGGCCAGCGCCTGGGTCATGTTCATGCGGAACCCGGGCAGCTTCACCATGGTGTCGCGGGTGACGATGCCTTCAGAAAGCGCCGCCATGGCGACCGTGATCTTGATGGTGGAGCACGGCTCGGCGCCCGGCGAAAGGGCCAGCTTCTGGTTGACCATGGCGAGAATGCGGCCATTTGACGGGTCGATCACCACCGCCGTGCCGTTCATGTCGCCTAGCGCATCGATGGCCGCCTGGCGCACCACTGGATCCTCGCCCGTCGTGATGTCGCCCGCAAATTCGTCGGAGGTGGCAAACGAACTGGCGGTAAACCGCTCGTAGAAGTGATGCCGGCGCGTACGAAGGCTGGCCCGGCGGATGGTTGCCGCGCCGTTCCCCACCCTTGCCGTGCGATGCCGTACGTGCGTTCGGACCGTCCGGGCAGCCCCGGAAGCCGCGGTCGTCCGCGTAGACCGATGCGCAACAGCATGAACCGCGTGATGCGCGTGATGCGACTGCACAATGTGTTGTGGCCGGCTGTGGTGAACGGAGTGGGGAGCGTTAAGAACAGCCCCGTAAGCGGCTCCAGCGCCCGCGAGGGCGATTCCAGCAATTAGTGCGCAGGACAGTCTCATGCAGCCCGCATCCTCTCAACGAATTGGATCGTGCCATGCGCCCAACTTCCAAGCGCACTTCGTACCGTTCTACTTCCTGCGCGGAACCAAGCCGCATCCGCTCCGAAACCAAGTGTTTCCAACCGCTTGCGCTCTGCTTTGCCTTGAGCCTATGCGGAAAACACCCCGGCGGCAAACCTCGTTGATCTCCGTATTCACTGGACGGAGCGACCCGCGATTCCACTACCTGGCTGGAGAGCTTACGTCAACTATACAGCCGGTTCTCTCCAATTCAACTCAAAATCTGTGACACGGGACACTCAGCTATGTTGTTGGAATCGGCCGAGGATTCCCGCGTCGCCTGTGACCGGATGGAAATCCACGACTCGGTTCCCATTATCGGACCAGCGACCGAGTCCTTCCAACCTGCCGGTACCACTCCGTAGGACTACCCCGCCCCGCGGTTTCTAACCTTGCTGCCTGGCACGCAGGCAGGTAAACGGAAGGGCCAAAGATAAGCAAAAGCTAAGCCTTAGCCCGACTTCCCTAAAACTGCATCCGCCGCATGAAAGTGGGAACTTCCAGATCGCGCTCCGCATCTTCCGGCTTTTCTGTGAAAAGGCCCACTGCCTGCCTGTCCTCTGCCGCGACGGGGCGAACCCCATTGCCCATATCGCTCGCGTAGTCGCGCGGCAGGGGCTTGTAAACAGGCTCCTCGCCGAGCTCCGCGAAGCGCGGCCTGGCTGGCCCTACCGGTTTGGTGTCCGCGAAAAGCTCTTCAAAGGCAGCGAGTTCCCGCTCGACGGTGCTGTGCGGTTGGTTCGTAGCCTGCGCCGCCGCAGGCTCGGCCTGGGCCGTCTCGGTGTCTTCGTCTTCGCTCATAAACCGCGGCGCCGGCGGAGAAACCGGTTCGGGTTCACTCACTACCGGCATGGCAGCCGATTCCTCCATCGGAGCTGAGGCAAGCGCCGTCGCGGCCGGCGATTCGGCCCGCGCCGGCTGTGCTGCCCGCGCCGCGGCTGCCGGAACCGGCTCCCGCAGCCAGTTCTCCGAGCTCAGCACCGGCACCGAAACCACCGGAGACTCTTCGACCGTCAGCATGCGTGCTCGCCGCTCCGGCATCTGGTCGCGAAAGCCCGTTGCGATCACGGTGATCTTGACCTCGTCGCCCATCTTCTCGTCGAGAACGGCGCCGAAGATGATGTTGGCATCCTCGTGCGCGGCCTCCTGGATCAGCGAGGAAGCCGCGTTCACTTCGGAGAGCCGCAGCGCACTGGAGCCCGTGATGTTGATGAGGATGCCACGGGCACCGTCGATCGCCCCGGCTTCAAGCAACGGCGACGCCATGGCAGCTTGTGCCGCTTCCACCGCGCGATTCTCGCCTGACCTTACCGCTGTGCCCATCACCGCGTGCCCCATGCCGGCCATCGTCGTTTTCACGTCGGCGAAGTCGCGGTTGATGATGCCCGGGATCGTGATGATGTCCGAGATGCCCTGCACGCCCTGCCGCAGCACGTCGTCGGCGATGCGGAAGGACTCGAAAAATCCCGCATCCTTGGCGACGGCTAGCAGCTTCTCGTTAGGGATCACGATCATGGTGTCCACCGATTCGAGCAGCTCCTTCAGGCCGCGCTGGGCCTGCTGCAGCCGCCGCTTGCCCTCAAATCCGAACGGCTGGGTGATGACCGCGACAGTCAGGATGCCCATCTCGCTGGCAAGGGAAGCGATGACCGGCGCGGCGCCTGTACCCGTGCCGCCACCGAGGCCCGCGGTGACGAACACCATGTCCGCGCCTTCGAGCGCCTCGATGATCTTTTCTGAGTCTTCGAGCGCGGCGCGGCGGCCCACATCAGGATTCGCACCTGCGCCGAGTCCCGCCGTCAGGCGCACGCCGAGCTGGAGCTTGACCGGCGCCTGGCAGGACTTGAGCGCCTGCACGTCCGTGTTCGCCGCGATGAATTCCACACCTTCCATGCGCGCCTGGATCATCCGGTTGACGGCATTGCCCCCGCCTCCGCCTACGCCGATGACCTTGATCCGCGCGCCACGCGGACTCTCTTCGTGATACTGGATGCGCATCTCCCCGGCTTGCGTTGACTGTCCCATAAGGTCTCCCGGCCTCCTTCTGATCTCTAAAAACTCGCTGCGAAAATGGCGCGCAGCTTGGCGCCCAAACCGTTATTCTCCGCCGCCCGCGTCACGCGCGTCCGGTGGGCGTACAAAAGCAATCCGATGGCTGTCGAGAATCCCGGATGGGCAAGTTCTCCCGCCATATTCGAAAGGCGCACGGGCATGCCTGTACGGGCCGGCACGCGCAACTGGCTCTCCGTGACGTCGAGCATGCCCGGCAACATGGACCCGCCGCCGGTCAGCACGCATCCGGCGCCCAGCGCATCCATCACTCCGCCCTGGCGCAGGCTTTCCTTCACGAAGTACATGAGCTCTCTCGCGCGCGGTTCCAGGATCTCCGCCACTGTGCGCAGCGCCAGTTTCTGCGCATTGGGATTCGCGATCTCAATCTCCGCATTCTGCGGAACCGCGGTAACCACGCAGTGCCCGTACTGCCGCTTCAACTGCTCCGCAGTCGCCAGAGGCATCTGCAGGCCCACTGCCAGGTCGTTGGTAAAGTGCGCGCCGCCTATCGGTACAGACCACGTATGCGCGACCGCGCCCTCGAAAAAGACAACCAGGTCGCTCGAATGCGCTCCGACATCGAGCAGGCAGACTCCCAACTCACGCTCGTCCGCCGAGAGCGTGGCTTCTGCCGCGGCAATCGACTCGAGCACCGCCTCCGTCACTTCAAGGCCCGCGCGATTGGCGCATGTTACGGTGCTCTGCAGCGCGCTGCCCGAACAGGTGGCGATGTGCAGATCCACTTCAAGCCGCGCGCCCACCATGCCCACGGGGTCAAAGATTCCCGGCTGGTCGTCGACAATGAACTGCCGCGGAAGCAGGTGCAGAATCTCGCGGTCGGGTGGCCGCTCCACAGCCCGCGCCCGCTCCACAGCGGTACGCACGTCTTCGCGCGTAATCTCGCGCATGCGGCTGCCGAGGTCGAATCCGCCATTTGTGTTCAACCCGCGGATATGCGGACCGCCCACGCCCACCACGCATTCGTCGATGTTGGCCCGCGCCGCTCGCTCGCACTGCTCCGTCGCCGACTTCACCACTCGCGCAGCCGGGCCAAGGTCCGCAATCATGCCCTTGCGCATTCCCGCCGAATCCAGCGCGGCATGCCCGCGATAGCGCAGCGCGCCCTCATTCAAATCGGCGGCCAAAATGCGCGTTTGGGCGCTGCCCACGTCGAGCACCACAATCAGGTTGTCCTGGCTCTGGCTCATCCTGTGCTCATTGCCCCTGGCGATTGGCGTTGATTGAACCGGTTCGTTGACGGCGCAGCAGGGCGGCTTTCCGCGCTGCCTCGCGCCGTTCCTTCTCCCGCTCCGCGGCGGACTTCGCCTTCGGCTTCACCGCGTGGTGCGGTTGCGCTTTGTGCTGCGGTCTGATGTCGTGGTCAGGCCTGGCCTTGTGTTCGGGGCTGGTCTTGTGTTCGGGGCGAATCGGCTTCGGCGCAGCTTCGGCCGGCGTTGCCGCCGAAGGCTTTCCCGCCGTGGCATCTGCCGCCGCATTCGCCACCGGCTTTCCGTCGCCGGTGCTCACCGCTGTGGTTCCGGCCGACGAGCCCGGCGCCATCTTCAGCACCACCTGGCTGTCATAGCGCAGGTCGATTGCGCTCAGTTGCGGATACTGCTGCCGCCACTCGGCGATATGCGACTTGTAGCGCTGGTAGCGCGCCAGGAATTGCTGGTCGCCAAAGTGCAGCAGGGTCGGATCATCCTCCATCAGCACCCGCGCATCCTCGGGATCGGTCAAATCTATTTCCGAAATCTGCCGCGAAAGATGCTGCCCATTCGAATCAAGCTCGTCAATCAGCCTGCGGTAGACAGCCATGCGTGCCTTGCGCGAGGCTGCCGCATCCCGCGGATCGATGCCCGTTACCACGGGAAACGAATAATGATGCTGGGTCATGGCCTTGGGCGACATGGTCAGCACAACGCCGTCGCCGTCCACCAACTCGATCTGCTGTCCCTCGCGCACAAACGCGATCGGCTTCCGCTCCACCACGGACACGCGGATCTGGTCGGGAAGGATCCGCATCACCGTGGCCTTTTCAATCCATGGAACCTGCTCGAGCTGCTTGCGCCGTTCCGACAGGTGAATGAAAAAGATATTCTTTCCAATGTCCTCGCCAAAAATGGGAAGAATGTCGGCGCGCGAAACGTGGCTCAAGCCGATCGCCTGGATGTTTGCCGTTCCCGGGATCCGAAACCGCCCGTCGCGTTCCAGCAGGTTTTTCACTGCGATCACGCCCACGGTGGCGGCGCCCAGCACCAGCACGACGCCGCTGGCCAGCAGAACTCGTCCCAGCTTGCCCGCCGGACGATACCAGGGCGCCCGCGGCGGATCATAGCGCCTCCGCCGAGGTGCAAGTTCCTCATCCTCATCGAGATCGATGTCGAGAGGCATGCCGGGCAGAGTCCGCCCGTTTCGGGGCGAGACCTGCTGCACTCGCCGGAAGCGGGACTCTTCCGGAGCTTCATCCTCCCAGGGGAGGGAGCCGATTTTGGGACTGCGTTGAGCCACGCTGAGCCGGGTCGAGAGATTCGCCAGACTCAACTATAGGGTGGGCTCCCGTGGATTTCCCCGTGCAAAACAGGGGGGAACCCCATGCGTTAATGGCAAAAAGCAGGGAACAGGGAACAGGGTTCCGACCAGCGGGGCCAGGTCGTGACCGTGTGGGAGTGCCCATCCTGACCGCCTGCCCGGAGTGCGGCCAGGATGGGGGATTGCTTTCCGCGCCGACACGCGCTCACTGGTGGACGACGTACACCTTGTTACTTTTCAGCGGGCCCGTGGAGGTGGTGACGGTGATGGGTCCGGTTGTGGCACCAGACGGAACGACGACCCGGAGATAGGTCGGGGAGACAACGTCAGGCGCGGCTGCCAGAGTGCCGTTGAAGGAGACCTGGCTGGTCGAAGTGAAACCCTGCCCCAGAATCTCGACCAGTGCACCGGGTTTTCCGTAAACGGGGAGATAAGTCACGAACTTCGGGAGTCCCGCATTGAGGCTGAAGAAGACACCTTGATTGTTCGGACCACCGGCGTTGGCGATTCCGTAGAGAATGCCGTTGGTGTGCTGGAACAGCGAAATCGGTTGGATGCCGGTCTCCTGATTCCAATTGAAATCATGGAGCGGGACAACAACCCCGGCCAGGGTTGCGCGGAACAGCACGCCGTAGCCATACTTGCCGCCGGCCGTGTTGGTGCCGTACAAGTTTCCGTCGGACGCCTGCACCAAGCCTGACACGGGGTTTGCACCATCGCTTCCACCCGTGAAGGTGTGGAGAACGGTCAGTGCGCCCTGAGGGCTCATACGGAAAAGAACACCATCCCCATTCGCATCGCCGCCTTCATAAGCCACGCCGTAAAAGTTGCCGTCACTGGCCTGAGTCAGACCGGCATACGGATATGCCCCATTGGTCCAGTTGAAATTCACCAAGACCTTGAAATCACTGGCTGAACTGACTCGGAAGATGGTGCCGTAGTGGCCTGGGCCACCCCGGTAGGTAGTCCCATAGAAGGCGGAATCCGTGCCCTGAACCAGGGGCCCCGCTGGATTGGCTGCAAATTGCGAAAAGGAGTGGAGCACGGTGAAATTCCCGTCCTTAGTAATCCTGTAAACGGATCCGTAATCGCCCTGCTGACCTCCACTCGGGGTCCCATAGGTGGTTCCGAAGAAATCACCTCCCGCACTTTGAATTGGGGGAGCCCAGGGCCTTGCCCCGTCCGAACCATTTTTGAACTGGCAGAGATTGGTGACGCTTCCGTTCTGGGTCATCTTGAAGACTGTCCCCATGGCGGTTGGGCCGCCCCTCTGAGTGGTTCCGTAGAACTTTCCGTCCATAGCAAGCGTGAGACCACCGACCGGGTCGGTGACGCCGAAATTGTGCACGACCTGAAGGGTGCCGTCCGGCCATATTCTGAACGCCTCGGCCGGGAAAGTTGAGTTTGCGCAATGGGGCGAAGTGGTCAGCATGGCGCCGCCAGGGCTCTGGGCGATTACTCCGGCCAATGCGGGCGCGCCGGCGTTTCCGGTTATGCAATCGAAGTTATGAAGCACCTTATACGTCTGGGCAGACACGGCGACTGGCGCTGCAAGCAGCACGAGGGTAAGTGGTAACAGCTTAAACATGAATCCTCCAAAGGGCTTGCGGATCGCAGCCTTTACGAACGCCTGGATTAGGGCAGAAGCGCTATAGGAGGCAACAGAATTTCTGGCATACGTTTAGAGGAGCAATAGTCCGCTGCAGTGCTTTCGAGATGAGCGGCTGATTCTGAGATGCGGAAAACCGACATGGAGATCGCAATTGGATTCGCTCGCGACGAGAGCGAGAATCTCGGGAGGTGGGCTAGTTGTAACTCAGGCGACTCGGAAGAAAGCGATTCCCATCGCGGTTGTCTCGTGGATTAACCTGACCGAATGAAACGGGCTTGTCTTCCGGTTGTCGCGCTTCTTGCCATTATTCCGGCGTTCGCCCAAACGGATCACTCGCACAAGTACTTTCGCGTGGGGAATACAGCGGGTGCTGCGAACGCCAAACCTCGCGCAGGCCATGCGCTGATGGGCGGCGGTACGGATCTGGATGAAGCGTTTCGTTGGCTCTGCGACCGTGCCGGCGGGGGCGACCTGCTGGTGCTGCGGGCGACGGGGGATGACGACTATAACCCATATATAAGTAAGCTGTGTCCGGCGCTGAATTCCGTGGCCACGCTCCTGATTCCCGATCGCGCGGCGGCGGAAGATCCGTTTGTGGCGAAGGCGATCAAAGCCGCGAGCGCGGTGTTTATCTCGGGCGGAGATCAATCCAACTACATCAATTTCTGGATGAACACGCCGGTGCAGCAAGCGTTAAACGACGACATCGCACGCGGCATTCCTCTCGGCGGCACCAGTGCCGGGCTGGCTGTGATGGGTGAGTGGGCGTATTCGGCGCAAGGGGACAAGCCGGACGATCCGAATCTTACCGGCAAGCTGGCGATGGCCGATCCTTTCGGCTCGCGCATCACGCTGATGCATGGCTTCCTGCATTTTCCGATTCTTGCCGGCATCATCACCGACACGCATTTTGCCAGGCGGGACCGTATGGGACGGCTGCTGCTGTTCCTCGCGCGGCTGAACGAGCCGGATGAGAAGCCGCTGCCTCCGCCGGGGCTTGGCATCCGCGGTGTCGGCGTCGAACAGGGGGCGGCGGTGCTTGTGGAGCCGGACGGAGCGGCCCGCGTGATCGGGCGCGGCGCTGCCTATTTCATCGACGTGCACGGTGCGACAGGTGCGGCAACGAGGGGCAAGCCGCTCACGTTCGGTCCCTATTCCGTGCAGAAGGTCGCATCCGGGCACAAGTTCGATTTGGCGACCTGGTCCGGCGAAGCTGCAAAGTACGACCTGAACGTCGAGCGCGGCGCGATCAAGTCCACGCAACCGGGTGGCTCGGTGTACTGACACGCCCCGCCCGAGCGAATTGCTGACAACGGAACACTGATAACTGAAAACTGCCTTCACCACTCCAACGTATGCACCGAGTCGGCAGGAACCGTGAGCTCGATTGTCTGATTGCGCATCGCGAGCTGCACCTGCCGCTCTGCGCCCCGATTTGCCAGCACAACAACATGCTTGCCATCGGGGTTGATGAACCCGCAGTGCGAGACGGCCCCACTATTTGCGTCCGACACAATCCCATTCGATGCGAACACTTTCGCGCCACGCTTCACATGCTTCGAGAAATGCGCGAAGGCCCAGTACTGGCCGCTGTTGCGAACCTTGTGCGAACTACTCTCGACGGTAATGGTCCCGCCGCATGAGAACGGGCCAATATTCGGCTTGCCGTGTTCATCGAGGGCCAGGTTCCAAGCCGTGATGGAGCGCGCCCAATTATTAAGGATCCCGTTAAACTGCTGCGCCCACTGCGTGTAGTCGGTCTCGTAGTCGGGCTGCGTGATGTCCGGCCCTCCCTCGGTCCAGTAGGCGTTCTTCTGTGGAAAGGCATCATGGACGCGCGTCATGGCGCCGGGTTCACCCACGTACCCGTGCCATGCAATGCCGTCCACCGCGTCGTACACCGCGGGGTCGCTGAGCTCGTCGATGGCGCGTCCCCACAAGCTGTAGTTGTGATCGAGCAGCCAGATCTTCGCATCGAGTCCGGCTTTGCGGATCGCCGGCGCAAGGAACTTTGCCGCGAATTCCATCTCGATTTCCTGCGCCCATGTGCATGCGGGCATGCGGCCGGCCTGCTCGGCGTCAGTCTCGTTCTGCACGGTCACGGCATTAATTTCCACGCCTTCGGCCTTGTAGCCCTCGAGGAACTTCACAAAGTAGCGCGCGTAGGGATCGAAGCTCGTGCTGCGCATCGTGCCGCCCAGCATGGTTTTGTCCGGTTTCATCCAACCCGGCGGGCTCCAGGGCGAGGAGAACAGGAACAACTCGGGATTGTGCTTGCGGCACTCCCGCAGCACGGGCAGGATGTACTGCTTGTCGTGATCGATGGAGAACTTCTTCAGTTCGGGATCGGGCTCGTCGCTCTCGTCAAAGCTGTAAAGCGTGCGCGCGTAATCGCTGGCGCCAATGCAGGTGCGGCACACGTTCATGGCCATTTCCGCCGGATCGAAGATGTCGTGCAGCACCCCGTCGCGCTCGGCCTGGGTGAGTTGGCTCAATACATAGCAGGCGGAATCGGTCATGGCCGCGCCAAATCCCAGAATCTGCTGCCGAGTATCTGAGGGATTGAGAACAATGGCCTCGGCTGCGATCTGTCCGGCCTGTTTCCACTCGAGCGATGTGGCGGCACTATGCCGCCGGTCACGAAAGGTGCTCCACACGCGGACCTCGCCGAATGCGGGCTGCGCAAATGCGCGGCCCCCAGTGAGACTCAAAACTGCGGCGGCGGCGGAAGCGGACTGCATGAACCTGCGGCGCGATGGTTCGAACATCAGTGGGCTCCTTGCGATGCTAAAGATGGATCGCCCGCCATCATAGCAGCGAAGGCTCCCCGCCAACGATTCCCGCCCGGATTATGAGCCGCTCAAAAAAAGGGCCCAGGATCACTTCGTACTGTGATCCTGGGTGGAGTGAGTTCAACACTTGGGGCGTGCGCCGCCGTTACTGTCCGTTGACTGGTCGCGAGGCGTCGCGGGAGTGCGGATCATACTGGGAGAGGCGCGACGTAATCTTGCTTCCGAACTGGATGGAGTCCAACACGTGCGTACCGGCCCCATTGGTGAAGCGCAGCATCACGCGCTGATCGCCTGGCTCCGGATCGCCGGGTCCCAGGACCCATACGAACGATTTGTTGCTGTTTTCCAGGCGGAGCGTGACGATGTTGGTATTGATGTTCGCGTCCACTGAATAGGAGCCGGCCGGGAAATCGTGGCCCACAGCACTGAACGCAAACGGGACCTTCACCGTTTCGGCCTGGGCGGAGTGGCTGGCCAGTGCTGCGGCCGCGGCAATCGCCGGGACCAGAAACAGTTTCAACATTGTGGACCTCATGGGTGTGTCTCCTTTCTATGCACACTAACGATCCGAAAAAAACAATGCGTCAAAGTTGCGTGGAGAAATCGTCAAGCTTTCACGTGCGTCGGGTACGGCAGGTCGGTATCCTCCGCGGCGGGCCAGGCCAGGCAGTCATTTCCGCCGATTGCACGGCTTCGCACATTGGCGGCCGGCAGATTGGCTTCGATTCGTGCGATGCGTGCTTCAAGGTCCGCAGCTTCGCCGTAGGCGCGTAGTTCCATGGCGCGGCGTGCCGCCATGCGCAACATGGCGACGGATTCCTTCGGATCGCCCGCGGCCTCGTAGTGGGCGGCGGCGTCGAGCGCGATGAGCGCCTCGCGTCCCCGGAATATCTCCCTCAGGCGTCGCGCAATGCGCAGATGACGCAAGGCGCGCCGCGCGGGTGACTGCCGCTGATACAGCACCTCGCGATACAGCGCATGCGAGAACACATAAAACGCGGAGCGCGTGCCGCCCGGAAGCTCCTCCTCGCCGGCACGTTGGATAAACGACATTCGACGCGCGATGTTGTCGCACATTTCTTCGGTTGTCACCAGGTCCTCGTCCAGGGCCGCGGCCACCATCCATGCGGGGAATGCCACGGTTGGAATGCTTGCAGCTTCAAGCACGTGCTGCTCGCGATCTGACAGCCGCTCGATTTCCAACTCAAGACTGCGTGCCAGTATGCGCGGAGTCATTTCTTCCAGGTCCTGTGGACGCGCCTGGAGTTGCCATGAGCCCTGTGCGGGCCCGCGCGCAAGCGCGCCTTCCGCCAGCAGGTGATCGATCAGCGTCAGCGCAAAGCGCGGATTACCCTCCGATTTCTGGTAGACGTAGGCATGCAACTCATCGGGAAGTTGCGATGCCTCCAAACGCGCGTGCAGCACGCCAGCCAATTCGCTCTTTCCCAGGCGCGCGAGGGGAAGTTCGATGCAGAGCCGCCGCATGTGCAGATCGTGGACGAGCGCGCGGATAGCCTCGGCATTGCCGCCAGATTGCGGCGCAAGCGTGGCCACCACCAGAAGGCGCAGCTCCCCCTGCCGCCGCGCCAGTGCAGAGAGAAGATGCAAAGTTGCCTCATCTGTCCATTGCACGTCTTCCAGCAGCAGAGCCAATGGCTTTTGGCGTGCGATTTCTTCCAGTGCAGCGCAGAGTTCGCCGGGCGGGGTGCCTGGCTGCCTCCGGTGGAAGATCGATGCGGCCGTATCGGTCGGATGCAATTGACGGAGGGCATCCGCGATCGGGTAGTAATCTTGTCGCGCAAACCCGGGGATGCACTGGCCCGCGGCGACCGTGAACTCCGAATCAAGGTGACTGCGAAAGGCCGCAACCAGCGCTGTCTTCCCAATTCCCGCTTCTCCGGTGAGGAACACGAACTGGCGGTGCCCGCCGGCTGTCTCGCGCATTGCCGCGCACAAACGAGCGAGTTCAGGCTCGCGTCCCACGATTTGCCTGGGCGAATCGTTCTGTTCCCCCGGCTGGTCCACCGCGCCGCTTCGCGGCTCCACGTCTTCTGACACGCACGCAATAAAGCAGTAGCCCCGTTTGGGCACGGAGCGGATGAACCGCGGGCTGCGCGGATCGTCCCCCAGGATTTTGCGCAGTTCCAGCATGTAGGTGCGCAGTACCTGCGGCTGCACGTAGATTTCAGGCCAGAGCGCGTCGAGCAATTCATCATGAGATACGAGGCGCCCCGCATTTTCCACAAGGTAGCGCAACACCGCGAATGGCTTGGGCGCCAGCGCGATGCGCGTGCCGGAGTGCCAAAGGCACTCGTTTCCTGTGTCGAGTGTGAACGACTCAAACTGCTTCAAAGCGAGGGGGACCTCCGGTGCTTCAGACGCTCACTGTTACAGCACGTCACATGCCGAATCCCTTTTTTATGTGAGACGGGCAATTGGTGTGACGAGCAGGCTTGAATCGAAGATGAACTATTTGAGGCCTGTCCATTTCCGGACACCTGTGTCCGATTACGCGCATGCGGTCACTGCGGTTCTTGACCGTCACCGCATCATGGGACGGCCGGCTGGATAGAATGGATTGGTTCCTCGAAGCGAATGCGAACGTAACAGCAAGGTGAGCGGCTCCGGCGTCCATCGGCAGCCGGCGAGGCGATTCTGTAGCAGCGCATCGTGTAGCAGGAGCCTCCTGTAGCATGCTTATCCTGTAATGTTTTCTTTCCAATGAGTGGAGGCGTAGGGCCATGAAAGCAGGTCGAGTGGGGTTGTGCGCAATCGCGGCGTTACTTGCGCTGAGCGCACCTGTTGGCATCGCACAGGAGCGCAATCGCGAGCCGCAGAATCGTGAAACCAACCAGAGCGTGCAGGATTTGAACGCGCGCAATCCGGAGCCCGGGCGGCAGAACGCTCGCGAGCAGTCGGCGCAGAACAACGAACAGAAGGGCAATGAGAATACGCCGATTCCGCCCGAGCGGTCGTCGGTGACGCATCACGACCTGGTGCTAGGCGGAAAGACGCTGCACTACACGGCAACGGCGGGCACCCTGCTCATCCGCGATGAAGAAGATAAACCATATGGCAGCATCTTCTATGTTGCGTATACGCTCGATGGCGCGCAGTCCAACTCGCGCCCCATCAGCTTTCTTTACAATGGCGGGCCCGGTTCGGCGTCGCTGTGGCTGCACATGGGATCGTTTTCTCCGGTGCGCATCCAGACCGACAGCCCCAAGGCCACGGCCGGGCCGCCGTTCCAACTCGTTCCCAACCAGGATTCGCTGCTCGACAAGAGCGACCTGGTCTTCATCGACGCGCCTCTGACCGGATATTCGCGCGCGGTGGGCAAGGGCACCGCCAAGGACTTTACCGGCGTAGACCAGGACCTGCACGCGTTCGATCGCTTCATCATCCGGTACCTCAGCGTGAATCAGCGCTGGAATTCGCCCAAGTTTCTCATTGGCGAATCGTACGGCACTACGCGCTCGGCCGCGCTGTCTGACATGCTGGGCAACGATGGCGTGCAGTTGAATGGAGTGGTGCTCATCTCCTCCATCCTGAACTACGGCATTCGCAACGGTGGTTACGACACCATCTACGTGGGCAACCTGCCCAGCTACGCGGCAGCCGCATGGTATTTCGACAAGGTGCAAAACAAACCCCCGGACGTTGCCGCCTGGGTGCAGCAGGCGCGTGAATTCGCCGCGGGCGCCTATGCGCACGCCTTGTTTGAGGGAGACCGCCTTTCGGCGGCGGAGCTCGACAGTGTGGCCAAGGAGGTAAGCCACTTCACGGGGTTGAGCGTGGACTACGTAAAGGAAGCCAACCTTCGCATCTCGCCCACTCGTTTCCGCAAGGAGGTTCTGCGCGATCAGCGCCTCACGCTGGGCCGCTACGACATGCGTTTCGAGGGCGAAGACGTGGATGCTGCCGGCGAGAACCCCAGCTACGATCCGTCTGACACCGGCATCACGGGCGCATTTGTTGCCGCCCTGCACAACTACCTTGAAACGCAGCTCGATTACAACTCGACAGACGCGTACCGGCCCAGCGCCGGTTCGATTGGCCAGTGGGACTGGAAGCACAAGCCCACCAGCGGCGGCTTTAGCGGATTCACGCGCGAGCAGTCGGAGCCTTACGTCGCGGCGGATCTGGCTAGCGCCATGCGCAAGAATCCGCACCTGAAGGTGTTCTCGGCCAACGGCTATTTCGATCTCGCCACGCCATTCTTCCTGACGGAATTCGACCTGAACCACATGCAGCTTCCGCCGGAACTGCGGGACAACGTTCAGTTCGGCTACTATCCGTCAGGCCATATGATTTACCTGAATGTGCAGGCGCTGCATCAATTGCACGGCGACCTGGAGAAGTTCATCTCGGGCGCGGCGAAGTAGTCCTCTCAAAAACGACGGCCCGGCGGCGACTATGGGCGCTGCTGGGCCGTCGTTTTTGCGGGGCAGGGAATTTACGGCAGAGGCCGGTCTGTCCAAAGCTCTTTGTCCGCAATGGCGCGCACCGGGTAGAGCCGTCCGGCGAGAAGCTGTTCCACTTTTTCCTGGTTTGTGTCCTGGGCGAAGATCCACTTCCGTGATCCGGTTCCCCACATCGAGGAGACCTGCGCCTCATTCAGGAAGATCTTCGGGGCATCGGGCCAGCACGATCCCCAGACCAGGGATGAACCGGCGCCGCTCGGCGCACAAGCCTCCATCAGCACATCGTTTTCGTTCACATGCGTGTACCCAGTGAGGTATGCGGGCTTGCGCAAGAAATTGTGCGTGTAGAACACCACGGAGGAGGCGTCGGACTGATCGCCGTAAATGATGAATGAGTCCGCGGGGCCTCCCTTGTCGAGGATCTCGTCCGCCAATTGTTTGGAACTCAACATCGGCTCGAAGCGCGCAAACGCAATGTGTGCGGCGATCAGGAACACCGCGCTACTGAAGGCGAGGACCGTAGTTGCAGCCAGATGTTTTTCTCGCAGACGCAGAATCCAGCTCACCGCCGGACCAACCAGCAGAGTGATGGCCGCGATGACCGCCGGCAAGCGCAAGGCTGCGAACGACGGCCCCGTCAGATCGAAGAAGTGAGACATCGACAGGGTGTATCCGCCCACGTCGCGATGCGCCAGCAGCGTGCCAATATCGGCTACAAACGGCAGATGACGGGATTCCCATAATCCCCAACCGAGTGCGGCAGCAACCGCAACGCCCAATAGTGCGAACACCGCCTGTGCACCCGTGAGCCACGCGGTGGAGAGGATCGGCTTGCCTTCATCCGAGCCGCGGCGCTCTTCAGTGCCGGCCAGAATTCCGGCGATCAAGACGAGCAGCGCCGGCCATGCAGGAAACGTGTAGTACTCCTGATTCGTGGACAGAGAAAAGAACAGCAGGACGAACGCGGAGTAGATGCCCAGCAGCCACGCCGAGCGGATGCGGAACTTCAGGGGCGCGACATAGCTTCGCTCATCCTCGCCTGCGGGGTAATCGAGATAGAAGTCCGCCGCGTGGCCGGCGTCGCGGCGCAGATGCTGCATCCATGTGCGTCGGGTGCGCCACGCAACCACCAGCAGCGCAGGTAAGAAGAGACTCCATGGGAACAGCCAGATCAGGTGGCCCAGCCAGTACCAGAGCGCCGGCATCCGGTTGTAGTCGTGCGGAAAGCGCGTCCCCAGGAACCGGAAAACGTGCTCATTGAGGAAGTAAAAGTACCAGAATCCGTGCACGTTTCCCGGGGTGGGATGATTGCCCACCGGGTGCCCCTGATCGGGATTTGCCAGGCCAGCGAGGATGTGCCACGGCGCGGCGATCGCGAAGAACAGCAGGATTCCGCTGAATGGCTTCAGGTCGCGCCACCTCCGCCACAACCCGCTGAGGGCGAGGAACGGTACCGCCGCCGCAATGAAAAATACCGGCGCGATCAGCCCTTTGGTCAATGTAGCCAGAGCCAGCGCCGCCCACATTCCGTAGAACCACATCGGGCGGCGACTTTCAAATCCAGTCAGAAAACTGTAGAGCGCAAACAGAAGGAGAAAGCTCAGCAGGGCATCGGGAATGAAGAAGCGCGTGAAGAGGAAAATGCCGACAGAGGTGAGTACGCCCAATCCGGCATAGAACCCTGCTCTTCGGCCCCACGCGCGCCCCGCCCATAGCCATGCCAGCCACGCACAGCCCAGCACCGCGAGTGCATTCGTCAGATGGACCGCAAACACGTTCTGCCCGAAAACCTCGAAAAAACCTGCAGTGAGCCAATAGGGCAGGGGAGGCTTCTCCAGGTAGCGCACCCCGTTCACATAAAGAGTGACCAGGTTGCCGGTCTCTGCCATGTGCTGCGCAGCCTGCGCATGCGAGGCGTCGACGTCGTCGAGAAGCGGCGGTGTAAACAGGGAGGCAAACTGAACTACCAGAAAAACGACGACGAGCACCAGCCACGCGGCAGCAGGAGACGGCCCGTCGTGGTTATGCACACTGGACTCTGAAATCTTCGGCATTTGTTTCGAGGATTGCAAGGTTCAGGATATCAGCCGGATGGGACGCCGTTTCGCACGCGAAGATGAGCTTCATATGTGCCGCGCCGAGCCGTGGATATGCCCGCAACCGTCAGCCCGAATGTCGAGGATGACTGCGAACCCGAAGCCCGCTCTACGCGTACTAATTGCAATGAGTGCTGGCGGCCAGATCGTGAAATGGTTACATTGGCCCGCGTTCGGCATCGTAACCGCGTGGCTGCTCCTCTGCCTTGTCATAGGTATTGTTGCCACGGAGTCCGCGCTCCATCCTGGCCGGAGAGGGGTCACGGGCGCCGATCGTGAGCGCGCCTTCGACCTCGCCGCTGCCAACAATGCTCGCATGAGTGAGGTGTCTATTCCTGCCGCAGATGGCGTTGTTCTACGCGCCTGGTCGATTGTGCCCAATTCGGCGAACGGAGATGCCGTCATGCTTCTGCACGGTCAGGCCGATAATCGCGCGGGCATGCTGGGGTCGGCGGCGCTCCTTCTTCGACACGGTTACGCCGTCCTGCTTCCTGATGCTCGCGCCCACGGCGAAAGCGGCGGCTTGATTGCGACCTACGGGGTGCTTGAGGCCGAAGACCTGCGCCGCTGGTTCGTGTGGGTGCAGCAGTCTGAACATCCCCGTTGCATTGACGGCGTTGGAGATTCGATGGGTGCGGCTGAACTTCTGCGATCGCTCGATGCCGAACATGGATACTGCGCCGTCATTGCCGAATCGGTATTCTCGAACTTCCGCGAAGTGGCGTATATCCGGCTGGGGGAGTGGTTCGGAACGAGCCCTTGGCTGGGACGAACCCTGCTCCGTCCTGCCGTCGATATCGGCTTCGTCTATGCTCGCCTGAGGTATGGAGTCAACTTTGCCGAAGCCTCTCCTATACGCGCCGTTGCAGCAACTAGTACGCCCATCCTGCTGATCCACGGGTTGGCGGATTCCAATATTTCGCCAAGTCAGTCCGAGAAGATCAAGCTGCGTCACCCTTCCGCGGAGCTATGGGAGCCACCTAATGCGGATCACTGCGGGGCATCCTCCACTGACCCCGCAGGCTACGAATCGCATGTCCTCGGCTTCCTCGCCGCGCACGATGTTCCGCGTAGTCTCGCGAAATCCGAGAATTCCCTGATGCGATGAAGAACTCCGCATTGCAAGTACACGCGACAGACCAGTCGTGTATGGTGACTTTGGAACTGCTAACCGAGGAGACCACCCTCCGCGCATGCCTGTCTTTGCCGCTATCGATATCGGATCCAACTCCTGCCGGCTCAAGATTGCCCGCGTGGTTTCCCACCGCCTCAAGACCCTCCACGAAGACCGCGAAGTCACCCGCCTGGGCGCAAGCGTGTTTGATTCTGGCGTAATTTCTCCTGAAGCCATGTCTGCCACGCTGCGTGCCTTGAAGCGTTTTCAGCGAGCGGTGCAGCGTCACGCAGCCGACCGCGTCCGTGTGGTGGCCACCTCCGCCATGCGTGACGCGCGCAACGCGCCGGCTTTTCAGGCGTGGGTGAAAGCCGAGACCGGATGGAATCTCGAAGTCATCTCCGGGCTGGAAGAAGGTCGTCTGATCCACCATGGTGTGGTCAGCGGCGAGCCCGCCGCAAAGGGACGCGTGCTGCTGATCGATCTTGGCGGCGGAAGTTGTGAAGTAACGCTGAGCGAGAACAAGCGTATCCGGGAAACCGTCAGCCTCCCACTCGGAGCGGTGCGGCTCACGGAAGGATTTCTTGCCGGCGACCCGCCTTCGCCGGAAGGGCTCTCGCAGATGCGACAGCTCATCGCCCGCGAACTGCGCCGCGCGCGCCGCCGCGTGCATGCCGAAGGCATCGCGCAGGTGATTGCCACATCGGGGACCGCTGCCGCCCTGAGCGATGCCTGCGCGGCATTGGCGCGCACCGCGAAGCCGTCGAAGAAAGCAGTGGGCAAGCGCGATCGGGGATTGGCGCACGCCATCGCCAGGGCCGGAGCCTCGGCAGGAATCGCTCCCACCGCGCTCGTTCGCAAGCTCGCCGCGAGAATGGCAAAAATGACCCTGCCCGAACGAGAAGCGATTCCCGGAATTGGGCCGCGCCGCGCGGAAATCATCATCGCCGGCGCGCACGTGTTTTCAGAGCTGCTCGAGAGCTTCGACCTGGCCGGCTTCCGTTATTCACCATTGGGACTCCGCGACGGGCTACTGGCGCAGATGCTGGCCGAAACCGATACGCGAGCCAGCGGTCACCGCGAATTCGAGAAGGAGCGGTGGGAATCGGTGCTGGCAACCGCACGCCGATATGGAGTTGACGTGCACCACGCCGAACCCGTCCGCGCGCACGCCATTCAGCTTTACCGCGAACTCAGGCCGTTGCACAAGCTGCCGCCTGAATATGAACACTGGCTTGCCGCCGCGGCTGTTCTGCGCGACACCGGGAAGTTCATCAATCACCAGGGACACCACCGGCACACGCAGTACATCATCTCCAGCTCAGAGATATATGGATACACTCCCGTGCAGCGAACCATCGTATCGGCAATTGCCCGCTATCTGGGCAAGAGCCGCCCACAGGCGTCTGATCGCGCCCTGCGCAATATTCCGCCCGAGGAGCACAATTACGTGCATCGCGCCGTGGCGCTGCTTCGCCTGGCAGTTGCCCTCAACCAGGACCGCGCCAGCGACGTGCTGCGCGTGACTGCTCGCGTCTATGGCAAGCGGGTATACATCGACATCAAGCCGGGGCGCACGGGCGCCGAGCTGGAACTCTGGTCGCTGGGCAAAGAGGCTGGCTATTTTCGCGAAGTCTTTGGCCGCGAGCTCTTACCCATGCTCTCGTAGATCCACCGGCACGAGCGCGGATCGAGCAGCCACTGCAGGCGCGGCGGATGGTGGTCCATGTCAACGTTGGCAACCGATGCCTTCCGCAGCCGGATGGCCGCGCCGCCGTTGCCCGTGATGAGCTTGCCCAGGAACTGGAACAGATTAGGATTATGGCCCACCAGCAGCACACCTTCGCGTCCCGCATACTTTGCCAGCAGGTCCTGGAACGCGCGGTACTCCGCGCCAGGGGCGAGCGCGAGGCTCGTCTCGACCTTGCTGTCGTAGCCGAGCTCCGTGCCTACAAACTGGGCGGTTTGCAGCGCGCGCTTCAACGGGCTCGATACGATTGCGTCGACCTGCACCTTCAGCGCGCCGAGCGTGCGCGCCATCAGCATGCACTGCTCCTTGCCTTCTTTTATCAACCCGCGTTTGGCATCCAGCAAAGGGTTGTCACGGCGAAGCCCGGCGTTCGCATGCCGCATGAAATATACGTTCATCAGTTAAATCCGAGGGGACTTTAAGTCTCCCTTCAACTCAGGGAGCAAATGTTAACACAATTGTAACAATAGAGGATGAAACGTCTAAGTTGTTCCGGTCGTGACGCTTAGCTCGGGTGGTCCTTCGTCTTGGGCGGGCTGCAGCTCTTTGCGCCGCCACACCTGAGCCACCAGGAGTCCGAGCAGCCACTTGCGCTCTTTCTCCTGGCTGAAGCCCGCAGTGCTGAGAGCCGCGGAGTAGTCAGGGAGCTGGCGCACTTGCAATCCCGTCAGCACTCCAAATGACCGGTAAAGGATTGTGACCACCGGCCGCGCCACCCAGCGGCCAAACGGGCCATCCGGAACCGCAAATTCTGACACCACCCAGCGCGCGTTTGACGTAGCTGCCGATGAGGCGCGCTCGGCCAGCGCAAACACTTCGTCGGTCGTCAGGCAATCGAGGAAGAAGTGAGTCACGATCAGGTCATAGCAGGCTGCCGGTTTTACGCTCCATTCGCGCAGGTCGCGGACATCGGTTTGAAGCCGGCTCACATCGAGCCCGGCCCTTCGCCGCAAACCCTGGAGCATGGCGGGGCTTGCATCCACTGCATCGACAAGCACGTCTGTGTTCCGGCGAAGCAGCGCCGCGGTGAAGCGACCGTCGCCATCGCCCAGAACCAGGGCGCGCCTTGCTTCCCGAAGTTGCGGCAGGAAAGCGCGCCGGCATCGCGAGAGATAAGGACCGAAGCTGAGCCACTCCATCCAGCGGTAGACGCGCGCCAGCCGATCGAATTTCGGCGTGTCGTTTCGTACCGGGCACGCAAGGGAAGTTTCCTGGGCACGAAATCTGCGGACCGCCGCCGGAGAGCTCATGCCGGCCCCCTGGCCGCCAGCACCAACAGCGGCGTCAACAATACCAGGTCGGCCGCGGCGCGCAGGACCACGGGCTCCATAGTTTCCGCCATCGTATCGAGTGCCGCCAACAGAAGCGCACTCAGACCGGCGGCCAGAACGACTTCGGCGGTACCAGCCTGCAATTCCGCAAGCACCGCCGCCAGCACAAGGCATGCGCAAGCAAGCACAATCGCCGCCCGACGCGTTCGAGGCAGCTTTTCACGGCAGCCTTCCCAGGCGCCGATTGCGCCCACGTTGAGCCATGCCAGAGCCGCAAACGCGGTCGCCGCCACAGCCAGAGACGAGTGAAATCTGGTTCTCGCCATAACTGGCAGCAGGCATCCCGCGCTGAACACCACGCCTACCACGCATTCTCGCGGGACCAGGTGCGATAGCCGGCCCGTCACTCGCCGTATCCAGCCGCCACCCTCGTTGGCCCCATGCACGTTTGAAAGATACGCGAGAGTAGCCAGCCCGACGATCGAATCGCTTCGCAGCCCCATGGGAGGCATTCGCGTCAGCACCATCCATCCCGCTGTCGCCGCGGCGCACGCGCAGAGAGGTATGAAGATCCGCCGGTTTCGCCAATGAAAATAATGCCGGGCCTGCAACAGGTGCCCCGAAGCGCCCGTCAGTCCTGCGCGAGCGTCCAGCAGGCGATCTGCCACGTAGATCACCCACACTGCCAGGGCCAGCACCAGCAGAGGCCACGCGGGCGTGCGCACTCCTGCGGCCCAGCCGAATGCCCACGCCCATGTAACCGCCACTGTCGGAGCGTCCAGGCTCGCCAGGTGCCACATCTTCAATACAACGGAAGCATTCCAGGTTGTGCGCTGCGCAAGGGTGTCCGGCGCCGGCGGATTGAGGGGAATCAATGCCACTGTTCCCATTCTAAGAGGCGGCGCCCGATCGTGCCCGGCCCGGCGCTTCGCTCAACCTCGGCGACTCGGCGCGCGGCAGCGACCTTCAGACTGAACTGTCTTCTCGCGAAGTCTCTCGAATCGTCACGCCATGACGCTTTGTTGCACGAGCGTCCGGATCTTCGCCTCCACGTCCCCCGCATTCAGAAAGAAGGGCGTGCGCAGGCACTGGATCGACAGCTCATGGGTTTCCGGAGAGTAGCTCCACGCCACCTCGACGCCGAACTTTGCCGCCGAGCCGCTATTGCCGTCCATTGGGATTCCGGCGGACCGCGCCTTTTCAACCATGCGCGTATACCGCTCGGGGGTTACCCCTTGAAATACCTGTGGTGCCGATGCTGTCACAAACTCTCCTTGATGCCTTTCAATCTGCGGCCCCTCGCTGCCGTGGCGGAAACGCGATCTGGGGATCGTGCTTTTTGATAGTTCAGATGCATTTTCTTCCGGATGGTTCGCATCGGAAAACTTTGCGGGGCTGCTCACGCCGCCATGAATGAACGCGCAACGGCTAGACGGTGTTATGGAACAGGTTTGCCCAAATCAAACCGAATTGCAAGTCTTCAATCGATAATACAGATCTAGGTGGTGGGTTGGATGTGAGGGAAATGCACCCCATCTTTCTCCGCGCTGTTCGCTGCGGGTGATAGCATCAAACCTGAAGAACAATGCAGAATAAGAAGCTGAAAGTCATACCTTTGGGCGGTCTCGGCGAGTTCGGAATGAACTGCCTCGCCCTGCAGTGGGAAGACGACATTATCGTCATTGACGCCGGGCTCATGTTCCCCGAGAGTGAACTCCTCGGTGTCGATATCGTCGTACCGGACATCACCTATCTCATCGACAACAAGCAGCGCGTCCGCGCCATCGTCCTTACCCATGGGCACGAGGACCACATCGGCGGCCTGCCCTGGATATTGAGCGAGATCAAGGTGCCTGTGTACGCCACGGAGTTCACGCTGGCGTATGTCGAGGGCAAGCTTGAAGAGCACCGCCTTCTCGACGAAACCGAGCTGATCGAAATCGCGCCGAAGCAGAAGTTCAGCATCGGCCCCTTTACGATCGAGCCCATCCGGGTCACTCACTCGCTCGTAGACTGCGTCGCCCTTGCCATCGAGACTCCCGTCGGTATCGTGATCCATACCGGCGACTTCAAGATCGATCTTGCGCCGCTCGATGAGCACGCATTCGACCTGCACACCTTCGCCGAATATGGCAAGCGGGGCGTGCTTGCGCTGCTGCAAGACTCGACGAATGTCGAACGGCCGGGATACACTCCCAGCGAACGCGCCGTGCGTCCCCGTCTCGACGAGATTTTTTCCCGCGCGCGCAAAAAGCTCTTCTTCTCCTGTTTCTCGTCTTCTATTTACCGCATTCGAATCGCCATGGAACTAGCGCGCGAGCATAAGCGCAAGGTCTGCATCATAGGCCGGTCGATGGTTGAGAGCACTGAGATTGCGCAGGATCTTGGCTACATCGACGTCCCCACCGGGCTGGTCATCAATCCCGGGCAGATGAAGGACTATCCGGTCGATCAACTCATGGTGCTCATCAGCGGAACCCAGGGCGAGCCCATGAGCGCGCTCAGCCGCGCCGCCGTCGACAACCATAAGCACGCGCGCATCGACAAGGGCGACACGGTCATCCTCAGCTCGCGCATTATTCCCGGCAACGAGAAGAGCATCTTCCGCGTCATCGACCATCTCTACCGCCGCGACGCCAACGTGATTTACGACGATGGGTCGCACGGATTGATTCACGTCAGCGGCCACGGCAGTCAGGAAGAGATGCGGCTGCTTATCAACTTGATCAGGCCCAAGTTCTTCATTCCCGTGCACGGCGACTATCGTTACCTCCGCCGTCATGCCCACGTCGCCATGGAAACCGGGGCGGTGGAACATGCGATTGTGATTGAAGATGGCGATGTGCTCGAGCTTGACCGCGACGACGCGCGCAAGGGCGACAAGGTGACCGCGGGCCGGGTGCTCATCGATTCCGGTTCGAGCATCGACGTGGTTGAAGACCTCGTCATCCGCGATCGCCGTATTCTCTCTGAAGACGGCATCGTACTCGCCATTCTTGCCATCAACAAGCGCACCGGCATCGTAGAACGCGCGCCGGAAGTCGTGATGCGTGGCTTCGCCGGCGCCGACATTACCGACGAAGCCCGCGAATCGGTTCTCAAGACACTCGACGGGCTCAGTGGTGAACAGAAGACCGACTACGGCATGGTGAAAGAAAAAGTCCGCGTGGATCTCAAGCGCCTCATCCAGAAGCAGACTGGTCGCCGGCCATTGATCATGCCAGTGATTCTCGAGATCTAGCGAACGCGCCAGGGAGCTTTCACTGGTGGTATCATCGCCCCGATGAATCGCCGTCAGTTACTCGCCAGCGCCGCTACTCTTCCCTTCGCAGCGCGCAGTCTCGCTTTCGACGCAACGCGTCCGGGCTCAGGAAGCGGCGGCACCGGCAGCCCGATCTACGACCGATATCGGCTCACGCTGAATCGCGTACTCCACGGCTCGCAGCCGGCATACACATCGGAGTTCCTGCTGGAGGATCTGAGGGGCACACCCGGCCGCCGGTTTACAAACTTCAGCGGCGATCTTTCGGGGCGGTGGATCGGCGCGCTCGCCGCATCGAGCGCGGCTTTCGGCGAGCACTTCTCGGCGCTGGATGAATTTGTAACCGAAGCCACCACACTCCAGCATCCCGAAGGCTACTTCGGCAAGGCTTTCAACGCGGCGAATCCCGGCGATGACGACATGGCGCTGCTCTGGGGGAACGGCCGGCTGCTCGTGGGCCTGCTGGAATACCACGCGCTGAATCCACAGCCCAGAGTTCTCGGCGCCGCCCGCGGGATCGGCGATTTCCTTCTCCGCATCGCCCCAGAGTTCAATTCGCAAAAGATGGCCGATGCCTTCAACGCTGCGCACTTCGCCTCGTCTTACATCTGCTGGACACAGCAGACGGAAGGGCTGGCCGCTCTCTATGCGGCCACCGGCGACGCCCGGTATCGCGAGCTCTGTGCGGCGATCGCGTCGCGCATCGAGCGACGGCCCGGCGACCACGTACACGGATATCTTTGCAGCGTGCGCGGTCTGCTGGATCTTTACTTCGCCACAAATGACAGGCGATATCTCGACCGTGTCGAGGGCGAATGGAATGACGTCACGGGCTCGGGGGATCTCCTCATTACCGGAGGTGTTCCAGAAGCGTGGTCTCCCAGGAAGAAGCGCACCGAAGGCTGTGCGGAATGCGACTGGCTGCGGCTCAACCTGGCGCTCCATCGAGCGACGGGCGAGGCCAGGTACCTGGAGTCGGCCGAAGACGTCCTGTTCAATGACTTCGCGATGAATCAGTTCTCCACCGGTGACTTCGGGCACGCAATTCTCGATGATTTTGGGGCGCCAGAGACTGTGCAGGTGCGCGCCTGGTGGTGCTGCACTTTGCACGGGCTGCGTGCTTTTGCTGACATCCAGCGTCATGCCTTCCGCACTCGGGAGGCCGAGGTGTTCCTGGATCTTCCGGTCGACGCAAGCCTCAACACCGGTTCGGTATCGATCGTATGCCAGTCGTTTCTCTGCACAGATCGCACGATTCGCGTACGGGTGCAACGCGCATCCCAGCCACATGCGCTCAACGTACGCAAACCCGCGTGGGCCAAATCCGTCAACCTGAAGCGCAATGGCCGGCCGCAATCGGGCCTGCGTATTGAAGACCTGCGCCCCGGCGACGAGATCGAAGCAACCTATGGCATGTCGCTCCGCGTGACCAGCGCCGACAGTGTCCTGACAACACGCGGACGGCACGCCTTGCACTATGGGCCATGGCTTCTCGGGGCATCGACTGCGATGCAGCCCGAGTATTTTAACGAGCTTTATGCAGAGAACATTCTGGTCGCCGGTTCGGCGGCGGACGCGAAGCCCGCACCTGCCCCATTCAAGGTACCGGTTGCGGCGACGACGGTCGCCGTGATTCCCGCAGAGTTCCCCGAGCAAGCCGGCAAAGTCGATTTGCGAGCCGTGGCTGAGCAAACGGGATTCGAACCGGCGCGTTGGGCCACATCGTTTCTCGTGCGCTGACAAGCGAATCATTTGTTTCCGGTACAATCCACGCATGCTGAAGCTCGCAGCAGTATTCTTATTCGCCGCAGGTCTCGCTGATCCGTTCGCTTTCGCACAAGCGAACAGCACGCCCGCACCCAATCAAACCAGTGCCGCTTGCCCGCCCGCCACGACGCTCGACGAACTCACCAGGGCCCTTGACGATGCGGTCAGCGGCCCCGGAAACAAGGACCGCGCCTGCCTTCGCGACCTCCTGCTTCCTGACGCGCGCCTCACGCCCGTCACCAAAACGCCCGACGGCTCCTTCGCGCCCCGAGTCCTCACCGTCGATGACTGGATCAATGCCGTTGCCAAACGAGGCAGCGCCGCTTTCTACGAGCGTCAGATCAAGGTCACTGCGGAATCCTACGGCCACTTCGCCCATCTCTGGAGCACCTACGAAATCTGCGATACTCCCGATGGCAAAGCGACCGTCGTAGGCATCAACAGCGTTCAGGCAGTCAACGACGGAAAGCGCTGGCGCGTGATTAACATCGTCTGGGAACCCGACACAACCGCTGGGCCCATCCCGAAGAAATACCTCCCGTGATTGGTCTCGACTCGGCCATATTTCGGGCCGATAATAGATTCAGGAGTACAGAAGGTGACGATCAACGTTGAAGTCAGTCAGGAAACTGTCGCGCGGCTCGCGCAACTTTCTGCATCCCGCGGAATGGCCCCGGGCGAATATGCCGGTCGGTTGCTCGATTCGGCTGTTTCGACCGAAGTGGCTCCCCCTAAACTCACCGTTGAAGAATTCCATACAATGCTGCTCGAGCTGAGCGCCGGATCTGAAAAACTGCCCAGCCTGCCGACTTCCGCATTCAGCCGCGATAGCTTCTACGAGGGACGTTCCTAAGGCGAACGATGCAAGTCCTGCTCGATACCAATATCCTCTTGCGCTGGGTTGACACTTCCGATCCCGATTCCGCCCAGGTCATTGCCGCAGTGGAGCATCTGCTCGATTCTGGTGAAGTGCTATGTTACACATCGCAGAACCTGGGGGAGTTCTGGAATGTTCTCACCCGCCCAGTCGACCGGAACGGCTATGGCTTGTCGGCCACTGGAGCGAATCGGCGCGCGCGAATCATTGAGTCGCGAATTCAGCTGATTCCTGATACTCCGGCAGTTCACATCGAGTGGCGCAACATGCTGGTTGCTCACAACGTTTGCGGCTCGCAGGTTCATGACGCCCGGCTGGCCGCAGCAATGCGCGTGAATGGTATTCAACGCATCCTCACTCTCAATACTCGCGATTTTGCGCGGTTTAGTGGCATCCAGGCACTCCACCCAACACAAGTCGCCAAGCCCTGAAGAAGACTATGTCCAATACCCTGGTCTCTCTAGCGCAAATTCGCGCGGCCGCCGAACGCATCGCCAACATAATCGTCCACACGCCGCTGGTTCGCGCGCCATTTTCGGGCATCGCAGGTCCCGGCGCGGGCAGGGAAATCTATCTCAAAGCTGAGAGCCTGCAGCCTATCGGCAGCTTCAAGCTGCGCGGCGCGGCAAACAAGATTCTGCAGCTTTCACCCGACGAAATCCGCCGCGGTGTAATTACGTATTCCAGCGGCAACCACGCGCAGGGCGTCGCTTATGCCGCGCGCGAAGTCGGTGCGAAAGCTGTCATTGTGATGCCGTCGAACGCGCCCGCCATCAAGCGCGCTGCCACCCTCGCCCTGGGTGCCGAAGTCGTCGACGTTGGTCCCGCGTCGAGTGAGCGCCTTGCCAAAGCTGAGGAGCTCATCGCGCAGCATGGCTACGTCGTTGTCCCGCCTTACGACGACGAAAAAATCATCGCCGGACAGGCCACCTGCGGATTTGAAATCGTCCAGGACCTCCCCGACGTCGATCTTGTCCTCTCGGCCGTCTCCGGCGGCGGACTGCTCAGCGGCACAGCCACAGCGGTCAAGCTCCTCAACCCAAACGCGAAGATCTACGGCATCGAGCCCGAACTCGCGGCCGACGCTGCTGAAAGCTTCCGCACCGGCAAGATCGTCACCTGGCCGGCCGAACTCACCACTCGCACCCTGTGCGACGGGCTCCGCACGCAATCCGTCGGTCAGCGTAACTTCGCCCACATCCAGAAGTATGTCGACGGAATTATTCCCGTGACGGAAGCAGAAATCCGCGCCGCGATGCGGGTGATCGTGAGCACAACCCGCCTTGTCCCCGAGCCCAGCGGCGCCGTGACTACGGCCGCTCTTCTCTTTCATGCGCATGAGCTGCCGGCCTACAGCAAAGCGGTCGCAATTGTCAGCGGCGGTAACGTTGACCCGCGGTTGCTGGCCGAGATCCTCAGCGCGAAAGACTGAGTCTCAGTTGAGTGTCGAGAAAGCGCTTGCCAGGCAGGGACTTGGGCGAAGATTCTCGCCTGCCCAACAAAGTTTCCGGCGCGAGCCGCATCCAAGCGGAAGGATCGCCCATCGGGAGTTCCGAGAGGAGAGATAAATAGATGGTTGAAAAGAAGAAATGCGCCCATCCTGCTTGTTCCTGCATGACCGACCAGAAATACTGCAGCCCCCACTGCGAATCGCACAAGGATACCGCCGAGATTGCCTGCGATTGCGGCCATGCCGGCTGCAAGGGAGACATCAAGTAACCTCGCGCTCGTGCGCGGCCTTTTTCGGGCCGCGCCTCAGCCGAGCCGTAACAAATGCTTGCACCCGAACTGGGCGCAGGTCATTTACTTTTCTTATCCAGCCGCAGGAATCGCGCCGCGTTGTTGTACAGGATGTCCCGCTTCTGCTCTGGCGTCAGGTAATCGGCGTTCTGAATCACGCTGATGGAGTAGCCCATGAGTCCCGGCCATTCCATCTGGTCGGTTCCGAACATGACGCGATCTTCGAAGCCGGCATCCACGAGCCGCTGGATATACCGGTTGACTTCTTTCAGGGGATAGCTCCAGATCAGCCCCGCCACATCGACGTAGACATGCGAGTTGGCCTGCAGGAGCGTGAGCATGTTGTCGATCATGGGATAGCCGGCGTGCATCACCTGCACGCGCAGTTTGGGGTGCCGCGCCAGCACGTCCTCGAGCAGCAGCGGATTGCCCATCGATCCGCGAAACTTCGGCGAGGTGATATTCGCGCGCCCCGAGCCGCCCGTGCCCATATGGATGGCCACCGGGATGTCCAACTGCTCGGCCAGCGCGAAGTACTTATCCACGGATGGATCGCTAGGCGACAGGCCCTCATACTGGAGGCCGATTTCGCCCATCACTTTAAAGCCGCCCGTGGTGAAGTCCTTGCGTAAATCTTCGATGGAAACGCGCGCGCCGGGATTCATGCCCTCGTTGAACGACGTGCCGGGAATCACGCGTCCCGGCATCATGTCCTGCCACTTCTTCACGCTTGCCGGGTCGCCGAATACGACGGCCGTTACGTTCAGGCGGTCCATCTCGGCCTTCATGTCCTTGAGATACTCGCCCTTGGCTGCGGGATACAGCTTGGGCGTGCAGTTCTCCACGTCCCAGCCAAACGGCGCTTCCTTGGTGTCCGGATCCGAGGCCAGGAATTTTGCTTCGTTGGGGCACATGGGTCCCCCGCCGGGAAACGATTCGTCCATCGCATGCACGTGAACATCGATGACGGGGGGAACGTCATTTTCGGTGTTCTGGCTGCTTCCGGCGATGGGAAACATCAGGCATGCCGAGAGGCAGCACACCACAAGGGTAGATCTCTTCAAGCAAAAAACCATTACGGGTCTCCTGTGGAGACCATCGTAACCCGATCGACACGGCTTGCGGCGGATTGCGGCGCCGGGGCGCCACAACAGGATACCTTGACTATCTACAACAGTGGTGTAGATAATCTAGGTATGGGGAAACCAAGCGATCTCGTGCAGGGCACCCTCGACCTGCTGATTCTCAAGACCATCGCCCTCGAGCCGATGCACGGCTGGGCCATTGCCAGGCGCATCCAGCAGGTCTCCGGAGACGTGCTCCAGGTCCAGCAGGGCTCGCTCTATCCCGCACTCCACCGGCTGGAGCAACAGGGGTGGGTACGTGCCAAATGGCAGGAAAGCGAAACCGGCCGCCAGGCAAAGTTCTATGCCCTTACCGCCGCTGGCCGCAAGCAGATGGAGAGCGAGTCCGCCAACTGGAGCCGCCTCTCCGCCGCCATCAACCTCGTCGTGAGCGAGGCGTGACAGCGGGGAACGGGGGTAGCAACAGGGAACAAGCACTTGTGGAGGAAGATGCTATGCGGTGGCTGAGGTCCTTAGCAATGAGGGTTCGCATGTTGTTTGGCAGGCGCAAAGCCGAGCGCGAGCTCGAGGCCGAACTGGGCGACCACCTGGAACGCGAGGTTGCAGAGAATCTCGCAAGCGGGATGAATGCCAGGGATGCGCGTGCAGCGGCCCTGCGTCGCTTCGGCAACCCG
>Ga0134128_10001514_pt1 | contig 29745 bp, 25 predicted proteins | sample KB31754_FD_96462 | JGI IMG/M metagenome (GOLD analysis project Ga0134128, IMG submission 96462) | Terrestrial soil microbial communities with excess Nitrogen fertilizer from Kellogg Biological Station, Michigan, USA - KB3-175-4 | ecosystem: Environmental > Terrestrial > Soil > Unclassified ... | reverse complement strand
CTATTGCTTTAGTTCCCCCATCTTCCGCCGCTACGCACTCCGGCTCACCCGCGCCATGGCCGAACGCTACGGAAAGCACCCCGCCGTGCGCCTCTGGCACGTGTCCAATGAATACGGCGACCATGTGCCCCGCTGCTGGTGCGACGCCTCCGCCGTGCATTTCCGCACCTGGCTGCGCACCAAGTACGGGAGCGTTGACGCCCTCAACGAGGCCTGGGGGACCAGCTGCTGGGGACAGCACTACCTTGACTTCGAGTCCATCGAACCGCCACGCGAGTCCACCGGCCCCATCAATTCCACCCAGCACCTGGACTTCGAGCGGTTCTCCTCGGCGGCCATGCTGGAACTGTTCACCTCCGAGGTGGAGGTGCTCCGTGAGGTGACGCCGGAGCTGCCCGTGACCACCAACTTCATGTCCATCCTGCGAGACTTGGACTACTTTGCCTTTGCCGACGCCGAGGACATTGTCACGGACGACGCCTACCCCGATCCCGCGGACCCCGGCGCCCACATTGACGCATCCTTGAACTATGCACTCATGCGCGGTGCCAAGGGCGGCGCGCCCTGGCTCCTCCTGGAACAATCAGCCAGCGCCGTCAGCTGGCGCGACGTCAACGTGCCCAAGGCGCCGGGCGTGATGCGCCTCGACAGCTACCAGGCGCTGGCCCACGGCGCCGATGGCATCATGTACTTCCAGTGGCGGGCGGCAAAGTTCGGTCCGGAGAAGTTCCATGCCGCCATCCTGGGCCACCGCGGCGAGGCGAGCCGGACCTTCCAGGAATGCAGCCTGCTCGGTGCCGAACTCCAACAGCTCGGCGCCCTGAAGGGCAGCCGCGTCGAGGCCCACGTTGCCATGCTCTGCGACTGGGACAACATGTGGGCCCTGGCCGCGCCGGATTCCCTGCCCACCAACCGGCTCAGCTGGATCGGCCAGGCGCGGGACTGGCACCGGGCCTCGTTCACCCTTGGCGCCACGGTGGACCTGGTCCGGGCCGGGGCGGACTGGTCCGCCTACCGGGTGCTGTTGGTGCCCAATCTCTACCTCGCCACGCCCGGCCTGGCCGCCCAGCTGGACGATTATGCGGCAGCCGGCGGGACCGTCGTCGTCGGGGCATTTTCCGGCGTTGTCGACGAAAACGACCATGTCCACCCGGGCGGGGCCCCCGGTCCGCTGCGCGGGCTGCTGGGCGTGGAAGTTGACGAGGTCTGGCCGCTGCCCGACGGCGAAAGCGGGCAGCTGCGCCTGGACGGCGCCCTGCACGCCGTGCACACGGTCAGCGAATGGCTTGACGCGCCAGGGGCGCGCACCGTGGCCAGCTACTCCGGCGGTGAGCTGGACGGCCGCCCGGCAGTCACTGTCCGGGACCATGGCCGCGGTGCGGCCTGGTACGTGAGCGCCTGCCTGGCCGACGCCGGGCTGCGGGAACTGGTGCGCCGGATCTTCGTCGAAGCGGGCGTGCCCCTGCGCGACGGCGCCGGGCATGATGTTGAGGTGGTGGTGCGCCGCAGCGGCGACACATCGTTTACCTTCGTCCTTAACCGCTCGACGGCGGCCCTGGACGTATCGGTGCCAGCCGGGGCCAGTGTTTTGGTGGGCGGGAACGGCCCGGTACCTGGCGCCGGGGGAGTGCAGCCGCTCCCGGCCCGCGGAGTCCTGGTGGTCCGGCATGACCGCGCCGACACGGTTCGTGTCGTGTCCGAAAGTGACCGCCTCCAGGCTGTCTAGGCCCCACCATTTGCCCGTCATCGGGCATTCCAGCCCGCCCCGGCAGTCTCCGCCGGGGCGGGCTGAAACATTTCCGGCGGAAAATGTTGACCACATCACACAATGGGCATAATGTATTCTGTATACAGAATGCAAAACGAAGTATCGCTCCATGAGGCGGCCCGGCCGCCACAACACCTGAGGTGAATCCATGAACAACCCCGTAACCCACCCCTACATCCCCAACACGGTCCCGGCCGTGCGGGAAGAGATGCTGGCCGCCGTCGGCGCGGCCGACATCGAGGAGTTCTACGCGGACATTCCGTCCAGCCTGCGCGTGCAGGGCAGCCTGAACCTGCCGGCACCCCTGCTGTCCGAGGCTGAACTGGAACGCCATGTCAGCGGGCTGCTGAACAAGAACACCAGCACCCGCGAGGCCCTGAGCTTCCTGGGTGCGGGCACGTACAACCACTACGTGCCGTCCGTGGTGGACGAGGTGATTGGCCGCAGCGAATTCCTGACTGCCTACGCGGGGGAGCCCTATGAGGACCACGGCCGCTTCCAGGCACTCTTCGAGTACCAGTCCATGATGGGCGAGCTGCTGAACATGGACGTGGTCAACGTCCCCACATATGACGGCATGCAGGCCACGGCCACAGCGCTGGCCATGGCCGGGCGCATCACCGGCCGCCGCGGAATCGTCCTGGTCAGCGACGCCAACCCGGACCTAATTTCCAAGGTCACCGACTACGTGCGTTCCTTCATGGACCTGACCATCATCCCCTCCAGCAACGGCACGGCCGATCTCGCCGCCGCTGAGCAGGCCATCGGCGCCGACACCGCCGCCGTCTGGATCCAGACCCCCAGCTTCCACGGCGCGCTGGAGGAGCAGGGGGCCCAGCTGGCCCAACTGGCGCACGACGCCGGTGCACTCGCCGTGGTGGGGACCGACCCCATCGCCTACGGTGCCCTGACACCCCCTGCGGACTGGGGCGCTGACATTGTCTGCGGCGACATCCAATCCCTGGGCATCCACCAGTGGTTTGGCGGCGGCCGCGGCGGATTCATCGCCGTCCACGACGACCCCACGTTCGTGCTGGAAATGCCCTCGCGCCTCTTTGGCCTGGAATCGACTGACGTTCCGGGCGAGTACGGCTTTGGCGACGTCGCCTGGGACCGCACCTCCTTCGCCCTGCGCGAGGAAGGGAAGGAGTGGGTGGGGACCGCCGCCGCCCTGTGGGGGATCGCAGCCGGGGTCTACCTGGCCTCCATGGGCCCCACCGGCATGGCCGAATTGGGGGAGACCCTGCTGGCCCGCACGGCCTACGCCGCGCAGCAGCTGGCCTCCGTGGACGGGCTTGAACTGTCCGACTCCGCGCTCCACCTGCGGGAAATCGCCGTCGACTTTTCCAACGCCTCCCTGACCAGCACCGCCGCCGTCGCGGCCCTGCGCGCCCGGGGCATCGAGCCCGGCGTGGTCCTGCCCGGCAACCGCCTCCTGGTCTGCGTGACGGAGCAGGTCACCGCCGCCGACATTGACACACTTGCCGCCACCCTCACGGCCGTTTTGAAGGAGAACTAACCATGGCACTTCCCGTTGCACCCAAGCCCGCCCTGCGCCGCTTCCACCAGGCACGCTGGGACGAGCCGATCATTTTCGAACTGAGCACCCCCGGCGAACGCGGCATCCTGGTCCAGCAGCCCGAACCGGCCGCCGTCGACGCACTCGCCCTGCGCGAGGACCGCCTGGCCCCGCTGCGGCGTTCAGGCGCCCCGGCACTGCCCGAACTCGCCCAGATGCGCGTGGTCCGCCACTACCTGCGCATCAGCCAGGAAAACCTCGGCGCCGACTTCAACATCGACATTGGCCAGGGCACCTGCACCATGAAGTACAGCCCCAAGGTCAACGAGACCATCATCCGCACGCCGAAGCTGATGGACGTCCACCCGCACCAGGACGAGGCCAGCATCCAGGGCGTGCTGGAAATCTTCTGGCGCACGGAGCGGCTGCTGGCCGAGATCTCCGGCATGTCCCGGGTCAGCCTGCAGACCCAGGGCGGTTCGGCCGCCATCTGGGCCAACATCGCCATGATCCGCGCCTACCACGAGGCCAACGGCGACGGCGGGGTGCGTGACGAGGTCATCACCACCATCTTCTCCCACCCCTCCAACGCCGCCTGCGCCAAGGCCGCCGGCTACAAGGTCATCACGCTGATGCCCGACGCCGACGGCTACCCGGACATCGACGCCCTGCGCGCCGCCGTCTCCCCGCGCACCGCGGCCCTGATGATCACCAACCCCGAAGACACCGGCATCTACAACGCCAAGATCCGCGAGTTTGTCGACATTGTCCACGAGGTGGGCGGGCTGGCTGCCTACGACCAGGCCAACGCGAACGGCATCCTGGGCATCACCCGGGCCTCCGACGCCGGCTTTGACCTGTGCCACTTCAACCTGCACAAGACCTTCAGCACCCCGCACGCCAGCGGCGGACCCGGAGCCGGCGCCAGCTGCGTCTCGGAGAAACTGGTCCCCTTCCTGCCCGGGCCGACCATCGAAAAGGTGGGGGAAACGTTCACCGTCAACCGCAACCACCCGCAGTCAGTCGGAACGGTGGCCCCGTTCTTCGGCGTCGCCCCCAACGTGGTCCGCGCCTACGCCTGGATCATGGCCCTCGGCGCCGACGGCCTGCGCCAGGTTGCCGAAACCGCCGTGCTCAACAACAACTACCTGCTGGCCAAGGTCCTGGAGATCCCCGGAGCCTCTGCACCCTACGCGGAAGGCAAGCGGCGCATCGAACAGGTCAGGTATTCCTGGCAGGAACTGTTCGAGGAAACCGGCGTCAGCAGCGAGGAGATCGGCATCCGGATGTCCGACTTCGGCATGCACTACTGGACCAGCCACCACCCCTACCTGGTGCCGCAGCCGTTCACGCTGGAACCCACTGAGTCCTACTCCAAGTCGGAGATCGACGAATATGTGGCAGTCCTGGCCCATGTTGCCGGGGAAGCCCGCACCAATCCGGAGATTGTCCGCACCGCCCCGCACAACCAGACGGTGCACCACATCCACCACGACGACCTGGATGATCCGGCCCGCTGGGCCATCACCTGGCGCGCATACCAAAAGAAGCACCTGAGCAACTAAGGCCCCACCCCACCATGCACCAACGACCAAGGAGTACCCCCGTGAACAGCAACACCTTCAGCCGCCGGAATTTCTTCGCAGGGGCCTTGGGCGTCGGCGCCCTGCTGGCCACCACAGCCTGCGGCCAGTCCGGCGGCACTGCCGGATCCTCAGCCAAAATCACCTGGTCCACCTGGGGCACCCCGGAGGAAGGGCAGCGCTTCAAGAAGTTCAACGCGCAGTTCAAGACGGACCACCCCACCATCACGGCCACCCTGCAGATGGTGCCGTCCTACTCGGACTACCACTCCAAGCTGCTGACCCAGCTCACCTCCGGCACCGCACCGGACGTGTTCTACGTGGGCGACGACTACATCGGCAAGTTCGTCTCCTCCGGCGTGCTCATGGACCTGACCCCCGTGGTGGACGGCGCGGACGCCAAGGTCAAGCTTGCTGACTTCCACCCGGCCCTGTTTGGCGCCGGCAAGACGGACAAGGGCCTCTTTGCCCTGCCCAACGACTGCAACCCGGACGTGTTCTGGTTCGACAAAAAAGCCCTGGCCGCGGCAGGCATCACCGAGAATCCCGCCGACCTGGCTGCTGCCGGCACCTGGACCATTGAGACCTTCCTGGCCATGTGCGCCAAGCTCGCGGCCAAGGGCATGCACGGGGCCATGTTCTGGAACTACTGGTCCACGCACTGGAGCTGGGTGGCGGCCAACGGCGGCCAGGTCTTTGACTCGGCCGGAAAGTTTGTCCTGCCGGAGGACCCCAAGAGCGTAGCCGCCATCAAGTCGCTGGCCGACGGCTTCACCAGCAAGTCCTTCACCGTCGCCGACACCCTGCCGGACGGTTCCGGGGCGGACAGCCTGTTTGTATCCCACAAGGCAGGCTTCTACGTCCAGGGGCGCTACGGCATCGCCACCGCCCAGCAATCAGGCAGCAAGGACGACTACGACATCGCGCCGTGGCCCACCGTTTCCGGCAAGCCGGGCAGCAGTGGAGTCGCCGCTTCCTACTTGGTCATCAACGCCAAGACGAAAGCTGCCGATGCGGCAAAGACGTTTGTTGGCGACTTCCTCAGCGCCAAGGGCCAGACCCTGCGCCTGGCCGACGGCGGCAATGCCGTCCCTTCCGTCAAAGGCGCCGATTCGGTGGTCCTGGACGGCAACTACCCGGCCCACGCCAAGTCCTTCCTGGACATGACCAGCGCCGGATTCGAGGACTTTGCCGTCGAGGCCAAGGTGCCCGGGCTGTCCTCCGACGTCAGCACGGCCATGCTCAGCATGTACCAGGGGAAGACCAGCCCGGCTGACACCATCACGGCCGTGGCCAAGCTGATGCAAAAGGCGGTCTGACGCGGTGACCGCTGTCCTGGCCAAGACCCGCACCCCGGATGCGCCCGCGGTGGAGCGCGGGGAGGCGAGCTGGCGCAAGCGCGACCGCTGGTGGGGCCTGGTCTTTGTCAGCCCCCAGCTGATAGGCATGTGCGGCTTCGTGCTGCTGCCCTTCGCCGTCGGGCTTGTCCTGGCATTTGCCCAGTGGGACGGGCTGACCCAGCTGACCTGGGTGGGGTTCGCAAACTTCCAGGCGGAGCTTGCCGACCCTGTGTTCCTGCGCTCCATCGTGAACACCCTGGTGCTGGCGCTCATCACCGTCCCCGTGGGGCTGGCGCTGTCACTGCTGATCGCCGTCGCACTGGACAAGCTGCGCGGGCGCACCGGCTACCTGCTGCTTTACTTTGCCCCGGTCATGACCAGCTCCATCGCCATCTCCCTGGTGTGGCAGCAGATCCTGCGCGCCGACGGGCCCCTGAACCAGGCGTTCTCGAAGGTGTTTGGCATTCCCGGGCCGGACTGGCTGGGGGACCCCCACTTTGTGCTGGCGGCAGTCTCCATCGTGACCATCTGGTCATCCCTTGGCCTGAACGTGATCATTTTCCTGGCCGGCCTGCAGGGAATCAATCCACACGTCCTGGAAGCCGCCCGCGTTGACGGGGCGGGGGCCTTTCGCACCATGATGGCGATCCGGCTGCCGCTCCTTTCACCCGTTGTCTTCTTCTCAACAGTGGTGGCCGTAATCAGTTCCTTCCAGACCTTTGACGTGGTCTTTGTCCTCACGAAGAACGGCGGTCCGGACAATTCGGCCCGGACCATCGTCTACCAGATCTACGACGAGGGCTTCCGCCACTTCCAGTTCGGAATGGCCAGCGCGGCGTCCATCATCCTGCTCGTTCTGACCCTGGTGGTCACCGCCGTGCAGCTTGGCCTGCAGCGCCGGTTCGTGCACTACGAAAGCTGAAACACGTGACAACCACACTGCAAAAAACACCGCAGCGCACACTCCCGGCCATGGGCCGCCGCAAGCGCCCGGAAGGCAGCGTCAAGCTGTCCGGCCTGGCGCTGCACCTCCTCCTGGCGGTGGGCGGCTTCCTGATGGTGGCACCCTTCCTGTGGATGATGCTGACCTCCTTCAAGTCGCTGCCGCAGATCCTCAGCAACCCGCTGGGGCTGTTGCCCAACCCGTGGAACTTCGGCAACTATGCCGATGCCTGGAACGCGGCCCCGTTCGGGCTGGCGTACTGGAACAGCATCTACATCTGCGTGCTCACGGTGGCCGGCACCATTGTGACGGCCTCCATGGCCGCGTACGCCTTCGCGCGGATCGAGTTCAGGGGCAGCAAGTTCCTGTTCGTGCTGTTCCTGGCCACCCAAATGGTCCCGCAGCAGGTGACGATCGTGCCGCTGTACATGATCTTCTCCAAGCTGGGGTGGGTGGACACCCACCTGGCGCTCATCATCCCGGCCGTGCTGTGCAACCCCTTCGCCGTGTTCCTGGTCCGCCAGTTCATCCGGTCGCTGCCCGTGGAGCTGGAAGAGGCTGCCCGGCTGGACGGCGCCGGCCGCTGGCGGATCCTGTTCAGCATTGTCATGCCGAACATCAAGCCCGGCCTGGCCGCCCTGTCCATCGTGGTGGCGCTGGGCGCCTGGAACAACTTCTTCCTGCCCCTGATTGTGCTCAACAGCGAAAACCAGTTCACGGTGCCGCTGCTGCTCTCCCAGTTCACCGGCCAATACGGGGGGATCAACTACTCCGTGATCATGGCGGCGTCGGCCATCTCCATCGTGCCCATGCTGATCGCATTCCTGATCGGCAACCGACGGATCCTGAACTCCATGGCCATGTCCGGCATGGGCGGCTCCTGATGCGTTCCTGGCCCGGAGCCGGCGCCTTCATTGACCTGGAGTCCGTGCCGCTGACGGACAGGGGCTCGCGGCTGCTCATTTTTGCCCGCCCCGACGGCGGGCTCCGGGTTGCCGGTGCTGTCTATGAGCGCTCCGCGGACCGGTGCACCCACCTGCGGCGGCTGGCCGTGCACGACTCTTCCGGCCGGCTGCTGGAGGTCACCGCCGTCGGGCCTGAAGGCATCATCTTTGCCCACGGGGCGGCGTCGCTGACCTTCGCGGACGCGGACACGCTGAGCATCGGCGCGGCAGCCGACGGCGACACGGTCACCGTGGCGCTTGAGGCGTTTGGCGCGGGCGGCGACGGCGCGCCGGCCTCCGAGGTGGACGGCGCGCCGATCCGCTGGTCCAGCACGGAGGGCAGCGACACCTTCGGCGCCCCCCGCATCGAGCTGCCGGCAGGCGGCAGCGTGAGCGTGCGCATTGGCGGACCCGTCCGCACCACGCCCGTGCCGGGCAGCCATGGGCAGTGCCTTGCCGGGGCCTCCGCCCGCTGGCAGGAATGGTTCGGCAGGCTTCCCGCCGTCCGGGACGCTGACCTGGAAATGGTCCGCTACGCCTGGTGGCTGCTCGCCAGCAACATTGTCCGCCTGGACACCCATCCGGACATTGAGGCGGTGGTCCCGTCCAAGCAGGGCTACGTTGCCGCGTGGCAGTGGGATTCCTACTTCATCAGCTTCGGGCTGCGCCACGGCGACCCGCAGCTTGCCGCGGATCAGCTCCGCCTGTTTTTCGCCGAGCAGGCGCCCGACGGCGGCCTGCCGGATGTGGTGCACGACGGCGGCACGCTGGCCTGCGTGGCCGACATGCCGCCGGGGGACCTGGCCACCCTGGCCCGCATCCACGGCCCGGATTCACCCATGGTAGTCAAGGCGGACATGCCCATCACGAAGCCGCCGCTTGCCGCCTGGGCTGCCCGCGCCGTCGACCAGGTTGGCGGCGGCTCGGTGCAGGCGGAGCTGCGGGAGGGGCTGGACAGGCTGCACCGCTGGTGGTTCGCCCGGCCCTCCCCGGACGGCCTCCCCGGCTACGAGCATGTCTATTCCTCCGGCCTGGATGACTCGCCGCTCTTTGACGACGGCGGCCCGGTGTTTGCGCCCGACCTCCCCAGCTATCTGGTCCGGGCGCTGGACGCCATGGCGGAGCTGGCCGACGAACGCGGCGACGCTGCGGAAGCTGCCGCGCAGCGTACCCTGGCTGATGCCACCGCCGAACGGCTGGTGGCCCGGCGCTACGATGCGGGGCGCGGCCAGTTTGTGGCGCTGACACCTTCCGGCACTCGGACCACCCTGACACCGTTCGCGTTGATGCCGCTGCTGACAGGCAGGCTGCCCGAACCCGTGCTGGAGTCCTTGCGGCAGTCGCTGGCCGACCCGGCCGGGCTGGGGGCGCCCTGGCCGCTGCCCACGGTCGCCCAGGCCGAGCCGGAGTTCAATGCCGACAGGATGTGGCGCGGACCCGTGTGGCTGAACGTGAACTGGCTGGTGGTCCAGGGACTGCTTCGCAGCGGACTGGAAGCCGAAGCCGTGGCGCTGGCCGGGCGGACCGTCGACATGGTCCGCGAGAGCGGCGGCATCCACGAATACTGGAATCCGCTGACGGGCGCCCGCGCAGCCGGCGCCACCACCGGTTTCGGCTGGTCAGCGGCCTTGTTCCTGGACCTGGCGGTGTGGCTGGCAGGCACGGAAGGCTGACAGCCTGGCACTTGCGCCAAGCACGTACGCCAAAAAAGGGGCCCTCCCCGGATCACTCCGGGGCGGGCCCCTTTAGCCTCTGTGCGGGCTTTAGGCGATTCCGCCGCCGTCGACCACCAGGGCGGAGCCGGTGACGTAGGAGCTGGCGTCGCTGGCCAGCCACACCACGGCCTCGGCGATTTCCTCCGGCGTGCCCATGCGCTTGAGGGGGCGGTCGTTGGATTCCGCCAGGAAGCTCTGCTCCTCCTGGGAGAGCTGGCGGGCCTCCTCGCGCAGCATGGGCGTGTTGGTGTCGCCCGGGTTGACCGAGTTGACGCGAATGTTGTCCGGGCCGTGGTCGATTGCGAGGGCGCGGGTCATGTTGACAACGGCGGCCTTGGAGGTGCAGTAGGACAGGGCGTCGCCGCCGCCCTTAAGGCCCCAGCCCGAACCGGTGTTGACGATCGAACCGCCGCCGGCTGCCTGCATGAGGGGAACCACATGCTTGCACAGCAGGAACGGCCCGCGCACATTTACGCCCATGACGCGGTCCCAGTCCTCGACGGAGGTTTCCAGGACGTTGGCGCGGCGGATGATGCCGGCGTTGTTGAACAGCACGTTCACGCCGCCAAAGGCTTCCACCACCTGGGCCACGCCGGCCTGGACCTGGTCATTGTCGGCAACGTTGACGGCCACACCAATGGCCTTCACGCCCAAGGCGGCTGCCTCTTGCGCGACAGCCTTGGCAGCGGCCTCGTTGATGTCGAAGACGGCCACGTTGGCGCCTTCGGCCGCCATGGCCAGGACAGTGGCGCGGCCGATTCCCGAGCCGCCGCCGGTGATGATGGCATTCTTGTCCTGCAAACGCATTTAGTACTCCTTGGTTGTGGTGTTGCCTGGGGTTTCTTCCAACACCCGGCGGACCGGGTAGACCGTGTGGGTGCCAGCACCCGTGAAAACTTTCGCGTACCCGCTGAGCCGGGCATCGACGTCGTCGTTCCCGGAGTCAACCCACAGCGGACGCCCGGCCAGGGAGGCAAGCTTGCCGTCCGTGGCGACAATCTGGAGGGGGAGCCGGGAGAGCATCCGTGCGGTGACCTGCTGGTTGCCGCGGCCCACCACGAAGCCCTGGCCGCCCAGGGGGGTGAGGACCACCACCGCGGGAGAGCCGTCAAACCCGGCGTCCAGCATGGCCTCCAAGGAGTGCGAGTCGGCGTCGGCGGCAAGCAGCCCGTCCCGCCGCACCACGTCGACGCCCAGCCGGGTGGTTGCCAGGCCCAGCTCGGCGCCGATGGCCTGGGTGGTTCCGCCCGGGCCCAGGATGTAGGTGCTGCGGGGGTCCATGCCACGGACAAAGGCCCGGGCCAGGGCTGCGACCGCGTTTGCGTCCGACGCCGGCGTTGCGGCCTTGCGTGCCTGGAGCCGGCTGGGGTCCACGGGCACGCTGAGGGTTCCGTACAGCGCGGGGGAGGCGAGCCCGGCCCGCAGCAGATCCTCGTCGATGTCCACCACGTCGCGGTCGGCCACGTCCCTGTCCGAACCCGACAGCCAGGCGGCCGCGAGCGATCCGGCGGCTGTGGGCGTGAGCGCGAATACAGCGGAATAGATCTTGACGCCGGCAGGAATGCCCAGGACGGGCACTGAGCCGCCAACGGCGTCGAGCACGTCCCGGGCCGTCCCATCACCGCCGGCAAAGAGGATCAGGTCCACGCCGGCCCCTGCCATCAGGCGTGCCAGCCGGCGGGTGTCGCCCGCACTGCTTGTCACATCGCTGGCGGGGGTGCCGCCGGCGGGGGTGCCGTCGTCGGCGGCGGCGCCGTCGGTGGTTGGGCTGCCGGCTGCGTCCCCGGCCAGCACGGTGGTGGTGCACAGTCCGCGGGCTGCGTCCTCACCCAGCGCCCCCTGCCCTGTGAACAGGTGGAGGCGGCGGCCTGTGCGTTCCAGCTGTGCGGATAGCTGGGCAACGGCGCGGCGCGCCCGGGTGGGAGACGTGCATGAGTAGCCGGAACGGCGCGCAATTTCACGGATGTCTGCGGCGTCGCTGCCTTTTTGCCCCGACGGACCGCCGAGTCCGGCGATCGGATTGACGATGAGCCCTACACTAACAATGTCCATACAAGTACCCCTTCACTTCTGTATACAGTATACTGAATTGTGAGTGGAGTGGTAGATCTACCGCGTGATCACTTCGCTTCATGACTCGAGACTGCGGTGCAAGGAGGAACAAGTGTCCATTCAGCGCCAAACCCTGCGTGAACAGATTGAAACAGAAATCATGGACCGTGTTGGGGCCGGTGAGTTCCGCATGGGGGACAACATCAATGAGGTCTCCCTGTCCGAGGAGCTGGGCGTCAGCCGGACGCCGCTGCGGGAAGCCCTTATTTCCCTTTCGCAGCAGGGCGTCATCACGCGTGTTTCGGGCAAGGGGTTCCGGTGGGCGCCCATTGGGGCAAACGACTTTACGGAAGCTGTGCAGATCATTGCCGCACTGGAGGGGCTGGCCCTGCGGCTGACGCCGGCGTCAGAGCGGGCCCGCATCGGCCGGGAACTGGCGGAGCAGGCGCACGAATTTACCGCGTCCGTCAGTTCCGCTGCGGACATCCATGATCACGACGATGCCTTCCACGCGCTGCTCGCCTCCGGCAGCCCGAACAAGCGCCTGGCCGAAACGGTGGCGTCGTACAAGCTGGCCCTCCGGCGTTACGAGCGCCTGTATGTGGGGAACGCTGACTTGATGGAGCGCGCGGCAGCCGAGCACGAGGCCATCGCGGAAGCTTTGCTGGCGAACGACCTGCCGGCCGCCATTGCTGCGCTTGAGGCCAACTGGCTCAACAGCGTCCCGCGCATCATCAACGCGCTGAGGGCCAAAGTCCCCGCCGTGTGAACCCGGGGGAGCGGCAGCAAACGGCCAGCATCCCGCTGCGGGCAGCCCGCTGCCTGACCTAGGGGCGACGTCGTTCGGCCGCGCCTGCTTCAGCCGCACCATTGCTGGCCCCCGGACCAGACCCAGCGTGCTCCGAGGACTTGCGGAAAGCCAGGGTCACTGTCATGTGCTCCTCGTTGGAGCCACGTCCGTGGCAACACAGCCACAAGTCCGTCGGAAGGTCAGGCGCGATGAACCCTTGGCGACAGCGTGGCGCGGACACTAATCTGAGAATGATCCGGTGAAAACGCACTTGCGCATCAAGGGAGGGCATCGGGATGCGGCCACTTCGATACTCGATCAACGTCACGCTCGACGGCTGCTGCCATCACGAGGCAGGTCTCCCACCGGACGAGGAGTCGATGCGCTACTGGACCGCTGAGATGGAAAGGGCCGATGCCCTGCTGTTCGGCCGGGTGACGTACGGGATGATGGAGGGGGCGTGGCGGCAGCCGGCCACCGGCACGTGGCCTGCCTGGATGGAGGAGTGGGAGATTCCCTTCGCCGAGGCCATCGACCGGGCGAAGAAGTACGTCGTGTCAAGCACGCTGAGCGGGGTCGATTGGAATGCCGAGCTGTTGCGGGGCGACGTGGGCCAAGCGGTTCAGCGGCTCAAGCTGGAACCCGGCGAGGGGCTGTGGGTGGGCGGCGTGACGCTCCCCCTGGAGTTGGCAGGCCTGGGGCTGATTGACGAGTATGAGTTCCTCGTACAGCCTGTCCTTGCCGGGCACGGGCCGACGCTGCTCGCAGGGCTCAGCGAACGAATCCAACTCGAGCTCGTGGATCGCCACGAGTTTCGATCAGGAGTCGTCGCAATGCGGTACCGGCCCACGCAGGTAGCGGCTTGATGCGGTCTTGTGTTGCCGCGTTGGCCAGCAGGCGTCCAGTTCACCCAGAAGGCCCATGCCGGTAGTGTCCTGCGGTCCCACATCATTCGGGTCTGCCTCGAGCGCGATGCGCAAACGGCAACACCATCACCTTCGAACCGGGGCGGTAGGCCTCGATCCAATGGATCGAAGGGAAGCCTGTACGGCCGAAGGTTCGGGTTCCGGCGAGTGAAGGCATTTCCCACCATGGCACGGCTTACGGGATTCATTCGAGCCGCAATGAAACCACTTCAATGGACACACCTCCGGAATCGAATCAGTTTCCTACTGTCGCCGGACGGGCCAGGAGCATTCCAGGAAGGACATCGCAGAGCCACGCCACAATCTGGTCGTGGCTCCAGCCGCGCTCCGTGGCGAGCAGGTTGTAGGTGCTGTCGCCGTAGACAGTCATGAACGCGTCGGTCAGCTCATCCAAGGACCGGTCATCCCTGAGCGCCCCCTTGCCCGCGAGTATTTCCAAAACTTGGCCGAATCCGTCCCGGCGAAGGGCCTCATGGTGCTTGTGCGTTCGGCGAACTTCGTCGTCCGTCAGCGCAGCCGCTCTGAGTACTTCGGCGATGGCCGCCGCGCGCGCAAAAACGTCCCCGGCGCCGCGGATGAAAATCCGCAGAGCCTCCGCCGCATCGGGTTCCGCCACCATTTCCGCCCACCAGGGCTGGGCCTGCGGCGGGCGGGGATCCGCTTTACCCAGGACTGCCGCATCGATGACGGCACTGATCAGTTCGGGTTTCGTGTGGAAGACGAAGTACACGGTCTGCGAGGCTACTCCCGCGCGGGCGGCGATGCCCGCCATGGTGGCTCCGTGGAATCCCCGGGCAATGAATTCCTTGTGCGCAGCCTGGATGATCTTGCGCCTGGTGGCGTCTGCTTTCTTCCTTCGAATGCTATTGACTGGCGGTGTGTTCGGGGTCATATTTAGAGTATCTCACTAAAGCGTCACTACAGTGAAATACATAGACGGGAGCTTGTCATGAAAACTCGGAGCGAATACCCTTCCCCGGCTGGCTCCCGACGCAAAGAGCACCCTGTGACCACGCACTCCATTGGCGCCCGAAGCGCCGCGTTCATAGCGATCGGGACAACCTGCGGTATCGCCTGGGCCGCAGGGTTCCGTGGCTACATGGTGGAACTGGCAGGCCCGGAATCCACAATCAGCTGGTGGGGGACGTTCGGGGCGATCCTCGTCCCCGGAGCCATTGCGGGCGGACTGCTGGGCTGGGCGGAAGCCATCCGGCGCGCCGGCGGCCGGCGGGGATGGCGCTGGCTCACACTTGCGCCACTCGCATTTGCCATCGCGCCAATGCTGAGCCCCGGCGCCATTGGCGTCCTTCTGACCCAAGGTCTCGGCGGAGGGGCGATCGCCGTCCCCCTGATGGGGATCGGCGGGGGCTACGCCCTCTCCCGACGGGGGCCGCTCTGGACCAGGCTCGTCTGCGGCGCCGCCAGCGCAATTCTCGTCACGGTGCTCGCACTGTCGGGGTCCGGCATCGCTGGATCCAGGCTTGCCCTTACTGAACCACGCGGAGCCTGGGTTGCCGTGTTGGCGACGTCGTTCGTCGTCGTGCTTGCGCTCGCATCGTCGATCCCGCACCGGCCCACCGTCACAGCTGCCGGCCGGGCCCCTTCCGGCCGGACCGTCCGCCCCGAATCCGGAGCGGCTCGGTAGTCGACCCGGCCACGGGTGGTACCTTCGGCCGGGTCCGCACTTCGATGGCGAACATCTGCACAAACAGCTTCACCCGTCCCGAATGCCGTCGGCTGCTCGACAACCGAGCAGGTGCACCGTGGGACGCGGGCAAGCCTCTGATGAAATCTGGGATGTGCACCTCCCAGATTTGGGCTCCTCCGCAGCGATGGGCGGGAAAAGCCACCCCCATCGCTCATCCACCCACCACCGGCCGGTGGCGGCCGGCGTGCTATGCCCGTGCTACGCCGGCAATGTGGGTGTTGAACGGGAGGAACGGTGTGTGGACCCTGTAGCGGTCGATCACGACGCTCTCGAATCCGGCAGCGCGCACGGAATGCTCCAGGTCCCGTTCGCAGGAACAGCCTTCGAAGGTCCAGGCCCACGGGCGGCGAAGGATTCGCTGTGCGGCGCGGGTGGGAGTGCCTCTCCGGGCAGCAACGTGTTCGATGAAACGGAAGGTGCCACCGGGGCGCAGGATGCGCCGGACCTCTGCGAGCACTGTCGCTGGATCCTGCACCGTGCAGAGCACGAGGGAGGAGATTACGGTGTCAACGCAGTGGTCGGGGAGACCAGTCTGCTCGGCCATGCGCTCGCGCAAGTCGAGTCCGACGCCGGCCTGGCGGGCTGCTGCGCGAAGCCGCCCATGCATGTATCGGTTTGGCTCGATGGCAACGAGGGTGCCGCCGGCCGGGAGGTAGCGGAGGTTGGCTCCGACGCCGGACCCGATCTCGACAACAGCGAGCGGGAGGCTTGCGAACACGTCTCGTTTGTGGCGCCGGAGGGTCCACTCCAGGTACGGGTCCATCAACCGAAAGAATTCAGCGTTGAACCGGCCCCGGCCGGCGTGCAGTTCAAAACTGGTTGGTGATGAAGCCGAATCAGTAGCTTGCATGTCCATCTGACCATTGTGGACGAGGACGTGAAAATTTTCAGGCGTGGAAATACCCCAGTTCACGGATCCGACTGGTTCCGGTGCGCCGCGTACCATGCGGCAATCTGGGCCCGCGAATGAAGGTCGAGGCGCAGACGGATCCGTTCGACGTGACCCTCGGCGGACCGTTCGGCGATACCCAGCCGCGAGGCAATTTGGCGGTTGGTGCACCCCTCGCTGATCAGAGCCGCGACCTCGCCTTGGCGGGGCGTCAGGGTTAGCGCGCCGCGCCTCGACGTGCGCAGGCCGAGGAACCGTCGGACCGTCGTGACGAGCGCGTGGGTGTCGCCCGCATACGGCAAATGCGAGCGTCCGGGCAGAACAACGAACTTCGCACCCGAGATGCCGTCAGCAAGTTTGGCTGCCTGCCCGACAGGAGCGGCCCGGTCGTGGGCCCGATGGACAACCAAGGTGGGGGAGCCCACTTGGGGGAGAAGGTCACTGACGTTGAGCTCATAGCTCATCGCCAAAAGTGCCCTCGCCGTGGCAGCAGTCGAGCAGGCCCGTTGGTAGCGACCGAATTGCTTTCGCATCGTTGCATCTGCGTCGGGCGCGAAGATGTTGGTGAGAACGTCAGAGCCGAGCCCCCAATGCGACTCGACCAGCCCGAGGATGTGTTCCTTCGCAGAGGGCGGAGAAATGTCCGCGCCCGACACCCAGCCGCCGTAGAGCACCAACCTCCGGACGGTATCCGGGTGTGCGGCGGCCCAAGCCACCGCGATCGGTGCGCCCATTGACGTGCCTAGCAAATCGAAGGGCTCCGGACCGAGATGCTCGACGACGGCGGCAAGTTGTTCGAGTTCGAAGGCCATGGACGGTGGCTGGGTTGACGGGGCTGTCAATCCACATCCGGCACGGTCGTAGCGCACAAGTTGGCAGCCTAGCGCCAAGCTCTCGTAGAACGCCCGCTCCTCAGGCAATTCCCAGCTCAGCTGCAGATGGCTGAGCCAGCCCGCGACGAACACCAATGGCCGGCCGACGCCGATCGAGGCGTATGCCACGCCGGTGCCGTCGGCCGTCGTCACCCGGGCGATGTCCTGCTGCACGCCTCAATTCTGCTCGCAAAACCTGGCTGCAACAAAGCCCGGGGTTGCAACACCTATGGAGCCTGGCTCAATTAATGGTTCGTCCTAAAAGTGGATGCCCGGTCAAACTTTCCGCTTGATATGCCGGCTGGACCGAATATAGGCGCAACGCTACTACTAGCGTCAAATATCCACTCTTCACAAGCCGCTATTGTGGCTGTTGGTGGACCAGTGGCCCAAAACTGGGCGAGCCGGCGGTGTCCGACCGAATCCATGGAGCGGCCCTTGGCCAAGTGGCGGGGAACTGGCCGGGTCAGGAGATCTTGGTTGCAGTGCCGCTGACGACAATGCCTCCCGTTGGCGGTATCTCAACCTTGAGCAGGCTGGGCCGGCCGATGTGCGAACCCTGGCGCACCTCCACCTCGCAGGGCGCCGTTACTGATTCGATGGCCCGCAGGTAGCCGCCGAGCGACGCGGCAGCAGACCCGGTTGCCGGATCTTCAGTCAGGGTTCCGACGGGAAACAGGTTGCGTGCCTCGAAACTCGTGGGTGAGTTCGCATAAAGAACGGTGACGGTCCCGCGCCACCCCTGGGCGTCCATCAATGTCCGCATTGCCCGTGGATCAAAAGTGAACCCGTCGAAAACTGCCTTGTCCCGCAGTACGACAACCGGGTGCCAGTTTCCGGCGAACGCCGACAGCAGCGGATACCGGATGTCCAGATCGCCGTGGGCCAGTCCCAACAGCTTCAACAGCTCATGTTCGGCTCCATCATCAAGCGGCGCCACCTCGGGTTTGACGCTCGTGAAGGAAGCGGTGATCCCGGTGTTGCCTGTACTGGTTTCCATCAGGACCGGGCCCGCCGGGGTCTCAAATTCGAAGGCGCCGGTTCCCTCACGCTCGGCGAGAACCACCGCCGTGGCGATCGTCGCATGCCCGCAGAACGGAACCTCGGCCACCGGTGAGAAGTAGCGGATGCGCAAATGGCGCGGATTCCCGGCGAGGTTCCGTTCGGTGACGAAGGCAGTTTCGGCGTAGCCGATGTCGGCCGCGATGCGTTGCATGTCCGCGTCTGCGAGCTCGGTGGCGTCCAGGACGATTCCCGCCGGATTGCCGCCTCCAGGCGTGGCAGCGAAGGCGGCATAGCGCAGGACAGTTGGTGTCTTGGCACCCTGACGTTGCATGGAAAGGCCTCTCCCGTGGGGAATTGCATTATTTTTTCAGACTACCGCCGTGCCTCGGTGCCGACATGGAAATCTTCTGCATTTGGAGACTCCAGGCACCACGGACAGTTGGTTGGCGGGGAGTAAAGTGGCTCCATGATTCTTCCCGCAGTTCGTGACCCGCGGCTGGTGAGCGTTCAACGGGGCGGGACGCTCAGCGAAACCGACCACCTGCTTTTGGCAGTGTGGGCGGCTGACTGCGCTGAACATGTGCTGGAGTTCTTTGAGGCGGAATACCGCTAAGACGTCCGTCCGCGCAAGGCAATCGAGGCGGCGCGGGCGTGGTCCCGCGGGCAGACGGCGATGATGGCCACCCGGGCAGTGGGCGGCCATGCCATGGGCGCCGCCCGGCCCCTGCGTGGCGCTGCACGGTTTGCCGCATATGCAGCGGGACAGAGGCAGCCTGCGTTGCCCACGTCCCCGAACACGACCTCGGTGCCGCCGCCTACGCCATCAAGGCAGTTCAGGCCGCCGCACCGGCGGGCCAGGAAAAGGTGCGGGGCCTTGCAGAGCGTGACTGGCAGCGCCGGCAGATCCCCGCCGGCCTTTACGGCCTGGTCCTCGAGGACCAGGCCCGCCGCAACGACATTTGCTGGCTGGTGTTTAGCGACTGACACCGAGGCCTGCTCGCGGCAGCCCACAGATATTCACTGCTGTCATTCCCGGTGGCTGAAGACCGGCTTCGTCAACTCGCAGCGGCCCCATCGTAGGAGGGCACAGATCAGGCATGGACCAGACAAGGAAGGCGACGGGGAAAAATCCACATGGCAGCGGCAACAACGATCGTGAACGCCAGGGTATTCGACGGCACCAGGCTGCAGGATTGGACGTCGGTCCGGTTCGTTGACGGGTGGATTACCGAGTGTGCTGTTGCTTCGGCTGCCCAGGACGGCGACGAGGTGGTCGATGCCGCGGGCGGAACACTGTTCCCCGGGCTGATCGACGCCCATGTGCACATCGTTCCCGGTGCCCTGGAACAATCCCTGACCTTCGGCGTCACCACGGTCCTGGACATGTTCAGCAAACCCGGTGTGGTGGCCCGGGCGAAGGACCACGCGTGCTCACAATGCGGCGCGGCCGATGTGCTCTCCTCGGGCATCGGTGCCACCGCGCCCGGCGGGCATCCGTCCGCAATGTATGCCCCGTTCCCTACCGTGGCCGTCCCCCACGAGGCCGAGCAGTTCGTCGTGGACCGGATAGCGGAGGGATCCGACTACCTGAAGATCATCTCCGGTGCCGGAGGCCTGTGGCCCTCGCTGGATGCAGCAACCATTGAGGCGCTCGTAGCCGCCGCGCATGCCCGCGGCCTGCTCGTCGCCGCCCACGTCAGCTCCGGCGCAGGCGTCGAGGAGGTGGTGTCCGGCGGTGTCGACGTCATCGCCCACGTCCCTGCCGATGCCGAACTGGACCAGGCCCTCGTCGCGCGCCTTGCCGGCGCTGGAATCGCAGTCGGGCCGACACTGGCCACCGTTGAGAACACTCTTGGCGGGTCGGGCGGCGCTGCCGTGGCTGCGGATCCGCGGCTGGCAGGCGTGCTTGGAGAGGAATGGGTCCGCCGGCTCACCGCGGAGGCCCCCAGGCTGGGCGGGCGCAGATTGCCGCCCTACTCACGGGCCGAAGCCAATGTGAGGCTGCTGGCAGCAGCCGGTGTCACGCTGTTGGCCGGCACCGACGCACCAAACCCCGGGACAGTGTTTGGCGCCAGCCTGCACAGGGAACTGGAACTCCTGGTGCGGTCCGGCCTGGACCCGGCACAGGCCCTGGCCGCTGCCACTTCGGCACCGGCCCGGGTCTTCGGCCTCGGCGACCGGGGATGTGTGGGTACCGGACTGCGTGCGGACCTGGTCCTTGTTTCCGGCGACCCTCTGCAGGACATCACGGAAACCCGTTCGATCGAGCGAATATGGCGCGGTGGCACGGCCTGTGATCGGCACTCTGTTGTTGCCAGTGCTGCCGAAACTGAGCAGCTTGAATCCTTTGACGCCCAGATCGCCAAGGTTGTGGAGGCCGTGCGCCAGCGCAGGACGGCCGCCCCGAGGCGCCCGGCGCAGGCCTAGTCTTCGACGGCGTCCGGTGCGTCAGCGGGGATCCCGCGGGGCTGCGCCAAGCTCGGAAAATCCCTGCTCGAAGGCGGAGCGCAGCATCCAATCCGGCCAGGGAAGGGCTGCGGCGTGCACCGCCTCTTCCACGGTGTGCCCCGCGGCATGGGAGCTGCGAATGGCATCGGCCACTCGTTGCAGGGCGGACGCCTGCCGCACAACAAAGTCCCGACCCACGATCCGGCCGTGGCCAGGGACAATGACGTCACCGGGCTGGAGCTGCATCAGGAGCTCGACGACGGCGCCCGGCCAGCCAAGCGGCCGGCTTCCGGACCCAAACATGGGCGGTCCGGATTCCTCCACCACGTCACCGAGCATCCACACCCGCGAATCCGGCACGAAGACGGCAAGGTCCGTGTCGGTGTGTCCCGGGGAAACCGGGATGCAGACGATGTCGCGGCCGCTGTGGGTGAGCGTCGTCGGCCGGTGGATGGAGGCGGTGGGCGGCGCCAGCACGATGTCGTCCCAGTGTTTGTCGGGTTCGAGGGCCGGATCCGCCTGCCACGCCGCCAGGCGCGGGGCCTCGAAGGCGTCGTAGTGGGCGGGAATCCGGTGGTGTCCGAAGATGGGAACTCCGAGCCCGGCGAAGACTGAATTGCCGAAGCTGTGGTCGTAGTGCGCATGCGTGTTGATGGCTGCAACGATGGGCTGCCTGAACTGATGGGCGACGTCGTCGACGATTTCCTGCGCCTCCGCACCCGAACCGCGGGTGTCGACAATGGTCACCCCCTGCGGCCCGACGACGGCCCCAACGTTGATGTCGCCAGCCTCATACCGCTTCACAAAGACGCCGGTTCCCAGTTCTGTCCACGTCATGTTCTTGATACTACTTGCGCCTGGTTGGCCTGGCTTCCCACGGCGTCTGATGCAAGCTGACTGTTTTCAACTCCGTCCAACGGTATCGGAGTCGATCGCGGACGCGAACGCGAGGAAGTCATTGCCAGACACGGGTGACTGGAACTGCCCGCTGACGGATCGGCTAAGGACGTTACACGGAATGGACGGGGGAAGTACTATCACGGTTTGAACTTTCCCGGAGGCGTCCCGCGTCCGACGGTACGAATGTTTCCGGACCATGCGGGCACTGCCTTGTGGTTTAGTGGCCCTGTCAACGACAACCTCACCGGCCTGACCTCCGGGCTCGTTCTCGATCTGGTTCGCTGGGAACAGTCATACTATGACGCCTTGACCCCGGACTTCGACTGGAAATCAAAGGATCTAGCCCGCTGGTTCCGTGGAAAGGGCCACTGTTCAACGCCCAGGAAGCTTCAGCGTTCGATGCCCTGGCCGTGACCGGAAAAGCGGGGGGCAAGAAATTTCTCGTGCCTGGCGCGAGTGTGGATGCTCGGCGACGTGGTGGAGGAATCCGGACCGCCTATGGATCAGGGGCGGCATGTCCTGCGGTCGTTTTAAAGGGTCGTTCTGAAGGGGCAAACTGCGGAGTCAAAAAAGGGGTTGGCCGGCATGCGAATCAGTTAGTGTCGAGAACCGTGCCCTGTGGTGCCTGCTCATTGAACGAGTCAGTGGACGGGTCAGTCAGGCGATCCGGGAGCTGCCAAAACAAGAGTGCAGGCCAGCACTGGGTTGGTCGCGTTTAGGACTGTCTTACGGGGCGGGCCGGTGCGAATGGTGGATAGACTCGCTTTCGTGAATCGACACCCGTGGAGTCGCCTGGCAGCCTGGTTCGTTGACTGGTTGCTCGTTCTGGGGTGGGTGGCGGTTACCGCCGCTGTGGGGGTGCCGTTGTTCCTTGGCGGTTATGGTGGCGGGCTGTCAGTCGTGGCGCTGAATGTCATTGCAACCCTCGCCGTCGTGGTCCCGGTGACCGTTGGAATGGCTGTTCTGGAATCGAGTGCCCGGGAAGCGTCGATTGGGAAGCGCGCCCGTCGGCTCATCGTCGTCACCGTCAGCACCTCCCGCCGCATTTCCAGGTCACGTGCGCTCGTTCGCAACGTCCTAAAGATAGCTTTGCCTTGGATGGTTGGCCATGCGGCCGTGTTCGAGATCGTCGCAACGAGCACGGCAGGCGCTGTCCCTGTCTCTACGTGGATTGTGACTGCATGTGCGTACATCCTGCCGATTGTTTATGTGGTTTCACTTTTCATCGGCTCGGGTCGGACGCCCTATGACCGGGTCTCCGGCACTATAGTTGTTGTCCGAACATCCGTTACATGAATTGAAGAAGCCGTTCATATGCGGTTCCCCTTCCGCGGTGGCCACCTCCGGAAGTCTTGCACTGCCGGACCCGGTTCGGGGTTCCGTTCTCACGTCAGAGGCACCTTTTAGGCCCCAATGACGTCAACCTGACCCACACTCATGAAACCCCCAGGCTAATTCGGCTGCGAGGTGGTGCCTGATCCGGTGTGAGTGCTCGCTGGGCGGCCACTCGCTGCCATTCGGGACCGACGGAATAAACACTCGATTAGAGGAGAAGCGGCCACTCGCCCTTTCCGGAACACCACTTCGAACACTCATTCTTTTAAGACAAAAATACTTGCTTTTCCCGTTGTCGTTCAGATGATTAAATAATTGCATAATTAATGGTTTCAAGAAGGAATCAAGTGTTATAGGCTCACGCCATGACGACTCGCAGGCTTATCAAGATTGAAATTCTCGACCGTCTGAGATGTGACAAGGCCAAGGCGTCTTTCACCACCCGGCGCGTGCCTCGTGAGGCCATGCGCACAACGGTCAGCGGTGCCGTGAGACCCCGCTCCGGCGACTTGGTTCTTGCGCGGATCAGCACACTTGGCCACCACCGGCACATCGAACAGCCGGACGGGCGTCGCGCCATCCTGCATGAAGGCGACGAAATCATCGTCGCCTATGGCGACCGATATGCAACGGACCAGTTTGAATCCCAGGTCCCGTCCTCCCTGGGGGAAGTCCAGCTGGTGGCCTCCGGGGGTATCGCTTCGGAGGTTTTGAGCCGCAGCCAGGCGGTTCGCAGGGCTACTGACATCCAGCCTGTGGGCCTCGTTGGCGACGCGAAGGGCAGGCCGGTGAATATTCGTGATTTTGGCCTCCGGCCCGTCCACCCGGATCGCCCCCGTCCGCGTACTGTCGCCGTGATCGGGACGGCAATGAACTCCGGAAAGACCACCACCATCCACGATGTGGTGCACGGTCTTGCGGGGGCTGGAATTGCCGTGGGTGCCACGAAAGTGACGGGGACGGGGTCCGGCAATGACTACTGGTGCATGATCGATGCGGGTGCGCATCAAATGCTTGACTTTACGGATGTGGGAATGTCTTCCACCTACAAGCAGCCGATAGATAAACTCGAACGCAAGTTCGCGGAATTGGTGGATCACTTAACGGCGTCCGGAACTGCCTTGAATCTCGTGGAGATTGCTGATGGAATTTATCAACGCGAAACATCACGCCTGCTTGAATCCGATGCATTCAATGAACTAATAGACGTGGTCATATTTGCCGCCCCCGATTCCATGGGGGCTGCGGCCGGGGTGGCACACTTGCGGCGTCTGGGCCATAACGTGGTGGCGATGTCCGGACTCCTGACTCGGTCACCCCTGGCGATCCGCGAAGCGGCCTCAGTCACGGGGCTTCCCGTGCTGACCCGTGAAGAACTGAATGATCCCGACTTCACCACCGAACTGCTGGGGCTGCCCCCGCCAGTCGCGAAACCCGAGTCGGTGTCGGTGTCCGTACCTGTTCCAGCGTTTGAACCGGCGTCCTTTGGCATGGCCATGCTCGCGGTTGGTGCTGTCAAAGCAAATTCGGACCAGGGGCCCGGGGTGGCAGGCCAGGCTGGACGGCGGACGCGGACACCTGGCCTGCTTCCGTGGCGGACTCAGGAATCATCATGAACGGAGGCGACGGAAAGCTGTATGAACTCAGGCACCGTGACGTGGTCTTGGTTCTGGCGATCGGTCTTGCGCAGGTTGTAACGCTGGTCCTGTTCATCGTACTTTTGAAAAGCGTTGTCAACGCCTTGACGCCGCTCAATGTGGGTGCCGCCGCAGCCGCACAGCAGGCCACAGCCCTCATCAACGTCTTTTGGCTCACAGTAGTGGCCATTACGCATGGAAGCTTGCGGGCACTCGAATTCAACATCACTGAAGCCATTGGGTACCGGATTGTTCGTCAGTTGCGTATGTCGATGTATGGCCATCTTCAAGGCATGACGCCGAGGCAGTTTCAAGGGCGGGCGCGGGGAGGCCTTCTGCTGCGATTCCTGGGGGACCTGTCCATGACGCGCTTGTGGATCAGCCGGGGGGTGCTGTGCGGGCTGGTTGCCGCGGTGGTGTTGTCGGGAACCCTGGTCGTTATGGCCGTGCTGAACCTGTGGATGACGCTGGCCGCGGTTGCCGCGATAAGCCTCGGTGCTGCCGTTTCGCTTGGTGCCGGATGGCGCATGCGCCGGGCCACAAGGACCATGCGCCGCAGACGCTCGCTGGTGATGAGCAATATTGACGAACAAATGAATGCCCAGGCTGTGGTTCAGGTATTTGGCCGGGCACGGGGCGAGTTCAACCGGCTGTCCCACCAAAACGACAACCTGACCAGGGCGCTCATCCGGGTTGCAACTCTCAGGGGATACCTGCGAGGCGTTTCCGTTGCCTTTTCGATGTTGGCCGCGTGCGCAGTTCTTGTGGCGGGGTTGTTCGAAGTGCGCCGGGGTACCACGTCAGTCGGCATGGTCGTTGCGTTCGTCGTCGTGGTTCGCCAGCTCGCGGGACCGGTGCGCCAGCTGGGCCTGGCGCACGACTACTGGCATCGAGCACAGGTGTCGCTGGGTAAGATTGGCGAATTCATGCGGAGTTCCTCGCGCGAGCTCGACGCGCCCGGAAGTCATCCCCTGCGGGTCAACAAGGGCGCCATTGATTTCATGAACGTCTCCGTGGCTGGTGCACTGTCCGGGATTGAACTAAGGATTGAACCGGGGCAGTTCGTAGCCGTTACCGGGCCCGGCGGTGCCGGCAAGTCAACTCTTCTGGGCATTCTCTCCCGAACCGTCGAACCCGATGCCGGATCAGTGGTCATCGACGGCCAGTTGCTTTCCCGAACCACGCTGATGTCATCGGCACGCTGGATTGGCGCGATGGGTCCAGACCTTCCGCTCATGCGGGGCACCGTCCAACGGAACCTCACTTACGCCACACCGAACGCCTACGCGCATGAAGTGGCACGCCTGCTCCACGCCAGCGGCCTTGACCAATTGCTGGCTGAACTTCCTGATGGGCTGGAGTCCTGGGTCACTGAGGGCGGCTTGAACCTGTCGCACAGCCAGCGGCAGCGGATTGCACTGGGGCGGGCCCTCATGGGAAATCCTCCCATCCTGGTTCTCGATGAACCGAGCAACGGGATGGACGCTTTGGCAAAGGACGCCCTGGTGCAACTGTTGGTGCGGCACAAGGGCACCATATTGCTGGCATCACATGAGCCCGACGAGTTGGCACTGGCGGACCAGGTGGTGGTCATGGAAGGTGGACGCATCCGCCAGGTGTTGTCCGGCGAGGCGTATCGGGACCAACACTGGCTGGCCACCCAATTGGGACGACGGCCATGACGAGGACCAGGCCCAGGCGACGTGTTCGGCACGCCCGGAAGCGGGATCGAATCATTATTGTGCTCTGTTCATTGCTGGCCGCAGGACTCATCACGGCCATGTTGCACGACTACAGGACCAACGGCGTCGTTGCTGCGGACTACGTCGAGCACATCCTCGGGGAGGGAACGGAAAACAGCTTGACCCTGCAGTTCGTGGGCGACACCATGCTCGGCGACGGTGCGCAGCCGCTCCTTGACAAGGAAGGCTACGACCTGCCTTTTGAAGCGGTGTTGCCACTGCTCGACGGCGACTTCATCGTGGCCAACGCGGAGGGGCCCATCAGCACGCAAACGCAGCCAGCCAACCCAGGAAAGACCTATTCCTACAACTCCGACCCCCAGGCCGCCGGAGCAATCAAGAGGGCCGGGATCGACGCCCTCGGACTGGGCAACAACCATTCCACCGACATGGGCTTTGAAGGTTTGCAGGAAACCAAAAAAATCACGGCCGACTCCGGCATGCTCACTTTTGGTGCCGGTGCCAACCTTGCCGAGGCGGAGCGGCCGCTGGTGGTGCGTTCCCGGCTCGGAAATGTGGGAATCGTTTCTTTGGGAGAACATTTCGGGAAATCAACTAAAGCGACGGCGGACCAGCCCGGCACAGTGGTGTTGTCCCCGGCAACCATCCAGCGTGGCTACGACCTGGCCCGGGCCGCCGGCGCTGATTGGGTGGTGGCGTACGTGCACTGGGGAGACAACTATGAAAACACGAACGACCGGCAAAGGTACTGGGCCCACTTGCTCGTTGACGCAGGATACGACCTGGTGGTTGGCACAGGGCCTCACATTGCGGCGCCCATCGAGTTCATCGGCGCCGTGCCCGTGGCTTACAGCATTGGCAACTTTGTTTTCGGCACGCCTGGTCGGTTCAAGTCCTTTGGCCAGGAAGGCATTGGTTTGCTTCTCAGCGTTGAACTGAACCGGAATGCTGCCGCCACGCTCGCCGTGAAGTGCATCGAAACCGACAATCTGGCCACAGGCTTCCTCGCTCGTCCTTGCTCCGACGCCCAGACCAGCACCGTCATCCCAGGCATCAACCCGAACCTCGTGTTGCAGGGAAGCGTGGCCAGGATGCCCTGTGGGTGTTTTGGGGACAAGCCATGAACGAACGACGTCGTCCGAGGTTCCGCCCTTTCTGTGTCGGCCTTGCCGCCCTGCTTGGTGCCACCGTGAGCATCAATCCACCAATCACAGGATTCGGCGAGCCTGCAACGGCCGGCTTGCAACGGCCACCGACCTCGATCACCCAGGCGGGCAACGGGGATTTTCCCTTTGTCGGCACGGGGACTCACGCCGGGGCCCCAATCCATGTTTGGTACAACGCACCGTCGACCGACGTTCGGACGGCACAAATCCTGATCGTGATGACCGGGGCCCACCGCGACGGGCAGGAATACCGTGCCGACTGGCTGCCTCTCCTTGCCGGCCGGCACACGCTGCTGCTTGTTCTTGAATTCGACCGGGCGGGCTATCCGGACGTAGCCTCCTACAACCTGGGCGGGATGCTCGGCCCCGACGGAACGCCACAGCCTCAGGGAAGTTGGAGCTTCAATATGGTGGAGTCCGTATTCGACCACGTTGTCCGCGACATAGGGAGCACCGCCACCGACTACGCCCTTTTTGGCCATTCTGCCGGCGCCCAGTTTGTGCACCGGTTCGTTGTATTCATGCCGCAGTCCCGTGCGCGGATAGCCGTGGCCGCCAACGCAGGCTGGTATACCCTGCCTGACGACACTGTGTCCTTCCCCTACGGACTCAAAGGATCGCCCGGCCGGGTGAAGGCGCTGGGGGAGGCCTTTTCGCGAAACCTGGTAGTGATGCTTGGCTCGGACGACATTGACACCCACGACAGCTCACTTCAGCGCGATGCACAAACGGACCGGCAAGGCGGCAACCGACTCGCGCGCGGACTGAACTTTTACCGGACTGCCAGGGAGGCCGCAGGCCCCTCCGTTCCGTTCCACTGGCAGCTCATCGCGGTACCGGGTGTAAGCCACAACCATGCCGGGATGGCCCGTGCGGCAGTTCCGTTCCTTTTGCAACCCGTCCCGTAGACCCCTTGTGGGAACGGCATGCCTTATGGCCTGCTGTCCGAACTGGAAGCCGTTGGCAAACTCAAGGAAACGACCAGGCATGACGTTGCTGGCCGACGACGTAGGCTCGCGAGGCCAGAAGAGTGGGCCACGCGGGCGCCCTCGCCCCATGGCGAAGGGAGCGGTGATGGGGGGTCAAGGGTCAATGGAGGTGGCCCGAACCTGGATTCCGAATTTTTACGCAACAGCGACAAACCACTGACCGTCTGCCTGGCGGTTTAGATTGTGGCATGTGGGTGTGACAAGGTGTCCACCGGCCTTGGTAGCGGGTGTCGGTGGCCGGTTCCATACCGGCCACGGTGTCGCATTTTTTGGTCTCCTGGACGTTCGGCGGATGGTTGGCGTCGGCACCTATGGTGGGCCCGTTGCCGCGAGGCGCTTCATCCCTTTGAGCAGGAGCAGCACCTCTGGTGCGGTGGAGGCCAGATGCAGAAGCGTTTGGCGGGCGTGGGTGGCGATCCTGCCCCCGGTTTCGAACAGGCGGGCCCGGAGCTTCTTGGGCGCCCAGCGCCTGACCATCGTCCCGGCAAACGCGACCAACCGGGTCCAGGCCATGAACTCGGCGGTAGGCATGACCACTCAAGCACCAGAGCTCGTTGGCGGGAAAGGACTTGAAGGCAGCTTCGCGAACCCGGTGTCCAACGGGAACGGAGGGCCAATATACGGCAGACACAGTCGTAGGTAGTCCCTGCTTGGACAAACCGCGAAAATCCGCGGATTGCTCGTCGGCCAGTTGAAAAACGTGGCGACCACCGGCGTCGTAATTGTCCCTGTACAGGGCAAAAACGTGACCAACTTTTCGTTCAAAAATGAGAGTAAAACGTGATTTGGCCCTTTCCGCGGCCTTGACGGAAAACGGTAAAACCGCAGGTCAGGGCCACATTTGGTGCCCGGGCCGGACTCGAACCGGCGGCCAGGAGAAACCCAGGAACCTCATGCCAATAGCCCCCGTTCCCCGTCAAGAACCTCTAGTTTCCGGGGGAGTGCGGGACAACGGACCCCTTTGGCATGTCAATGATGGCCATGAGTTTTGGTTGAAAAACGTGAGTACAACGTGACGAGGATCTGCCGAAGAGCGCAGGAGCGCCTCCCCGACTGCCGTTTGCAGATCCAGGGGCATGGCTGGTGGCATGCCACCGTATGTGAAAAGTGGGCCGTCGCGTTTCAACAATCTGTGTTGTTTTGGCTGCCGTTACAGACCGGTCGGCGGGAGCGCCGGTGGGAGCCTTGATACTCGTTTTTTAGTGCATTTTTGCTAGGGGACTTGGGCGTGAATATCAACAAATCCGGCGACAGTTTCCTTCGAATTGCCTTTCCGTTCGGTCCGAACGTGGATCATTTTTGTGACTAAGAAAATCCGCCAATAGGCCCTGACCGTTAGGGCTTGCGCTTGGGCCTGGTGTCCCATCGGTGGGTGTGCCAGGCATCGCGGATCAGGCGCCGCAGGACGATGATGCTGTTGGCCAGGCTGATCATGGCGTCGATGACCCGGGCCCGGCGTTCGGTGCAGACCAGGAGTTTCTTGAAGCCGCGGGTGTGCCAGGCGTTGGTTCGT
>Ga0134128_10001511_pt1 | contig 29760 bp, 27 predicted proteins | sample KB31754_FD_96462 | JGI IMG/M metagenome (GOLD analysis project Ga0134128, IMG submission 96462) | Terrestrial soil microbial communities with excess Nitrogen fertilizer from Kellogg Biological Station, Michigan, USA - KB3-175-4 | ecosystem: Environmental > Terrestrial > Soil > Unclassified ... | reverse complement strand
TTCGCAAAGGCAAGTCTCGCATCTAGCACAACGTCGCGCCCGCGCGCTTAGACGATCATTCCAATGACAAGGCTTACGACGCCGCCGATGACTACGGAGTAGAACCAACTCGTCGTCCGGCGAACTATTATCCGGTCCCACTGGGCCTCGGCCTCTTCGGCGTACGCCTTTACAAATCGAACATCAGCCTCTCGCCGTAGAGCCTTGCGCTGTCCTTCGGCAGCGGGCGGCGGTGCTCCGCTTAAGACGGTGCTGGTTGGCGGCTGGTGGCGCTTCATCGGGCCAATGATTTCGTCAAACCGCCCGCGCAGTCTGTCGAGCATGGGAGAAACGCCGCTCAACCTCCTGATCCGCTGATTTTCCGGCGAAGCTGCGCCGGCCGCCTCTTCCCCTGGGGAAGATGCAATGTTTCCCGTGAAACATTGCGCGCCTCCCCGTGAAACATTTTCCCGCTGTTTCACGCAGCGCGGGTTGCCCCCCGTGAAACATTTTCCCGCTGTTTCACGCCACCCGGTCGCCCTTCTTGATCTCGACCGTGCGGCTGTCGACCGCCGGCAGCATCTTGCCGGGATCGCGCGTCACCACGACATCGACCACCGTCGGCCGGTCGCGCTCGGATATCCCGGTCTTGAGCGCCGCGCCGAGCGTCGCCGGATCCTCGACGCGGATGCCGCGGCAGCCCATCGCCTTGGCGATCTCGGCATAGTTCATCTCGACGAGATCGCTCGACTGGTAGCGCCGGCCGAACATCGCGTGCTGCAGCGCCTTCACATAGCCCGACGCCGCGTTGTTGACGACGACCACCGTGAGATTGGCGGCCGTGCGGCGCGCGGTCTCGAGCTCGCCCAGCACCATGTTGAAGCCGCCATCGCCGGTCACCGCCACCACGGGTTTCTCGGGCGCCGCCAGCGCCGCGCCCATGCCGCCCGGCAGCCCGTAGCCGATCGAAGCGAGGCCGCGATCGGCGATGAAATGCCGGCCCGCCGCCTTGGTGTCGTAGAGGAGCCCCGTCCAATGCGCGGCAAAGCCGCCATCGGCGACGAGGATGCTCTCGGCCGGCATCACGCGGTTGAGCTCCTGGCAGAGCCGCGCCGTGTTGACCGGCCGCTCCTCGGAGAGAAGCCGCGGCTCTGCCTCCTTGCGCCACTCCGACATGCGCTGGCCGAGCTCGGCCGCGAGCCCTGCGCGTGCCGCCTTCCCCTCGCCCGCCGCCGCTTCGGCGAGATCGTCGAGCCCGGCTTGCGCGTCGCCCCAGAGCGCGATATCGGCCGGATGGCGGCGGCCGATCTCCTCGGCGACGATCTCGAGATGGATGACCGGCACGCCGCGCGGCAGAAGCGCATAGCGCTTGGTCGGAATCTCGCCGAGCTTGCAGCCGACCACCAGCAGGCAGTCGGCGGCGGCGATGAGGTCGTTGGCGATGCGCGAATAACGGCCGAAGAGCCCGGCCGAGAGCGGATGGGTGCAGGGAATGCTGCCCTTGCCGCTCATGGTGTGCGCGACCGGGATCGAGAGGCTCTCGGCAAAACGCAGCAGCGCCGCCTGCGCGCCCGAGAAATGGATGCCGCCGCCGGCGAGGATGAGCGGCCGCTTGGCGCGCGCAATGAGCGTCGCCGCGCGCGTCACGTCGTCGGCCGCCGGACGGATGCGCTGAGCCGGCGCCGCCAGCGTCTTGGGATCGATGGCGAAGTCCTCGGCGGCGAAATCATGCTCGCCGTGGCAGACATCCTCCGGCACGTCGAGCAGCACGGGGCCGGGCCGGCCGGAGGTCGCGACGGCAAAGGCACGGCGCATCAGCTCCGGTATGCGGCTCGTCAGCTCGATGCGGATCAGCTCCTTCACCGCCGGGCGCAGGATCTCGGTCTGGCGGCATTCCTGCGTCATGTTCTTCCAGGAATGCGCGCGATGCGTGTCGCCGGCAAAGGCCACGATCGGCGTGCCGGCGTTCAGGGACTCGACGAGGCCGGTGACGAGATTGGTGGCGCCGGGGCCGAGCGTGCCGTCGCAGATGCCGGGGCGATTGGTGACGCGCGCATAGGCGTCGGCGGCAAAGGCGCCGCAGCGCTCGTCATTGATCAGCGCATGAGCGAGGCCCAGCTGCCCCACCGCGTCATAAAACGGCAGCAGCTGGAAGCCGCCCATGCCGAACATCGGTCCGGCGCCGGCGAGCCGCAGCATCTCGGCCATCGCCCGCCCGCCGGTCATGCGACCGGAGGGACGATTGGCAAGGACGGGGGAGCTGGACATGCGGCTTCCTTTCCGGGCACGAGGATGGCGCGCGGAGCATAAGCGCTCGGCCCCACAATGAAAATCGCTCCGCCCGTTCCGCTTGCCTGAGGCTGCTGCTATGGTCCCGACCGATCGGCGCTGCGGGGCAACAGCGCGCCGCTTTGAGGGGAGGAGCAATGCGTCAGTATATTTTCGCCGCCGCCGCCGTCGCGGGGCTGCTCGCACTCGGCAACGCGCCTGCGGCGCGGGCGGAGGCGACCGAAATCCGCCTCGCCAAGCAATTCTCGATGGGCTACGTGCAGTTCAACGTGCTCGCGCACGACAAGCTCATCGAGAAATACGCTAAGGCGGCGGGGCTGGGCGACGTCAAAGTGGTCTGGGCGACCTTCAACGGTCCCAACATGATGAACGACGCGCTGCTCTCGGACTCGGTCGATGTGGTGGCCGGCGGCGTGCCGGGTCTGGTGACGCTCTGGAGCAAGACCAAGGGAACGCCGCAGGAAGTGCGCGGCATCTCGGCGCTGAGCTCGCAACCTTTCCTGCTCAATTCGCGCGACCCGCGGATCAAGACGATCCGCGACTTCCGGCCCGGCGACAAGATTGCGGTGCCGGCAGTCAAGGTGTCGGTGCAGGCGGTGACGCTCGAAATGGCCGCGGCGCAGGCTTTCGGCAAGGCGAATTACGCGAAGCTCGACCCGCTCACCGTCTCGCTCTCGCCGCCCGACGCCACCACCGCGCTCATCTCCGGCGGCGCCGAGTTCAGCAGCGTCTTCAGTGTGCCGCCCTTCCAGCAGGAGCAGCTCGAGCACCCAGGCATTCACACCGTCCTCAACTCCTTCGATGTGATGGGCGGTCCACACAGCTTCACCGTCGCCTGGACGTCGAAGAAGTTTCACGATGCCAATCCCAAGCTCTACGGCGCGCTCATCGCCGCGCTCGAGGAGGCGACCAAGATCATCAACGCCGACAAGCGCGCAGCCGCCGCGCTCTGGATCGAGGATTCCAAATCGAAGCTGCCGCTCGACATGGTCACCAACGTGCTCGCCGGCCCGCAGGTGACCTGGACGATGGTGCCGCAGCAGACCATGAAATTCGCCCGATTCATGCATGATGTGGGCTCAGTCAAGGCGGTGCCCGCCTCCTGGAAGGACCTGTTCTTCCCCGAGGTGCACGACCTCAAGGGCGGCTGAGATGCGGCTCGTCACCTTCGTTCCGGCGGGTGAGGTGCCGCGGCTCGGTGCCTGGGCGGAGGGGAAGATCATCGATCTTGCCGCGGCGCTTCCCGCCTGTCCCGGCGAGGTGACCGAACTGCTGGAACGCGGCGAGCCCGGCATGGCGATCGCGCGGCAGGCGCTCACCGCGGGCCTCGGCAATCCCCGCGCCTGGCACGCGCCCGGCACGGTGCGCCTGCTGGCCCCGGTGCCCCGTCCGGGCAAGATCCTCGGCATCGGCCGCAATTACAGGGCGCATGCCGCCGAGGGCGGGCTTGCCGCGCAGGAGCAGCCGCGCATCTTCATCAAGCTCGCGAGCTCGGTCATCGGCACCGGCGCCCCGATCCCGAAGCCACCCCGCGTCATTAAGCTCGACTACGAGACCGAGTTGGCCGTCGTCATCGGCCGGCGGGCGCGGAGCGTCAGCGAAAGCGAGGCGGCGTCCTGCATCGCCGGCTACACCATTCTCAACGATGTCAGCGCGCGCGAGCTGCAATTCGACGTGAGCCCGCCCCAGACCAGCTTCGCCAAGAGCATGGATGGATTCTGCCCGATGGGGCCGGCCCTGGCGACGCCGGATGAATTCGCCGATCCCGGTAACATCAGGCTGCGCGGCTTCGTCAATGGCGAGCTCGTGCAGGACGGCAGCACGCATGACCTGATCTTTCCGGTACCGCATCTCATCGCCTATCTCTCCTCGTACCTGGCGCTCGAGCCCGGCGACGTGATCGCGACCGGCACGCCCTCGGGCGTGGGGGTCTTCCGCAAGCCGCCCCGCTTCCTGGCGCCGGGCGACGTCGTGCGCATGGAGATCGCCGAGATCGGCGTGCTCGAGAACCGGGTCGTCGCCGCGGATTAGCGGTCGTACTTCCGCACGAACTTCGTCGCGTCGAGCCGGCGGAAGTCCTCGAGCGCAGCGGCGAGCTGGTCCTTCGGCCAGTCCCACCAGGCGATCCGCAACAGCCCGGCCTCGGTTTCCGCGTCGAAGCGGCGGCGCAGCGGCCGCGCCGGGACACCGACGACGATGGTGTAGGGGGCGACGTCATGCGTCACCACGGCGCCGGCGCCGATCACCGCGCCGGTGCCGACGCCGACCCCGGGCATGAGGATCGCACCATGGCCGATCCAGACATCGGGACCGATGGTGACGCGGTGATCGCGCCGCCAGGCAAAAATTTCGGCATCGTCCTCGGCGCCCAGATGATGCGAGCGGCTGCGATAGGTGAAGTGATGCTGGCTTGCCCGCCACATCGGATGATTGGTGGGATTGATGCGCACCGCGGCCGCGATATTGCAGAACTTGCCGATCTCGGCGTTGTAGATGTCGCAGTCCTGCGCCGTGTAGGCGTAGTCGCGGAATTCGCTCTCGACCAGCTTGCTGCGCGGGCCGAGCACCGTCCACGGCCCCATGCGGCTCTGCTTCACCAGCGCCGTCGGATGGATCATCGGCGCCTCGGTCATGCCGGCGCCGGGGTGCCAGGGATGGTCGAGCTCGCCGAAATCGACGGGAATCATGGTTGCGCTCAGGCGATGCGCTCGCCGAGGCGCCAGGTGGTGCGGGTGAAGGGTAGCCTGTCGACGACGGCAACGCGCACGAGGTCGGCGCGCAGCCCGGCCTCGATGCGGCCGCGATCCTCGAGACCGACCGCCGCGGCGGGGTTGGCGCTCACCGTCGCCACCGCATCCGGCAGCCTGATGCCGGCCTCGTCCGCCAGCTTGAAGGCAGCATGCAGCAGGCTCACCGGAACGTAGTCGGAAGAGAGAATGTCGAGGATGCCGGCGCGCGCGAAGTCGAGCGCCGAGGCATTGCCAGAATGCGAGCCGTCGCGCACGACATTGGGCGCGCCACCGAGAACGCTCATGCCCGCCGCATGTGCGGTCGACGCCGCCTCGCGGGTGGTCGGGAACTCGGCGATGACCACCCCCGCCTCGCGCGCCTCCTCGACATGCGCGGCGGTGGCATCGTCGTGGCTCGCGAGCCGGATGCCGCGCCGGCGGGCCAATGCGATCACCGCGGCGCGGTTGCCGCCGGCATAGCGCTCCTGGTCCGCCTGCCGGCTCTTGATGAATTCGGCGAGCGCCGTGTCGCTCAGATTGTACTTTCCCTGGTAATAGGTCTTGAACTGATCGAGGCTGACGAATTGGCGCTGGCCGGGCGTATGGTCCATGAGCGAGATCAGCCCGACCATGGGATGCCCGGCGAGCGGCTCTATCAGTTGGCGGAGCTCGGGATAGGAAAGCTCGCACCGCAGATGCAGGCGATGATCGGCGCGCAACATGCCGGACTGCTGCGCGGCGGTGACCGCCGTCACCATGGTATCGAGCGCCTCGATACGGTCGCCGCCGCGCTGGATGTCGCCGATGGCGAGCGCATCGTAGATGGTGGTGATGCCCGAGGCCGCCATCTGCGCATCATGGGTGACGACCGCAGAGACCGCGGGCCACCGCACGCGCGGCCGCGGCGTCGCATGCCGCTCGAGATTGTCGGTGTGCAGCTCGACCAGGCCTGGCAGGAGAAAATCGCCGTCGAGATCGATCGCGCCCAGCGAACGGCTCGCTTTGAGCGCTGGCTCGACCCTGGCAATCAGCCCGTCGCGCACGACGAGATCACCGCGGAAGCTCTCTTTGCGGGTGACGATCTCGGCATTGGTAAAGATGGTCTCGCTCATGCCGCCAGGTTTCTCCCGGGCAAAGGAAAGAGACGCGTCGCGATCCTACGGCGCGCCTCGGGATCGTGGAAGATGCCGACCATCGCCGTGCCGTCGCGGCGGCGTTCGTCAAGCAGCGCCAGCACGCGCCCGGCATTCTCGGCGTCGAGCGATGCCGTGGGTTCGTCGAGCAGCAGCATCGGATGCGCGGCAATGAGCGCGCGGGCGATATTGACGCGCTGCTGCTCGCCGCCCGAGAAGGTCGAGGGCGCGAGCAGCCAGAGACGCTCGGGCAGAGCGAGCGCGCTCAGCAACTCGGCGGCGCGCTCGCGCGCTTCGGACGGCGAGGCGCCGCGGCGCGCCAGCGGCTCGGCGACGATATCGAGCGTGGGCACGCGCGGGATGACGCGCAGGAACTGGCTCACATAGCCGATGGTCTCACGGCGCAGCTCCAGCAGCAGACGTGGCGGCGCGGCGGCGACGTCGACCATCGCGTCGCGATGGCGCACCAGGACGCGGCCGCGATCGCTGCGGTAATTGCCGTAGAGCGCGCGCAGCAGCGTGGATTTGCCGCTGCCGGAGGGGGCATCGAGTACGACGCATTCGCCGGCACGGACCGCGAGATCGACGCCGTCGAGCACTTCGAGGTGGACGCCTTGAGCATGGATCGTGAAGGCTTTGGCAAGGCCCGAGACCTCGAGCATGAGTTCTCCCGCGCTCATGCCGCCAGCACCGAGGAAACGAGGAGCTGGGTATAGGGATGCTGCGGATCGTCCAGCACCTGGTCGGTGACGCCGCTTTCGACCACCTCGCCCTGCTGCATCACCAGGAGACGATGGGCGAGGAGCCGCGCAACGCCGAGATCATGCGTCACCAGCACCACCGAGATGCCGAGATCGCCGACGAGCCGGCGCAGCAGGTCGAGCAGCTTCGCCTGCACCGAGACGTCGAGCCCGCCGGTAGGCTCGTCCATCAGGACAAGGCGCGGCTCGGTGACGAGCGCCCGGGCGATCTGCAGGCGCTGCTGCATGCCGCCCGAGAAGCTGGTCGGAAGATCGTCGAGCCGCCGCGGATCCATCTCAACGCGCTCGAGCCAGAGGGCGGCAGTGTGGCGAATGCTGCCATAGTGGCGCGCACCCGCGGCCATGAGCGGCTCGCCGATATTGGCGCCGGCGCTCACCGAGAGCCGCAGACCGTCGCGCGGGTTCTGGTGCACGAAGCCGATCTCGCGCCGGACCAGCATGCGCCGCTCGGCTTCGGAAAGCGCAACGAGATCGACGATATCGCCGCTCTCCACGCGAAAGCGCACCGAGCCGGCGTTGGGCGCGACGCGGCCGGCGATCATGTTGAGGAGCGTCGTCTTGCCCGAGCCGGATTCGCCGACCAGTGCCAGCACTTCACCGGGCCAGAGGGTGAAGCCCACCCCACGCACCGCCGGCCGCTCGCGATAGCGCTTGGCGAGATGATCGACCACGAGAAGCGGCACTTCGCTCATGGCGCGCTCCCGTTTGCGAGCCGCGCGTCGCAATGGTCGGTGTCCGAACAGACGAAGCGGCGGGTACCGCGGTCATCGACCACGATCTCGTCGAGGAAGCTCTCGCCGGATCCGCAGCGCTGACAGCGCTCCGTCCAGCGCTCGATCGCGAAGGGATGGTCTTCGAAATCGAGGCTTTTGACGGGAGTATGCGGCGGCAGCGCGTAGATGCGCTTCTCGCGGCCGGCGCCGAAGAGCAGCAGCGCCGGCGAGCGGTCGAGCTTCGGATTGTCGAAGCGCGGGATCGGCGAGGGCCGCATGAGATAACGGCCGGCGACCATGACGGGATAGTCATAGGCGGCGGCGATGCGGCCCATGCGCGCGATGTCTTCGTAGAGCTTCACATACATGCTGCCGTAATCGGCCTGGGCATGCATGCGCCTTGTCTCGGTCTCGCGCGGCTCCAGCCAGCGCAGCGGCTCCGGGATCGGCACCTGGAAGACCATGATCTGCCCGGCGGCGAGCGGCGTCTCGGGGATGCGGTGGCGCGTCTGGATGATCGTCGCCTCGGAGGTGCGCGTGGTCGTCGCCACGCCCGCCGTCTTGGCGAAGAAGCGGCGGATCGACACGGCGTTGGTGGTGTCGTCGGCGCCCTGGTCGATGACTTTGAGGCGATCCTCGGAGCCAATGATCGACGCGGTCACCTGGATGCCGCCGGTACCCCAGCCATAGGGCAAGGGCATCTCGCGCCCGGCGAAGGGCACCTGGTAGCCAGGCACCGCCACCGCCTTGAGGATGGCGCGGCGGATCATGCGCTTGGTCTGCTCGTCGAGATAGGCGAAGTTGTAGCCGGCGGTAGCGACGGTCATTCCGCTGCCTCCCGCCGCGCGCTCCATTCGCGGCGCAGCCGCCGCAGCAGGTCTAGCTCGGACTGGAAATCGACGTAATGCGGCAGCTTCAGATGCTGAACGAAGCCCGAGGCCTCGACGCTGTCGGCATGGCTCAGCACGAATTCCTGGTCCTGCGCCGGCGCCTGCGGTTCTTCGGCGAGCTCGGCAGCCCTGAGCGCGCGATCGACCAGCGCCATCGCCATCGCCTTGCGCTCGGCACCGCCGAAGCTCAGTCCGTAGCCGCTGGTGAATTGCGGCGGCGCCGCATCGCTGCCCTTGAACTGGTTCACCATCTGGCATTCGGTGATGGCGATCTCGCCGATCTCGACGGCGAAGCCGAGCTCGGGCGGCACGATCTCGACGGTGACGCGGCCCTGGCGGATCTCGGCGGCGAAGGGATGGCTGTGGCCATAGCCGCGCTGGGTCGAATAGCCCATGGCAAGCAGGAAGCCTTCATCGCCGCGCGCCAGCGCCTGCAAACGCAGATCGCGCGAGGCGGGATAGGCGAGCGGCGCGCGGGTGAGGTCGCCCGGCGCCGCCGCGGCCGCTGCGTTCTCTTGCTCGATCAACCCCTCGCCGCCGAGGATCGCGGCGACGCGCGGCATCGGCTCCGCCGGGGCTGCCGGCGCTTGTGCCCGCGCAGCCGGCGGTTCCGGGCGTTCCGCTGCCAAGGCAAAATCGAGCAGCCGATGCGTGTAGTCGAAGGTCGGGCCGAGGATTTGACCGCCCGGCAGATCCTTGAAAGTGGCCGAAATGCGCCGCTCGACCCGCATGCGCCCGGTATCGATGGGCTCGCTCTCGGCGAGCCGCGGCAGGGTCGTGCGATAGGCGCGCAGCAGAAAGATCGCCTCTATGAGGTCGCCGCGCGCCTGCTTGACGGCGAGCGCGGCGAGATCGGGGTCATAGAGTGCGCCCTCGGCCATGACGCGGTCGACGGCAAGCGAGAGCTGCTCGCGGATCTGGGCGAGGCTCAGCTCCGGCACGGCGGCATCGCCGCGCCGGCGCTCGGCGAGCAGCGCATGGCCCGCGTCTATCGCCGCTTCGCCGCCCTTTACCGCGACATACATGGCTCAGGCCTCCAGCCTTGTGCTGCGCGGCAGCGCGGCCACCCGGTCGCGCGCCGCGAAGATGATGTCGACGCCAAGCGGAAAGCGCGCATGGTTCGCCCGCCACTCCGCGGCGAAACCCTCATCGACGTCCGGCACCGCCAGGCGCCGCGCGCCCGCGATGCCGGGTCCGGAAAGGCGCCAGCCCTCGCCTTCGCGCAATTCCTCGACGGCGAGGATGAGCGTCGCCGACCGGTCTGGATATTCCGGCGTGCCGGGCCGCAGCAAGGCGAGCGGCGGGCGATGGCGGGCTTCTGCCAGCAGGAAGAGCGCGTCGCCCATACCGGCGACGATGGGCGCGCCCGTATGAAAGCGGATATAAGGCGCAGCGGCGCGCCCTGCCGCGTCGAGCCAGAGCGGCGTGTCGCCGTCGCATAGCGCCAGCACCGCGGCCATCGCCGCCGGATCGACCCCTTCCGGCGGCGCGCAGCAGATCGGCAGATCCAGCACGCGGCCCGGCTCCGACAGCGCCGTAAGCAGCGTCCGGAAAATGCGCTGCGCCGCCGTGACCGGCTGCTCGAGCCCCAGCTCATCCATCGCCGCGCACCAGAGCGTTGAAGTCGACGCGGGTCGCCGCCGCCGCCGCGCGCATCGCCGCCGCTTCGGCAGCGCGCGCCGCCGCAGTCGGGTTCACTACGCGCTCCTCGACGAACGCGCGGCTCTCCGCGCGCTGAAGCAGCGCGTGAAACACCGCGGCAAGCTCGGCCCGACGCGGATGCCGGCCGAGCAGATAGGCGAACCCCTGCTCTCCGGTCTCGAGCGCAACCGCCGCCCGCGTCATCGTCGCCTCGCCGAAATTAAAAGGGTGTCCACCGCCGGCGATGCGGCCTCGCAGCAGGGTCATGCCGATCTCGACCGGACGCAGCAGGCGATAAGAGGGCCGCGGCGCGAGCGCCGCCCAGACCTCTTCGAGCAGCGCTTCGCCGGCCCGCGAAAGGGCGGCCATCCAGCGGCGGTGATCGGTCACGGGCGTCAGCGGCATGATCTAGTCGTCTAGATGAATTTGTGCTAAGAATGCCGCGTCGGCCGGCGGCTGTAAAGCGCTTTCCCGCGGCCAGGAGGAAGAATGAGCGTGCTCGGGCCCGACAAGGGCATTACCCGCTGGCGGCAGATCGCCGAGAGCCTTGCCGGCGAGATCTCCGCCGGCGGATTTTCGGGCGGCAGGCTGCCGACAGAGCCGGAGCTTGCCGCGCGCTTCGACGTCAATCGCCATACCGTGCGCCGCGCCATTGGCGCGCTCGCCGAGCAGGGGCTGGTGCGCGTCGAGCAAGGCCGCGGCACCTTCATCGCCGACCATCTGCTCGACTACGTGCTCGGCCGGCGCACGCGCTTCAGCGCCAATCTGCAGAGCCAGGGCCGCGAGCCGGGGCATCGGCTGCTCTCGGTCGCCGTGGTCGCCGCCGACGCGGCGACCGCACGCGACCTCGGTTTGCGCCGCGACGCTCGGGTGGTGCAGATCGAAACCGTGAGCGACGCCGATGGGGTCACGCTGAGCTATGGCATCCACAGCTTTCCCGCGCGGCGCTTCGCCACTCTTCCTGCTGCCTTTGCCGAGACCAACTCGATCACCGCGGCCCTCGCCCGCTGCGGCATTGCCGACTACACGCGAAAGCTCACGCGCCTGCTCGCGCGACTTCCCACCGAGCGCGAGGCGCGCCATCTCGGCCAACCTACGGCGCGGCCGGTATTGCAATCTGAAGCTGTGAATGTCGATCCGGCGGGGATCGCGATCCAGCGCTCGCTCACGATCTTTGCCGGAGATCGGGTGCAGATGGTGGTTCCGGAAGGCTGAGACGAGTTCCACCGCCGTGCTCGCAGGGCGACGCTCAAGCGAGCTTTTCACGCAGCACCGCCGAAAGCCGTTCGGCGGTGAGGACGATCACGAAGGTGACGATCAACAGCAGCGAGACCTGGCGGTACTGGAAGAGGTTCATCGCCGTCAGCAATTGGAAGCCGATGCCGCCCGCACCGACGAACCCCAGCACCAGCGAGGAGCGGATATTCTCGTCGAGCCGGTAGAGGCTGATGCCGGCAAGCGAGGTCAGCACCGACGGCACGACGCCATGCGTGAAGATCTGCAGCCGGCGCGCACCAGTAAGCGCCAGCGCATCGATCGGCGCCATATCCATGTGCTCGATGGTCTCGGCGAAGAGACGCCCGAGCATACCGATCGAATGGACGGCAAGAGCGAGTCCACCCGGAAACGGCCCGAGCCCAACCGCGGTGACGAAGAACAGTGCCCAGACCAGGTCGGGCACGGCGCGGGTGAAGCCGATGACGCCGCGCGCGAGGTAATAGAGCGGGCGCGACGGCGTGACATTCGCCGCCGCCAACACGGCGAGCGGCAAAGCCATAATGATGCCCGCAATGGTGCCGAAGATAGCGATGTCGATGGTCTCCAGCGCCGGCCAGAGCGCCGTATTGATATGCGAGAAATCGGGCGGGGTCGCCCGGCGGATGATATCCGCCATGCCGTGCACACCCGTGATCAGATCCTGCGGGCGCGCCTGGACGACAATGAGCGCCTGGACGATGACGAGCAGCGTGCCCAGCAGCACGGCAAGCCGCGCTGCGCTGGAAATAAGTGCGGACCAGGGGCCAGGCGCGGCCGTGGCCGCGCCGCGCGGCACTGCCCCGTCGGTCACGCCGCCTCGCTGAGGTAGAGCCGATGGACGGCCTCGCGCGACACCTCGGCGCGTGGCAGATCGAAGGCGAGCCGGCCGCCGCGGATGCCGACGACGCGATCGGCATAGCGATAGGCAAGCTCGACCTGGTGCAGCACGCAAAGCACGGCGAGCTTTTCCTCGGCGGCGAGGCGCTTCAGCAGGCGCATGATGTCCTCTGCCGCTTCGGGATCGAGACTCGCCACCGGTTCGTCGGCGAGCAGCACGCGCGGGCGCTGCGCCAATGCCCGGGCGATGGCGACGCGCTGCGCCTGCCCGCCGGACAGCGTTCCCGCGCGCTGCCGCGCCAGATGGTCGAGCCCGACCTCACCGAGATGGCCCCGCGCCGCGGTAAGCTCGTCGGCGGGCAGCCCGCCGAGGGCGGTCCATAGCGTGTCGTGCCGTCCGAGCGCGCCCGTTGCGACATTGGCGATCACGCTGCGCCGCCGCACCAACGCCGCGTGCTGAGAGATCACCGCCAGATCGAGCCGCGCCCGCCGCAGCTTCTCGCCAGAAAGCTGCGCGAGATCGACGCCGCCTACGCGAACCTCGCCCTTATCGGGCGAAAGCGTGCGCGAGATGCAGCGCAGCAGCGTCGTCTTGCCGCTACCGTTGCCGCCCAGCACGACAACGAGTTCGCCGGACCCCACGGCAACGTCGAAGCCGGCGAGCGCCTGCGTGCCGTTGGGGTAGCGGAGCGAAAGCCCGCGCACATCGAGCATACTGACTTCTCCTCGTCGCCTCGCACGCTCAGCTCAGCTTGTTGAGATCGATGTGGAGCGTCTTGACGAGGTCGCGGATCCCGTTGAAGGACGCGTCTGTCTGCGGCACGGTACGCATGCCATGGACGCCCATGATCTTGCGGTCGGACGCGGGAAGTGCCGAGAGATCGAGGTTCTGCAGCACCGCGATCAACCGCTTCTTGAAGGCCGGCGGCAGATCGCCGCGGACGGTGATCGGATCGATCGGGATCGGGTTCGACTTCCACAGGAAAACGAGGTCACCGTCCTTGTAGTGGCCACGCTGTTTTGCCGACTCGAGCTGCTCGCTGTTGAGCTCGCCGGCATCGACCTTGTGGTTGTAGAGCGCCTCGAAGGACGAGGTGTGGCTGCCGGCATAGATGGCGCGGATATCCTTGTCGGGATCGACGCCGGCCTTGCTGAGCCCATAGGCCGGAAAGAGGTGACCCGAGGTCGAAGCGGGATCGGAAAAGGCGAAGGAATGGCCGCGAATATCGGCAACCGTCTTGATGCCGGAACCGGGCCAGGTGACGAGGCTCGCCCAGTAGGTATCCGGCTTGTTCTCGGCGTTGGCAAAGGTGGCCACCGCTTCCGCCTTGGCGACCTGATGGGCCAGGACATAGCCGAGCGGGCCGAACTCGCCGGCTTCGAGCTTGCCGTTGCGCATCGCCTCGATCTCGGCGTTGTAGCTGGTGGTGACGTAGACCTTCACTTCGCAGCCGAGCTTCTCGCCGATCAGCTTGCCGATATGCTCGTAGATCGGCACCAGTTTCGGCGCGGTATCATAGGGCTCGACGCCAAAGCGAACGACGCCGCCATTCGGGCAATCGGCCGCTCCTGCCGCCTGGACCGATGTCGCGGCGCCCAGCAGGGCGATGAGCGCGGCGCCGGATACCAGCGCGGACAGAAACCGGATTTGCATGCTTTCTCCCCTCGGACTGAGTTAGAATCGCGGCGCCAGCGGTCATTGCCGCACGGCTTTCGCTCCTCCGCTTCTACGCCGGCTCTGTTTCGTTTGCATGACCGCCCAATGACTCTTCCGAGACACACTTGGTGAGCGAAGCCCGCGCACCTTATCGTTTTGCCGTTTACTGGGCACCGCCGCGCCACACAGCGCTGGCGCAAATCGGCGAGGCGTGGCTCGGACGCAGCGCCGAGGACGATCGCTGCGTGAGAGGGCCGTCGCTTGCTGGCTTCGACGCCGCGGAACTTGCCCGCGCCACAGCCGAACCGCGCCGCTACGGACTGCACGCCACGCTGAAGCCGCCCTTTCGCCTCGCCGACGGAAGAAGCACCGCCGAGCTCGAGGCGGCGCTCGCGGAATTCGCTCGAGAGCAACCGGGCGTCGCGGCCGCACCGCTCCGCTTGAAGCGGATCGGCCGCTTTCTCGCGCTGGTTCCCGGCGCACGCTCCGCAGTACTCGACGCGCTCGCCGCCACCTGTGTCGAGCGCTTCGACCGCTTCCGCGCACCGGCTGACACGGCCGAGCTCTCGCGTCGGCGCGCCGCGGGGCTGACGGCGTCACAGGAGACGAATCTGGTGCGCTGGGGCTATCCCTATGTGATGGAAGACTTCCGCTTTCACGTGAGTCTCACCGGCACCGTCGAGCCAGCGCTTGCCGAGCGGCTCGAACCGGCATTGGCAGAGCACTTCGCCGAGGCGCTCTCGGTCCCGCTCGAGATCGGTGAGCTCGCGCTCTCCATCGAGCCGGCGCCGGGCGCACCGTTCCGCGCGCTCCGGCGCTTCGAGCTGGCAGGCGCCGCTAAGCGGCGCGGGATCTGAGACGGGCCGATCAGCTCCGCTGGGACCAGGGCGGGACCGGGAAGATCGGCGCGAGCTCGGCATTGGACTGCGGCAGCACCACCGTCGGCTTCGCGTTGCGGATCTGCAGCACCGCCATGCTCGTATCGGGGTTCTGGCCCTTGGCATCGAAGTGGATGGGACCGCCGATCATCACGCGCTTGCCGATGTTGGTCGCCTTCAGCGCTTCGACCAGCGCCTGAGGCTTGCTCGAGCCCGCGCGCTTGTAGGCATCGGCGGCGATCATCACCGCCTCGAAGGAGAAGCCGATATTGAGATCGAAGGACTGATCGGGGAACTCCTTGTAGAAGGTGGTCTCGAGTTCCTTGGTGAGATCCTGCTTCGGGTCCATCCAGGCGTTGATCGAGAAATTGTACTCGGCGTACTTGCCGAGCACCTTGATGAATTGGCGCTCGTAGAAGCCGGGCGCGCCGGGACTGATGACCCCCATCGGGGAATAGCGCTGCTTCACCATCTCGCGGATCATCAGGATACCGTCATTGAGCCGGGTGACCGCCAGATGCAGGTCGGCCTTGGCGGCCTTCGCCTTCGCCACTTCGACCGAAAGGTCCTTCGCCTGCGGGTCGTAGCTTATCGTCTCGACGATCTTGAACGGCAGGCCGGCCTTCGGCAGCAGCGCGTTGAGGCCCTTCTGATAGCCCTGGCCGAAGGTGTCGTTGATGATCATCAGCACGGCGGTCTTGGGCGCCGTATGCGTCGCCTTGAAGAGGGCGCCCATCCACGCGAGGCTGCCGGTGCCGAGCATGATGCTGGTGGGGAAATTGCGGAAGACGAATTTGTAGCCCTGCTCGGTGATCGCGGGATCGGCGCCGATATTGATCACCATCGGAACGCCGTGCTGCTCGCAGACCTGCGCCGCCGCCGCGGTCTGGCCGCTGTCGAACGCCCCACAGATGACATGCGCGCCGTCGTGGACGAGCCGCTCCGCCTGGGTGCGCGCGACCTCCGGCTTCGATTCGGTGTCCGCGTTGAGCAGCTCGACCGGGATCCCGCGGGCGGCCATCATCTTCACCGCCACATCGAAACCGCGCTGGCAGCCCTGGCCGATGAGGGCCTGGATGCCGGAACGCGGCAGCAGCACGCCGATCTTGAGCGGCGGCATCGCGGCCCGTGCGTGCGGTGCAAAGCCTGCGGCTGTCAGCACACCGGCAGCGGCGCCCAAAGTGAAGTCACGTCGATTGATAATGTACCTCATGGCCCTCCCCTCCCTCCAAGCGCAGCGACACGGCGGCGCCGACACAATTCCAGCAGCGCAGCGGCACCGAGCCGGTCGGCTCGCTCAGCCATGCGCCTGCGGATCCACTGCTACGCTGCGCCGCAATTCATAGCGCAGCACCTTGCCCAACGCATTCTTCGGCAGCGAGGCAACAAAGACCGCGTGCCGCGGCTGCTTGAACCGCGCGATCCGATCGCGGAACAGCGCGAGCACATCGCTTTCGCTCATCTCCGCCTTGGGGCGGAGCACGATCACCGCGACCGGAACCTCGCCCCAGCGCGGATCCGGCCGTGCGACCACTGCGGCCTCCGCGATGCGCGGATCTCGAAGCAGAACCGCCTCCACCTCGGCCGGGTAGATGTTCTCGCCGCCGGAGATGATGACGTCGTTCTTCCGCTCGTCGATGTAGTAGTAGCCGCGCTCGTCGACATGGCCGATATCTCCGGTGTGAAACCACCCGTCGCGCAGCGCGGCGGCAGTCGCCGCCGCATTCCGCCAATAGCCGGTCGTCACATTGGGGCCGCGGATCAGGATCTCGCCGCACGCGCCGCGCTTCACGTCCTTGCCGTCTGCATCGACGATGCGGGTCTCGCAGTGCAGTGCCGGCTTGCCGCAGGAGCCGACCGAAAGAAAGGCCTCGCGTCGCGTCTGGTAGATCGCGATGGGGGCGGTCTCGGTCGAGCCATAGACCTGGATGACCGGCACGCCACGCGCATGGACCGCTTCGATGAGCGGCGTCGGCACGATCGAGGAGCCGGTAGTGATCGCGCGCAGGCATGAGAGATCCGTCGCGGCCCATGCCGGATGCTCGATCATGGCGGAGAGCTGTGCCGGGACGAGAACCGCGAGACTCGGTCGGCGCTCGGCGATTGCGTGAAGGGTCGCGCCCGGCTCGAAGCGCGCATGCAGGGTGACGAGGGCGCCGGCATGCAAGGCCGGGACCGTCTGAATGTTGAGGCCGCCGACATGGAACATCGGCAGCGTGGTCAGCACGTGATCGTCGCTGGTGAGGTCGTGCATCAGCATGCTGTTGACCGCGTTCCAGAAGAGTGCGTGCTGCGTCAGCACCGCGCCTTTCGGGCGGCCGGTGGTGCCGGAGGTGTAGACGAGGAGCAGTGGCGCCTCAGAGGAGAGCGACGGATCGGGCTCCCGCTCGGGCGCTTCGGCGATCAGCGCCGCGAGATCGGCGAGCGATAGAGTCCGCGCGGCATCGAGCCGCGCCACCGCCGCGGCGAAGGCGGCATCATGGATCAGCAGCTTCGGCTCGGCATCGGCGAGGACCGCCGCGTGCTCGGGAGCGGCGAGCCGCCAGTTGAGCGGCACCAGCAGCGCGCCGAGCCGCGCGCAGGCAAAAAGCAGCACGAGGAAGAGCGGGTTGTTGAGGCCGAGATGCGCGACGCGATCGCCACGGCCGATGCCGAGCGCCGAAAGCGCGCCAGCCAGCCGACGCATGTCGCGCCCAAGCGCGCCCCAGGAATGATCGCGCCCCTCGAAATGGAGCGCGGTCCGATCGGGCGAGAAATCGGCGTGGCGCTCGAGCCAGGAGGAGATGTCCATCAGCGCCGCGCCTCGGTCAGTCGTCCTTCTCGCCGGGCTCGTAGAGTGTCTCGCGGCCGAGCCGGTCGAGGCAGAGCTCCGCCGTCCAGGGCAGCATGAGCGAGCCGCAGCGGCTGTCGCGGTAGAGCCTTTCGAGCGGCAGGGCTTTCAGCATCGCCTGGCCGCCGCAGGTCCGGATGGCGAGCCGGCAGAGCTCGTTGGCGTTCTCCATGATGGTGTATTGCGCGGCATAGGCGCGCAGCCGCTCCTCCTTGCTCGGATCGATCCGCGCCTCGCCGATCGCCTGCTCGAAGAGCGCACGCGTCTGCTGCAGCCGCACGAACATCTCGGCCACTGCAATCTGCTTCGTCGGATACATGCGCCGCTTCACTGCCACGCCGGGCACCTCGCCGCGCAGATAGGCGACGGTGAAATCATAGGCGGCACGGGCGATGCCCATGTAGGTGGGAGCAAGCGTCAGGAACATATGCGGCCAGCGCGACGCTGCCTGGAAATAGATGCCGGGCGGCATCAGCTCCGCCGATTCCGGCACGAAGACGTCCTGCAGCAGCAGCGTGCGCGACACCGTGCCTCGCATGCCCAGCGGATCCCAGTCGCCCACAACCGAGACGCCTTCCGCCTTCGCCCCAACCGCGAGATAAAGCGTGTCGCGCTGCGAGAGCGCCGGCTTCTCCTCGGTGCAGAGAACACCGTAATAGTCGGCCGCACCGGAGAGCGAGGCAAAGATCTTCTTGCCGTTGAGCACATAGCCGCCCGCAACCCGGCGCGCGACCGTGCCGAAGGGCGCCTTGCCCGCGGCAGCGGCGCCGCCTTCGGAGAAGGGCTGCGCATAAAGGGCGCCTTCCTCGACGATGCGCCGGTAATGCTCTGCGCGATGCCGCTCGTGCCGCGCGCGCTGCTCCGGCGAGAGATCGAGGTCATCGGCCAGCGCGCCCGTCCACAAGGTCGAGCAGACATGCATGTTGAAGGTCAGCGCCGTCGCGCCGCAATAACGTCCGAGCTCGGCCGAGACCAGGCAGTAGGTCGCGAAATCGGCGCCGAGACCGCCATAGCGCTCCGGCACGCAGAGCGGCGTCAGCCCTGCCTCGCGCAAATCGGCATAGTTCTCGAAGGGAAAGCTCGCCTCACGGTCATAGCGCTCGGCGCGCGGCGCGAAGCGCTCGCGCCCGAGCCGACCGGCGAGCTCGACGAGCGACGCCTGGCGATCGGTGAGCTTCATCCGAGCTGCCTGCGCAGGAAACCCAGCACCGCCGCGTTGAAGCGCTCGGGCTGCTCGATATTCGAAAGATGGCCAGCCTCCGGGATGATGGTGAGCGCCGCTTCGGGGATCCGGTCGGCCATGCCACGCGCCAGCTCGGGCGGCGTCAGACGGTCATCGGCGCCGACGACAACGTGCACCGGGAGGCGGATCCCTTCGAGGTTCGGAGTCCGCTCGTAAAGGAACGACGCCTCGATGGTCTTGAGATAGGACTCTGTATGGAGCGCCGTCATGCTGTCGATCAGCAGCTGAAGCGCGCCGGGCGAGGCATTCGGACTGACCAGGCTCTTTGCCACCTCCGGCGCCATTTGGGCCGGTGTCCGGCCGGCCCGAAGCGGCTCCTGGCGCAGCCGGATGAACTCGCGGCGCTTCTCCGTCGGCATCTGGGCCAGACCCGGCTGGGTATCGCATAAGGTCAAGCTCGCCACGCGCTCCGGATGGCGATCATGGAAATCCATGGCGATACGGCCGCCCATCGACAGGCCGCAAAGATGAGCGCGCTCGGTGCCGAAATCGTCGATGACGCGCAGCAGATCGGCGCTGAACTCGGCAAAATCGAGCGGTCCCTCGTAATCGTCGCTCGCGCCATAGCCGCGCGCATCCCAGGCGGCGGCCGTGAACTCGCCGGCGAAGGCCGGCAGCTGGCCGCACCAGTTACCGCGATTGCCGCCGATGCCGTGGAGAAAGAGGAGAAGGGGCCCCCGTCCCTGGACGTCGACCGCGATGCGCGGGCGCGGGCCGATCATCATCGTCGCGTGCGCCGTCAAAATTGACCGCCTCTCTCTTCGCGTGTCAGCATACCGAAAACGCCGGGAGCCAACAATGTCGAGCGTCCTGATCGAGGCGAAATGGGTGAGCTGCTTTCGCCGCACCTTCGCGCTGAGCGGCATCGGCAAGCACACCCTCGTCGCGATCCTGTCGGAAAGCCAATCGCGCCAAGTCAACGTCAAGCTGGCCGAGCTCGCCCTGATCGAGATCGGCGCGCGCGTCTTCCACATCAGCTTGCCGACCCCGCCGCAGGTCGAGCCGGTCCCGGTGCGCTCGACCGGCGCCTCGCAGGCGCTCCAGCGCAATCCCGCCGCCATTCGCGCCCTCACCGCTTGCGAGATCATCGTAGACTGCACCGTCGAGGGGCTGTTGCACGCTCCCGAGACGCCGGAGATCCTCGCCGCCGGAGCGCGCATCTTCATGATCAGCAACGAGCACCCCGAGATCCTGGAGCGCCTGCTGCCCGACCCCGCGCTGCAGCCGCGCGTCGCGACGGCGCTCGAGATGCTGCGCGCCGCACGGCAGATGCGGGTGACCTCGGCGGCGGGCACGGACCTCGTGATCGACGTAGCGGGCGCGCCGGTGCGCGGAAATGCGGGATATCTCGATCCCGACGCCAAGGTCGCCTATTGGCCCGGCGGGCTCTGCCTCTGCTTTCCCAAGGCCGGTACAGTGAACGGCACGCTGGTGATGGCGCCGGGCGACGTCAATCTCACCTTCAAGCGCTATCTGGAAACGCCGATCCGCATGACGGTCGAGCGTGATTATGTCACCACGATCGAGGGCGACGGGCTCGATGCCGAGCTCATGCGCAGCTACATCGCCGCCTGGGGCGAACGCGATGCCTATGCCGTCTCGCATGTCGGCTGGGGAATGAACCCGCGCGCCCGCTGGGACGCGCTGGCGCTTTACGACAAGGCAGATCTCAACGGCACCGAGCTGCGGGCTTTTGCCGGAAACTTCCTCTATTCGACCGGCGCCAACGAGACTGCCGGCCGCTTTACCCGCGGCCATTTCGACCTGCCGCTCAGGAACTGCACGATCGCGCTCGACAATCGCGTGATCGTCGAACGCGGCAAGCTGCTGCCGCCGCTCGGTTGACCACGATGAAAAGCGACCGATTGCGCTCGCGCATCACCACCGACGGGCTGGACCGGACCCCGCATCGTGCGTTCATGCGCGGCACGGGGCTCGACGAGGCGGCGATAGCGAAGCCCTTCATCGGCGTCGTCACCACCGACGCCGAGGTGACGCCCTGCACGATGGGGTTGCGGGCGCAGGCGGCGCACGCCAAGGAGGGGGTGGCTGCCGCCGGCGGCACGCCGCGCGAGTTCACCACGATCGCCGTCTCCGACGGCATCGCCATGAACCATCAAGGCATGAAGTTCAGCCTGGTCTCCCGCGAGCTCATCGCCGACAGCATCGAGGCAGTGATACGAGCCCATTGCTATGACGGGCTCGTGGGTTTCGCCGGCTGCGACAAGACGCTGCCCGGCGTGATGATGGGCATGGTGCGCGTCAACACGCCTGCCGTCTTCCTCTACGGCGGGAGCGCGCTGCCGGGCCGGTGGCGCGGCCGCGATGTCAGCGTTCTCGACAGCTATGAAGGCGTCGGCGCGGTGATGACCGGGGCGATGACCGAAAGCGAGCTCGCCGGGCTCGAAGCCGTCTGCCTGCCGACGATCGGCGCCTGCGCCGGCCAGTTCACCGCCAACACCATGGCGATGGCGAGCGAGGCACTCGGCCTTGCACCGCTCGGCTCGGCCATGCTGCCGGCTGTCCACGCGCTTCGCCCCGCGCTTGCCCGCGCCGCCGGCGAGCGGGTCATGGCGGTGTTGCACCGCGGCGGCCCGCTGCCGCGCGAGTTGGTCACGCGCGAGAGCCTCGCCAACGCCGCGGCCCTCGTCGCCGCCACCGGCGGCTCGACCAATGCGGCGCTGCACCTGCCGGCGATCGCGCATGAAGCGGGGATCCGCTTCACCCTCGCCGAGATCGGCGCCATCTGGCGCCGCACGCCGCTGATCGCGGATCTGCGTCCCGCCGGCCGGTTCCATGCCGCCGATGTCCACGCGGTGGGCGGCGTCCCGGTGCTGCTCAAGGAGCTGCTGCGCGGCGGGTATATCGAAGGCGGCGTGCCGACCCTCGGCGGCCGCAGTCTCGCGGAGGAGATCGACGCAGCACCGCCGCCCGACGGCACGGTCGTGCGGCGGCTCGAAGACGCGCTGCTGCCGACCGGCGGGGTCGCGGTCCTCACCGGCAATCTCTGCCCGGAGGGCGCGCTGCTCAAAGTGGCGGGGCTGCGCAATCCCGTCTTCGAAGGGCGCGCCCGCGTGTTCGATTGCGAAGAAGACTGCATGGCGGTCGTCGCTGCGCGGGGTTATGCCGAAGGCGATGTCATCATCGTCCGCTACGAGGGGCCGCGCGGTGGTCCGGGCATGCGAGAGATGCTCGGCGTTACCGCGCTGATCTATGGTCAGGGCATGGGCGAAAAAGTAGCGCTTCTCACAGACGGCCGATTTTCAGGCGCGACCCGCGGCATGTGCATCGGCCATGCCGGACCGGAAGCGGCGGTCGGCGGAACGCTGGCGCTGGTCGAAGACGGCGATGCGATCCGCATCGATGGAGCCGCGGGGATCATCGAGCTCAGAGTTGCCGAGGACGAGCTTGCGCGTCGCCGTGCTTACTGGCGCCCGCCCGAACGCCCGCGGCTTTCCGGGCTGCTGCAGAAATATGCGGCAAGCGTCGGTCCGGCGCATCTCGGCGCAGTGACGCATGACGGTGCTGTCGATTGGCCGGAGAGCTAAGGTTTTTCTGGTGGGGATCGCGTCGCGGCGCCCGGCGGCAGCAGCAGATCGACGTGACGGAGCTGATCGACCAGGCGGCGCAGCACGTCCTTCCGGTAGGCGGCGACGTCAACGTCGCTGAAATCGTAGAAACCCCGGCCGCTGCGCAATCCGACCCGCCCCTCGCGCATGTTGCGGTCGATGATCTCGGGCGCGGCAAAGCGTTGGTCCTGCAACGCCTGTGCGAGGTAGCGACTGGCGTAGAAGAGAATGTCGCCTCCGCCGTAGTCGATGAATTCGAGGAGGCCCATCGCGGCGTAGCGGAAGCCGATGCCATAGCGGGTCGCCTTGTCGACATCCTCGGGCGTGGCAAGCCCCTCCTCGACCAGCCGCGCGGCCTCGTTCATCGCGATCGCTTGAATGCGCGGCACGATGAAGCCGGGCGATGCGGCGCAGACCACCGGCACCTTGCCGATCGCCTCGAGCAGCGTCTTCATCGCCGCGACAACGTCCGGCGACGTCGCCTTGCCCGGGCTGAGCTCGACCAGCGGAACGAGATAGGCCGGGTTGAGCCAATGGGCGTTGAGGAAACGCTCCGGCACGGCCGCAAACGCAGCCAGCGTGTCGACGAGAAAGGTCGAGGTGGTCGAAGCGAGCACCGCCTCCGGCCGGAGATGCGCCGCGGCGAAGGCGAGCGCCTCGCGCTTCAGCTCCAGTACCTCGGGCACCCCCTCGAACACATAGTCTGCTTCGGCCAGCGCGGTGGGCGCCCGCTCGCGCGCAGCGAACGACAGCCGGTCAAGGATGGCGGGAATCTCCGCGGCCGGGAAAACCCCGATCTCGGCGAGCGCCTTGAGCGACGCCTCGACCTCGGCGCGCGCTTCCTGCTCGACGCGCCGTGCATCTTCCGGCGCTCTTGCTTTCACGTCGATCAGCGTGACTTGGTACCCGGCATAGGCGAAGACATGGGCGATGCCGCGGCCCATGCGTCCCGCGCCAAGCGCAGCAATCACGGGCAATCCCGTCACGACGAACCTTCCAGCAGAAATCGCGCCATGGCGTCGCGGCTCAGCCGATCGAGCCCCAACGCATCGAGGCGGCGCACGCTTCGGGTGAAATCCTCGCCGCACATCGCCGATGCCACCCGGAGAAGACCACGCGCTACCGGACAGGGAACCCCGGCCCACAGGGCCACGGAGTCGAGGAAAGCCAAACCATAGGCAACGTCCTCGCGCATATAGCGATGGCACGAAAGATCGAGACGCTCGCGCCAGCGGCCGCTATCTACCAGCTTGTCATGGGCAAGATTGCCGTACATCCACCGATCGCTCTCGTAATGATCCGCGAGCGGAAAATGCGGCGCCGGATAGCCCAGCATCTCGCGGAGCTTGATGCGCTCCTCATCCAGCGCCGAGGTGACGCGGCGGATGACCGGCGTGGTTCCCTCGTTGTGGATATCCCAGTGCTCGAAATGCTCGATGGGGCCCGCGTTCATGATGATCAGCGGAGGATGGATGATCGGGCCGGCGTTCATCAGCGCCGCGCTGAGCGCATCCTCGACCGGCACGACGGCGGGATAAGCCGATCTGATGATCTTAAAGGCATGCTCAGCGAGGCGCCCGGGAAAAACCCCTGCAGGAAGCCGCGTCGCGCGCGTGGTAACGGCGATCTCGGCCGCCCCGCGTTTGCGCGTTAGATAGGGCAGCGTTCCCGCTTCCGCGAAGCTCACTTCGGCAGTCGAACCGGCGTCGCGCACGGTGCGCGCCATCACGTAGCTGCCGAAACTCCCCGGCGGCAGGAAGACGACCTGCCCGTCGCTCAGATGACCCGCCATCGCCTGCGCGAGTTCGACTTGTCCGAAGGCGGGCACCGGTGCGACGATGAGCTCCGCGCCGGCGAGCGCTTCCGCGAGCGACAGAGTGGCGAGCGTCAGACGGATATCACGGCTACCGCGATGATCCGTGAGCTGCAGAATCTGGCTCTCGAGAACCGGAGCAAACGCGCCGGCATCGCGCCGCCACAGCCGGACCTCATGCCCCTGCTCGCTCAGATCGGCAGCCGCCGCATAGCTGCCATTTCCCCCTCCCAGAACGGCGATCCGCATGTTCTCTCGCAATCGGTGGCGTGAAACCGATAGCAGTATGGCGACGGACCCAGCGAATTACAAAACCGGATGGCAATACTTACCGGAGCCAGCCGGTCGCGACGGCGCCGCTCGCTGCGATCACTGCCGGCGGGAAAAACCGCCGGGTGACGATCGCCCTCTCCCTATCTAACTGGTCTATTTCGCAAGCGACCGAGAACGGCACGGTAGCGCTCCGCGACAATCTCGACGACCGAAACGCTCGGCTGCTCTGTTGAAGCTCGAGGCGAACGCAGCCGATTGACGCGCGGGCAGCATATGGCGGAGAAAGAGCCGGGTGTGCCAACAGGCGCAATGCAGGGAGGACATTTCATGTCGCGCTCCGGGCTGGGATGTCCGCCCTTTCGCGCCGATCACATCGGCAGCCTGCTCCGTCCTGCGCGGCTGCGCGAGGCGTATCGCAAGCACGCGGAGGGCAGGCTGGACGATGGCGAATTCCGGCGCGTGCAAGACGAGAGCATTAGCCAGGTTCTACGCCTGCAACAGGAAGTCGGACTTGCGGTGGTGACCGATGGCGAATTCCGCCGCGGATCCTACTGGAGCCGCTTCGTCGAGCTGACCGATGGCATCGACGTGCGCGAAGCCCGGTTCCGCTTTCGCGATGAGCATGGGCACGAGCAGTCGTTCACCGCACCGCATGTCGTGAGCACGCCGCACCGCCGCCGGCCGATCTGCCTCGACGAATTCGCATTTCTGCACGATACCGCAGCGGCGACGCCGAAGATCACCATGCCCTCGCCCTCGACGATGCATTTCTGGCGCGGCCGCGAATTTGCCGAGCCTGGGGTCTATGCCGACAGCGCCTCGTTTTTCAGCGATCTCGCCACCATCTACCGCGCGGAGATCGCCGATCTCGGCCGTGCCGGCTGCCGATACGTGCAGCTCGATGAGGTTGCCCTCGCCATGCTCTGCGATCCCGAGGCGCGCGAGCGGGTCAAGGCCGATCGCCTGGACCCCGACGACCTCGTCGACCTCTATATCGAGGCGATCAACTCAGCCATCGCCGACCATCCGGCCGACATGGTGATCGGGGTTCATATGTGTCGGGGCAATTTTAAGGGTCGTTACTTGGCCGAGGGCGGTTATGAGTCCGTCGCCGAAAAGCTCTTCCAGCGTGCGCGTGCCGGTCACTTTCTGCTTGAATTCGATACGCCGCGCGCGGGCGATTTCGCTCCCTTGCGTTTCGTGCCCGCCGACAAGGGCGTCGTACTCGGCTTGGTTAGTTCGAAGGTGGCGCAGCTCGAGCCGCTCGACCTCCTGCGTCGACGGATCGACGAGGCGTCGCGCTACATCAATCTCGACCGCCTCGCGGTCAGTCCGCAATGCGGCTTTGCGAGCACCGTCGCCGGCAACCCGGTTACCGAAGAGGTCGAGCGCGCGAAGCTCGCCAGGGTCGTCGAAGCCGCCCGAACTGTCTGGGGAACCGCATGAGCTCGACGGCGGCGCAGCGACTCAAGGTTTGGAGCTTCTTTAATCAGTCTGGTGTAGAGTGGCACGAAGCATGAGCGCCGCCGGCGTACGGGTGGGTTGCCTGTTCGCGGACGGCCTCATAAGGGGCCGAATGACCACACGAATTCCTACTCAGGGGTCGGCGTCGTGCAGGTAAAGCGAGGCATCTGGCGCGAGGCGTGGCGCTTGGCGAAGCCCTATTGGCGCTCGGACGACCGGCGCTGGGCCTGGGGTCTGCTGGGCGTTGTCGTCCTCCTGAACGTCTTCGCGGTCGCTGTCGTCATTGCCCTGAACTGGTGGCGCAAGAACATCTTCGATGCGCTGCAGCACTACGACAAGGCAGAGTTTTTCCATCAGCTCGGCGTCTTTGCCGTGCTCTCCATCGCGTCGATCGCGTTCGTGGTCTACCAGACCTATCTGACGCAGATGGTGCAGATTCGGTGGCGCAAGTGGCTCACGCGCCGATACCTGAACGCCTGGCTTGAAGAACGTGCCTATTACCGGCTGCAAGTGAGCGATCTCGGCACGGACAACCCGGATCAGCGCATCGCCGAGGACCTCGACCGCTTCACCAAATACAGCCTGGCGCTGACCATCGGAACGACGGGCTTTCTGAACGCCGGCCTTACCATCATCTCCTTCCTGGCGATTCTTTGGGTCATTTCCGGGCCGTTGACCATCCCGCTGGGACCGCTGGGAAGCATCTATATCCCGGGATACATGGTGTGGATCGCGATGGTCTACGCGGTCGGCGGCACCTGGCTGACCTTCAAGATCGGCCGGCCGCTGGTGCAGCTCAATTTCGATCAGCAGCGTTATGAAGCCGATTTCCGCTTCAGCTTGGTGCGGCTGCGCGAGAACACCGAAAGCGTAGCCCTCTACCGGGGGGAAGGACGCGAGCTCGGTACCTTCACCGACCGGTTTTCGTACGTTGTCAGCAACTTCTGGTCGATCATGAAGCGGATCAAGGTTCTCGGGTGGTACACCCGGACCTACGACCAGATCGCCGTGATCTTTCCCATCCTGATCGCCGCACCGATGTATTTCTCCCGCAACATGGAGATCGGTGGGCTGATGCAGACGGCGGGCGCCTTCTACGAACTCCAGGTGGCGCTGTCCTATCTCGTCAAGAACTACATTGAAATCGCCGAATGGCAGTCGGTGGTTGAACGCTTGAGCGGCTTCGATCATCGCGTGCGCGAGATCGCCGCCGCCGCTCGTGCGCCGCAGCAGATCGAGGCCCGGATCAAAGGAACCGGTGTCGAGGTCAGCGAGCTCGAGCTCGACCTGCCGGATGGCACGGCCCTGCTGCGCGATGTCAGTTTCTCCGTGGAGGGCGGCGAGGCGTTGCTCATCGCCGGCCCGACCGGCACCGGCAAGAGCACATTGCTGCGTGCGATCGCCGGCATTTGGCCTTATGGACGCGGCCAGATCCGTCTGCCTGAAGGCACCTGCCTTTTCCTGCCGCAACGGCCTTACCTGCCGCTTGGCACACTGCGCCATGCCGTGCTCTATCCGCGCGAGGACTTGGCGGTGCCGGAGGCGGAGGTCGTCGGCGTTTTGCGCCAGGTGGGGCTTCCCGAGCTCATCGACGAACTTGATTCGACGCAGAATTGGGCGCACCGCCTCTCGCTCGGCGAGCAGCAGAGGCTCGCCTTCGCCCGGGTGCTGCTGATCCGACCGGCCATCGTATTCCTCGACGAGGCGAGTTCGGCGCTCGACGAAGCCTGCGAGGCGATGCTTTACCGCCTGCTGCGCAGCACGGAGTGGCGGCCGACGATCGTCAGCATCGGACACCGCAGCACGCTACGAGCGTTTCACGACGAGATCCTCGACCTCGGCGCCATGTACAAGCGTCGCGCGAACCTGACCGTCGTCACCTAATCCGCGCTTTCGGTCCCGAGCCATTGACCCGATTGGTGCACGCTCCTACCGTGCCGGTGTCACATCACATCCGCGCCCGAGGTGGCACGTGGAAAGCGACGACGACGACGATACCCGGCGCTACATGGTGCTGGTGAACGACGAGGAGCAATATTCGCTCTGGCTTGCGGACCTGGAAATCCCGGGCGGCTGGCGTGCCACGGGCAAGACGGGCGGCAAGCAGGAGTGCCTCGACTACGTGAACTCGGTGTGGACCGATATGCGTCCGCTGAGCTTGCGTAGAGCGATGGACGGCGCAAAAAAGCCCTAAACCAGCAGGCGATTTCCCCATCCTTTCATGGCGAGCGGTGGCAGAGGCTCGGGCTCGCTACTCACTCCGGTCTGTAGCGCAGCGACAGCGAACGTAAACCGTTGCTCCGCTGCTGAATTTCGCCCACTCTGAGGCACGAAGGAGGGGGCCTCTGGGCCCGCGGGTCAGGATGGACGGCGCATCGCGTTCGGCAGCGACGATCGACTGGACGGAGCTGAGTTCCGCCCAGATGCCGATCTGGCTCGACCTGCAGAGCGGAACCGATCCGCGGTTCTACATCATCGGCGGCTATCTGAGGATCGCTGGCGCCATCAACCCAGCGGTGTTTCACTGCGCCGTCGCCTTGGCGATGGCGCGCAACGACGCGTTGCGGCTCAGAATTCACGGCGACGACTCCAAGCAATCCTTTCATCCCGGCCGCGCACCGCCGGTCACCTTTCTCGATCTTAGCGAGTCGTCCGACCCGGAAGCGGCCTTTCTCGACACCATAGACAAGGAATTTACGCGCAACTTCGATCTCGAGCGCGGGCCGTTGTTCCACTTCGTCCTGGCCAGGGCGGAGGAACGACGCTGGTTTCTGCTCATCCGCTACCACCACCTGATCATCGATGGCTTCGGCATCTCGCTGATGATCCGGGCCGTGGCCGATGCCTACAAGACGATCATGGCGGGTGAACCGGAGGGCGAAATCTCATCACTCTCCTATGAGCGCTTCATCGGTGACGATGCGGCCTATTGGGCATCGCCGCGACGTGCACGGGACGTCGCCTATTGGGTTGATTGCTTTCGGCGGCTGCCGGAACCGCTGTTTCCCATGCGCCGCGGCGATGGCGCGCCCGATATCTACATGCCATCCCAGTCCGTGCAGTTCTGGCTGGACTGGACGAAATACAGCCGCTTCCTCGACGTCTGCCGCAGTCGCGGGACCACCCCGTTCCCGGTACTGACCGCGCTGCTGGCGGCGGTGCTTGCCCGGACCCTGCAGCGGAGGGACATCACGATCGGCGTGCCGATCCTCAATCGTCCGACAGCGGAGTTCAAGCGGACGATCGGCATGTTCGCGGGCATGATGCCGCTGCGGCTCGATGTGGACGAGGCTGCCTCGGCCAGCGATCTCGTCGCGCATGTCGGTGAGCAGTTGCGGCGCGGCTACCGGCACCAGCGCGCGCCGATCCACGACGTGCAGCACGCGCTTGGGCTCGCACGGCTGGGGCGGCGGCAGCTTTTCGATGTGGCGCTCTCTTACGAGAAGAACGATTACGATTTTCACATTGGCGAGGCGGCTTTCCAGCTGATCGGACTGACTGGCGGCTATGAGCTGAATCCGCTCGCACTCTATGTGCGCGAGTATCACCGCGAGAAGCCGGTGCTCTTCGACTTCGCCTTCAACTCGCGGCATCTCTCACCTCCGGAGGTCGAAAGGCTGGCAGAGCGCTTCCGCGTCCTTTTCGAGGCGTATCTGGATGCGGACACGGCCCCCCTCGGCAAGCTGTCGCTGCTGCCGGCGTCGGAGCGGGCGCTGGTGGTGGAGGGGTGGAACGCGAGCGGGTCTGAGGTTCGCGAGGCGACGCTGGCGGAGCTGTTTGCCGAGGCGGTGCTGCGGCACGGCG
>Ga0134128_10001510_pt1 | contig 29762 bp, 26 predicted proteins | sample KB31754_FD_96462 | JGI IMG/M metagenome (GOLD analysis project Ga0134128, IMG submission 96462) | Terrestrial soil microbial communities with excess Nitrogen fertilizer from Kellogg Biological Station, Michigan, USA - KB3-175-4 | ecosystem: Environmental > Terrestrial > Soil > Unclassified ... | reverse complement strand
TGGACATGGTCCTGGTCACGATGAGCCTGGGGTACTTCGGAAGCAGGCTCAGGGCTGTACCAAGCGTGTCCCGTGCGAATTCGGCGTAAGCCTCATCGATCACGACGATGCCCGGGGCGGCCTGGCACACGGCTTCGATCACGTCCAGCGACATGGCCGTTCCGGTCGGGTTGTTCGGTGAGGTCAGGAACACCAGATCGGGACGGTGCTGATCTATCGCCGCCAGCGCCCGGTCGGCGTCGACGCTGAAGTCATCGGCCCGGGGCGTTCCTATCCAGTCGGTACTGGAGGTTTTGGCGATGATCGGGTGCATCGAGTAAGACGGCTCGAAGCCGAGCGCGCTGCGGCCCGGGCCGCCGTAGGCCTGGAAGATCTGCTGGATGACCTCGTTCGACCCGTTCGCGGCCCACACCTGGCTGACGGTCAGGTCGTGGCCGAGGTAAGCGGCCAGGTCGCCGCGCAGGGCGATCGCGTCCCGGTCCGGGTAGCGGTTGAGCCCGGCCGCCTCGGCGGCTACCGCAGCGGCGATGGCCGCTACCAGTTCGGGGGACGGCGGGTAGGGGTTCTCGTTGGTGTTGAGCCTGGCTCGGGCTTCGACCTGAGGGGCGCCGTACGGGGAGCGGCCGCGCAGGTCTTCCCTTAGCGGGGGTTCCAGTGGGTCGTCCCCCTGGGGTCGGCACTGCGGGGTGTCGTCGCTTGGCACGCGGGGCTTGGTCGTCTCCTCTTTTGCCGCTACCGCCTCTGCCACCTCAGCCGTCTCCTCTGTGCTCGTCTCCCCGGCTTCGCCGCCCGGGATCCTGACCCTGACCGCGTTCACGTGCGCCGCGAGGTCTTCGGCGCCACCGAGCGCGTCGATGTGCGGGGCGACCTCGGCCAGCGCCTCCTTGGTGCAGTTCACGACATGGATGCCGCGCAGGAACGCGAGCACGGACAGGCCCGCGGTATGCCTGGCCGTACCACCGGTCGGAAGCACGTGGTTGGAGCCGGCCAGGTAGTCCCCGAGCGAGACCGGCGCGTAGGGGCCGACGAAGATCGCGCCGGCATTGCGGACCCGGCGGGCCAGCCCGTCCGCGTCGGCGGCCTGGATCTCCAGGTGCTCGGGGGCCCAGGCGTCGGCGACCGCCAGCGCGGCGTCCAGATCGTCCACGAGCACGCAGCTCGACTGGCCTGCCAGCGCCTCCTTGATCCGCGCGGCATGGCGGGCGGTCGCGATCTGAAGATCCAGTTCGATGTCGACCTGGTCGGCCAGGGCCGCGTCGGTGCTAATGAATAGGCAGGCGGCCAGCGAGTCGTGCTCCGCCTGGGCGATCAGGTCGGCGGCGACAAACCTGGCATCGGCGCTGGCATCGGCCACGATGGCGATCTCGGTCGGTCCGGCCTCGGCTTCAATACTGACCACCCCGCGCAGCAAGCGCTTGGCCGCCGCTACGTAGATGTTGCCGGGACCGGTGATGGTGTCCACGGCGGCGCAGTCGGCCGTGCCGTAGCCGAGCATCGCGATCGCCTGCGCGCCGCCGACCGCGTGCACCTCGGTAATCCCGAGCAGTTCGCAGGCCGCCAGCACGGCCGGATGCGGCTGCCCGCCGAACTCGGCCTGCGGCGGCGAGGCCACCGCGATCTGGCTGACCCCGGCGACTTGGGCCGGGATCACGTTCATCACCACCGACGACGGATACACGACCAGCCCGCCCGGCACGTACACGCCCGCCCGCCGTACCGGCACGTAGCGCTCGGTGACCGAGCTGCCGTCGGCGACCTGAGTCACGCTCTCGGCCGGGAGCTGGGCCTCATGCACCCGCCTGGCCCGGTCCGCGGCCGTACGCAGCGCCGCCGCCACCGCCGGATCGAGCCCGGCCAGCGCGGCCGACAGCATCCCGGGCGGCACGAGCGTGCCTGGCCGGTCGACGCCGTCGAACCTCACCGTGTACTCGCGCACCGCCTCGGCGCCGCGCTCGCGAACGTCCTCACACATCGGCCGGACCAGCTCGACTGCCGCCGCCACATCGAGTTCGGCGCGCGGAAGAACTCCCGACAGCCGCCGGCTGTCAAGCTCAACGACAGGCCGGCCTCGCAGATCAACCCTGTTAAGCACCACGCAAGCCTAGCCGTAAGGGCACCGGCCGCGCCGATCGCACGACCCCTGGCGGTGTCGCTGCGGGTGTCGCTGCCAGACCTCACGAGTCACCCGGATGGCGCAAAGGTTTCATATTTATGTCCTATACATTGCCGATCGCGATCGTCATGCTCTAACGAGAAGGCAAGGTTCGCTCCCCTTGGAGGCACCCGTGGCCGATCAGCCCGACGTTCCCGTCAGCGACAGTTCCGGCATCGATTCCGAAACTGACGCTCAGACCAGCAGGCGGGGGCTGTTGAAAGTCGGCCTCATCGCCGGCGCTGCCGTTGGGGTCGGCGGCTGGCGGTCGAGTTCGACGGCCGGGCCTCTTCCCGCACCGAACCGGAGCAGCCTGCGCAAGCCGGGATCACTGCCCTACCCGGACCTCAAGGCCGGCACCAACACGATCCCGAAGATCGAGCACATCGTCGTGCTGATGATGGAGAACCACTCCTACGACAACAGGCTCGGCATGCTCAACCGGCCCGGCGCCGACGGATTCAGGATCGGCAAGAACGGCAAGCCCACGGCGACCAACCCGTACGCCAACGGCGACATCCAGCACGCGTTCCGGATGCCGACCACGTGCCAGAACCACTCGCCCTCCCAGGACTGGAAGAACAGCCATGTCCAGTTCGCGTCCGGCCGGCTCGACGGCTTCGTGAAATCGGGCAGCGGCGCGACCTCGATGGGCTACTGGCAGTGGGCCGACCAGCCGTTCTACTACTCGCTGGCCAAGCAGTTCCCGATCGCGGACCGGTACTTCTGCTCGCTGCTCGGCCAGACCGACCCCAACCGCCGGTTCCTCATGTCGGCGACCTCGATGGGCATGGTCAACGACGACCTCGAAATGATCAACGAGTACCCGAAGAACGGCACGATCTTCGACCGCCTCGACCAGCACGGGCGGACCTGGAAGACCTACTACACCACGCTGTCGAGCACGGCGTTGTACCTCCCGCTCTTCGAGAAGAACGTGGGCAAGAAGATCGTCAAGATCAAGAACTTCTTCACCGACTGCGCGGCCGGCAAGCTGCCGAACTTCAGCCTGGTCGAGCCGAACTACAACAAGCAGTCCGAGGAAAACCCGCAGAACATCGCGGACGGCGAGCAGTTCGCGGCCCAGGTGATCAACGCGGTCATGTCCGGCCCGGGGTGGAACAAGACGCTGCTGATCTGGACCTACGACGAGCACGGCGGTTACTACGACCACGTCAAGCCGCCCAAGGCGATCGCGCCGGACGACATCGCTCCGAGGGTGCCAAGGGGCCAGTCCAAGTACGAGGGATTCACCCGGTACGGTTTCCGCGTCCCGACCGCGGTCGTCTCCCCGTGGGCGCGGGCGAACTACGTCTCGCACCAGGTGTTCGACCACGCCAGCATCTGCGCTCTGGTCGAGGCCAAGTGGAACCTGCCGGCGATGACCTTCAGGGACGCCAACGCCAACGCGATGCTGGACATGCTCGACCTGAAGCAGCCGTCGTTCGAGAAGCCCCCGGTCCTGGCCAAGCCCCTGCTGACCACTCACCCGTTCAAGGCCGCCAAGTGCGACAAGGACGGCCCGGGCCAGATCCCGCCCCCAGGTTCAATCACCAAGCCCTAACCGGGTCGCTCCGCAGCTCCCCGCGACGTCGTTGCGCGAAGACTTTGCCGCCGGATTCCGCGGCTAACTCTTCCTGGAACGGAAAGTCTTCCTCTAAATTCGGGCATTTAAGTCAGCTGAGCGTTATCACGAAGACTTGCCACCGGGCCGATCCATCAGCAGCCGCCGCTGCCGCTCATCTAGATGCGGGAAGATCGCCCCGAACTACGCGGGTAGCGGCGGCGGGGCGGCGGGCGGCGGGCGGCGGCGGGCGGATCGGCCCGGCGGCTGGCTACTCGATGATCTTGGAGATGGGGATTTCCAGGATGTCGCGGGCGCCGGCCGCGCGCAGGGCCGGGATCAGGGTGTTGACGCCGCGCTTGGGCACCACGGCCTCGACGGCGTGCATCTCGCCGCGCGCCAGCGATGTGATCGTGGGCGACGACATGGCGGGCAGCATCCTGGCCACGGCGTCCAGCTCAGCGGCCGAGACGTTCAGCTTCACCAGCACGTTGCCCCTGGCCTTGATCGCCCCGCGCAGCAGCAGCGCCACATCCTCCATCGCGGCCTTCTTCTCCGGGTCGCCGTAGGCGTCGTTGTTCGCGATCAGCTCGGTATAGCTGGTCAGCAGCGTGTGCAGGATCTTCAGGCCGTTCCGGCGCAGCGACGACCCGGTCTCGGTCAGGTCGACGATGGCGTCCACGATGTCGGGCACCTTAGCCTCGGTCGCGCCGTACGACGGCGTGACCGAAGCCGAAATCCCGTGCTCAGCCAGGAACCGCCTGGTCAGCGCCGGGAACTCGGTCGAGATCCGGATCCCGGACGGCAGGTCGGCGACCGAGTCCCACCCTGAGCTGATCGGCACGGCCAGCACCACCCGCACCGGATCGGAGGTCGCCTTGGAGTACGCCAGTTCCCCGAGCGAGGCGACATCGGAGCCGGTTTCCGTGATCCAGTCGCGTCCAGTAATGCCGAAGTCGAACAGCCCCCCGGCCACGTAGGAAGGGATCTCCTGCGGCCTCAGGAACCGCACCTTGTCGATCCTCGGATCGGCGATCGAGGCATGGTAGTCCCGGTCAGATGCGCGCCGGACGGTCAGGTCGGCGGCATCGAATAGGTCGAGGGTGGCTCGTTCGAGGGATCCCTTGGGCAGCACGAGTGACAGCACGCCAAGCACCTTACCGGCCCCGCCGGCCGGCCATCGCCGCGCGAGTGCATTACCGCAGCGTGATCACGTTGCCAGAAATCAGGGTCGCAGCGTCGGAACACAGGTACGCGATGACCTCGGCTACCTGGTCAGGACTCGCGACATGGAACAGCGTCTGGCTGCGCGCGACCAGCTCGCGCACCGGCTCGGTGACCCAGCCGGTGTCGGTGACCGGCGGATGCACCATGTTCGCGGTGACACCGAAGTCGGCCAGCTCGATCGCCGCCGTCATCGTGTAGTTGGCCTGCGCCGCCTTGGCCGCCCCGTACGACGCCTCCTGCGGGAACCCGAGGTCCCCGCCTGAGGTCAGTCCGACGATCCGGCCCCAGGAACCGCCGCGCGCGATGTGCCGCCGCGCGAACTCGCCGATCATCAGCGCAGCGGCCATGGCGTCGACGCCGAACTGCTGCCGCCAGGTCGCCTCGGTGACCGGCTGCAGCCTCCGGCCCAACCGGTCGGCCTCGGCCGGCACGAAGGTGTCCTGAACCCAGCCGGTCGCGTTGTTGATCAGGATGTCGACCGGCCCGAGCCGTTCGGTGGCCAGATCGAAGAGCATCGCCGGGGCGGTCGGATCGGTCAGGTCGGCCTCGGCCGCCACCGCGATCCCGCCCGTGCCCACGATCTCGGCCAGCACATGGTCGCAATTAGCGACCCGGTTGGCCCGGTAGCTGGGCGGCACCCCTGGATCGGCTTCGTCCACCACCCGCAAGAAGGTGCACAGCACCGAGCAGCCGGCCTTCGCCAGCGCGAGCGCCGTGGCCGCCCCGATCCCGTGATTGGCGCCGGTCACGATCGCCGTGTGGTGCTCCGCCGGCTCGGCGATCGCCAGCAGATCGGTCGTGACTTCGGCCAGGATCTGCTCGGTCTCAAAATGCTCGGTCTCGAATTGCTCGCTCACGCCACCACCCTCGCTGTCGAAGAGCCGTCAGGAAGTCGACGGACTTCAAGGCGTTCGGTGACGCGTTCCTTCAGATCCGCCACGTGACTCACGATGCCGACCGCCCGGCCCCGGTCACGCAGTTCGTCGATGACACCGAGAACCTGGTCAAGAGTCTGCTCATCCAGCGACCCGAATCCCTCATCGATAAACAGCGTCTCCAGATCTACTCCCCCGGCCTCCGCCCGCACTACGTCGGCCAGGCCGAGCGCCAGCGCAAGCGAGGTGTAGAACGCCTCGCCGCCCGACAGCGACCTCGGGCTCCGCTCTTCCCCCGTGTACCGGTCTATAACCGAAAGCGTGAGCCCGACTCGCTGCCGGCGCGTCTCGCCTTCGTCCACCCGCCGCAGCTCGTACCGGCCAGAGGACATGACCGCCAGCCTGATGTTGGCGGCCGCGACGACCTGCTCAAACCAGTGCCGCAGCACATAGGTGGTAAGCGCCACTCGACGGTGCCCGTCCACCCCCTTGGCCAGGCCCGCCAGGTAGATCACCGGATCGGTCGAAGTAGTGAGCCTGTCCAGCTCAGCCTCGGAATCGCTGATCTCCGCCAGCCTCTCCCGCAACCGGTCGGCGCTCGCCCGCTGAGCGTCCAGAGCCGACCTTGCCCCCTGCTCGGCCTGACGCGCCCGATCGAGTTCCGCGACGGCCTGCCTGGCTGCCACCTGCGCCGCGTCCGCCAGTTCGGGATCAAGCCCAGCCAACTCCGGCGCCTGCGCCGCCGACCGCAACTCGGCCAGCACGGTCGCCCAGGCCGTCACCAGCCGGTCCAGCCGCCCCTGCTCACCAGGAGCCCGCACCGCCGCTCTCGCGTCCTCCAGCGCCGAAACGCCCTCCCCCAAATCGAACGGCAGCATCCCCGCGTCGCCGCCGCCCAGTCCAGGATCGATCAACCCGGTGCGGCCGAACCCGCTCGCCAGCGCCTCGACCTGCGCCCGCCGCCGCGCTCGATCCTCCGCGTCCAGCGCGCCCGCCAGCACGTCGAACGCAGCCGCCAGCCCCAGGTCGGCCTGGACGGCCCGCTCCACCGCCGCATGCCGATCGGCCACGCAGGCAAACGGCCCGGCCGCCAACTCCAGCTTCCCGCGCAACTCAGCCAGCTCCGATTCACCCCGCCGCCGCGCCTCCTGCGCCCGGGCCTGTCGACCAGCAGCGTCGACCAGCTGCTGGCCAAGCGACTCCAGCTGGCCCCGCAACCCGGCCAGGTCTTCTTCCAGGCCGCCCACCTCGGCCAGAGCCGACTCCGCCGCAAGGACCCGTTCTCCGAGCGCCGCCACCTCGGCAGCGAGTTCTTCTGGCCCACGCCCACCTGCCAAGGCGGCGAGCCCGGCCAGTTCGTGATCCAGCTCGGCATGCTCACGCTCGACCCGCTCCCGGGCGAGGGCGGCCGAATCCCGCCGGCGCCGGGCCTTCGCCACCGTCTCGACCGTCACCGACTCGGCCCCCGGCATCGCCGGCTCAGGATGGGCGCCCGACCCGCAGACCGGACAACTCACGCCGTCAGCCAACTCGGCCGCCAGTTCAGCCGCGATCCCGGCCAGCCGGGCATCCATCGCCGCCTGATGCTCGTCCACGGCCCGCTGATGTACCTCGACCGCGTCCCGCACCGCTGCCGCCAGCTTCACCAGCCTCGGCTCCAGCTCGGCCAGCTCGCGCGCGGCCGTCCCAACCCGCGCCAGGTCCGCCAGCTCCCGCCGAGCCGCCTGCACCCCGGCGGCCACGTTCTGCGCCCGGCCCAGATCCGCCTGCAGCGCCTCAATCCGGCCAGGCAACTCCCGCCGCCCCGACTCGAGCCCCTCAACCTCGCGTGCCGCCGCCCCAGCGGCTAGCCCGAGCTCGGCCACCTCACCTTCAAGGTCAAAAAGCCTAGATTCAGCGAGAAAGAATTGCTCCAGGCTCGCAGCCTCCCGCTGCCCTACCTCAGCCCACCCAGCCGCCTTCTTCCCAGCCTTCCTAACCCGCCCGCTATCAACGCCAACCTCGGCCAGCGACCTCAACCCCCGATACCGCCCACCCGGATCTGCCACCTCATGAGCAGTGCGCTCGGCGGCTGGTCCTGGTGCCTCCGTGGCGGCCTGTTCGGCGGTGGCTAGGCCGGCGCGCAGGTCGCGGCGGGCCCTTTCGACCTCCTTTTCGGTGTCGGCTAGGGCGGCTAGCAGGGGGCGGACTGGTTCGGCTCGACGGGCCGCGTCGAGGGTGGCCACACTTGACTCGTACTCACCGCGGTTCGCTTCGTGCTCGGCTAGCCGCAGCAGCGCCGTCCGCAGGCGAGCCGTCCGCGCGGCGCGATCGGTTGCCTCCTCCTCGGCGGCCTGCGCTCGTTCCACCTCCTCCACCGCCAGCTCAAGCGCGCTCCCGGTGACCGCGATCCGCGCGGCCAACTCGTCGCTGACCTGCTTGAACCGCACCGCCCGGTCCGCCGCCGCCATCACGATCAACTCGGCCCGCGATTCGGAGTCGAGTCCGGCCGCCTCTGCCGCCGCCGAAACGGCCGTCGCCACCTCCGCATCGGCCTGCTGCCGAGCCCGCAGCGCCTCGGCCCGCCGCTGATCAAGCTCGCCGGTGATCTTGTCGTACAGCTGGGTGCCGAACAGTTTGGTCAGCAGCGCGCGCCTGGTGTCGTCATCGGACCGCAGGAACCGCGCGAACTCGCCCTGCGGCAGCAACATCACCTGCGTGAACTGCGCCAGGTTGAGCCCGACGGCCGTGGTGACCAGATCGCCGACCTCAGCCTTGTTCGACGATACGCTGACCCACCGACAGTCCTGGCGGCGCTGAAGATGGACCTGCATCGGCGCGGTCGTGTAGCCCCGTCCGCGCCGCTTGAGCCGCTGGTGCTCGGGCACCCGGGTGATCAGATGACGCGCCCCGGCGACCGAGAACTCCAGCTTGACCATCGGCTCGGTCTCGGGATCGGCGAAATCGGAATGGAGCCGGTCGGCGGCCGAATCCTGGCCGGCCAGGCCGCCGTAGAGCGCGAACGTAATGGCATCGAGGATCGTCGTCTTCCCGGCGCCGGTCGGCCCCTCCAGCAGGAACAGCCCGCCTCCGGCCAGCCGGTCGAAATCGATTCGCTGCAGCGTCGCATACGGGCCGAAGGCCTGAAGTTCGAGATTATGCAGCCGCATTCAGGGCTGCCGGGGTCAGCAGCGAGCCGGTGGCGGGGGCGTCGGCGTGCTGCACGGTCTCGACCACATCGGCCAGCACGGCTCGCTGCTCGCTGTCCGGCCGGCCGCCGCTGGTGAACTCGACGAACATTTCGCAGATCTCGACCGGGTCAGCCGTATGCGCGAGCTTTCGCAGGTCGTTGGCCGTGGTCGGCAGTTCGCATTGGGGGGCGAATTCGAGGACGAGAGTGTTCGGCCATTTCTCGCGGAGCCGCTCCATCGGAGCGGCCGGGCGGACGGTGTCGGTGAGCACCGCCTTAACCCAGGCATCGGCGGGGCCCTCATCGGGCCGCGCGAGCAACTCTTCAAGCAGCCCCTGAACCTGCCTGAGCGGCCTGGGTACCGGCGCGGCCAGCAGGGTGGTGGTGACCGCACCGGCCGCATCGATCTCGGCCAGCGTCACCGACTTGTTGTGGTGGCGTTCGGAGAACGAGAAGGCCAGCGGCGAGCCGCTGTACCGGACGCAACTGGTGCCGTCCGGCGGCTGCACATTCTGCTGGCCGTGCAGGTGACCGAGGGCCACATAGCTCAGACCGGCGAATACCGACGCTGGTGAGTCAGCTACGCCCCCAACCCTGAGGTCCCTTTCTGAATCGCAAATCTCTCCCCCAGTGACCAGGGCATGTGCCGCGACCACGGTACGGCCAATCCTGCGTTCGGCGGCGTCCGCGCGGACGCGCGCGGACGCGGCGGCGAGCACCGAAGCGTGCGAGCGCTCGGCGTTCAGTTCGGTCATCACGGCATCCGGCAGCAGGTAAGGAATGCCGTAGATGGCGACCTGGCCGTGCTCGTCGGCGATCACTACCGGGCGGGCGAGGTCGGCGATATCGGTCCGCAAATGCACGCCGGCCAGTTCGCTGAGCCGCGAGCCGAAGCCGAGCCGCACGGCCGAATCATGGTTGCCGCTGGTCAAGAGCACGGGGATGCGCGCTTGCGCGAACCCGCGCAGCGCGTGATCCAGGACGGCTACGGCATCGACCGGCGGCACCGCGCGGTCGTAAATATCACCGGCGACCACCACGGCGTGCACCTGATGCTCGATCGAGGCGGCCAGCAGCCAGTCGAGAAACCTCGCCTGAGCCTCAAGCAGGTCCGCACCGTGCAGCGTCCGGCCCAGATGCCAGTCCGAGGTATGGATCAATCTCATCGGCGCTGTCGCATTACTCGCTTGTTGCGGGTGGGGAAGACGTGCTCTGGGTCGCCTTGCGAATTCATCATGCCGGGCGCTGCGAGCCTTTCCCCGCTATTGGCGATCTCCGGCGTGTCGCATGCGGGCCGAGGCCGCCGTGGCCCGTCGTGCTTGTATGTAGTCCCGTGACCTCTAGCGACACCGCACAGGCCCCGAGCACTGGCGAGCCCGACGAGGAAGAACGGCACCGGCTCACTACGCTGTCCGGCCTCGCGGCCCTGTCGCTGGACGCGCTCTCGTCGGTGGCCTACGGGCCAGAGGCGATCGTCGTCGTCCTGGTCGCGGCCGGGACGGCTGGCCTCGCTTACACCCTGCCGGTCACCTATGCGATCGTGATCCTGCTCGCCGTGCTTGTGATCTCCTACCGCCAGGTCATCGAGGCGTTCCCGAACGGCGGCGGCGCCTACGCGGTCGCGAGGCGGCATCTGGGCAAAATGCCGAGCCTGATCGCCGCAGGATCATTGATCGTTGACTACGTGCTGAACGCGGCCGTCGGCGTCTCAGCCGGCGTCGCGGCGCTGACCTCGGCGTTCCCTGGCCTGTTCGGTGCCACGGTGCCGCTGTGCCTGCTCGTGCTCGCGCTGATCACTGCGGTCAATCTGTGGGGAGTCGCCGAGTCCGCGCGCCTGTTTATAGGCCCGACGCTGATTTTCATCGCCGCGATCGCGCTGGTCATTTTCTCTGGGCTATTCCGCAGTCATCCCGTGGTGGTCCCGCCATCGCATCTGCCGAACGCGGCCGAGGCGGTTGGCGTGCTGCTGCTGCTCCGGGCGTTCGCATCCGGCTGCTCGGCGCTGACCGGCGTCGAGGCGATCGCCAACGCGGTGCCGTCATTTCGCAAGCCCCGCGTCAGGCACGCCCAGCACACCGAGGCCTGGCTGGGCACCCTGCTCGGCGTGATGCTCATCGGCCTCGCCATCTTGATCAAGAAGTACCACGTCACGCCCGATCCGCGGGAAACCGTGCTGGCCCAGCTGGCCGCCGCCGGCGTCGGTAAAGGCTTCTTGTTCTACTTCATCCAGCTGATCACCACCGTGCTGCTTGGCCTGGCCGCCAACACTTCCTTCGGCGGGCTGCCGGTGCTCGCCTCACTTCTGGCTAGGGACAACTACCTGCCGCATCTGTTCTTCCTGCGAGCCGACCGGCAGGTGCACCGCTACGGCGTCACCGTTCTCGCGGTCTTCGCCGCGATCTTGCTGGTGCTGTCGAGAGGCAATACGCAGCGACTGGTGCCGCTGTTCGCGATCGGCGTGTTCGTGGGGTTCACGTTGTCCCAGGCCGGCATGGTCAGGCACTGGCACGAACAACGCGGCTCGGGCTGGGCCTGGCGGGCCACCATTAACGGGCTCGGCGCGGTGCTCACGCTGGCTGCGCTCGCGGTCGAGTTGATCAGCAAATTCACCGAAGGCGCCTGGATCGTTGTCATCGTGGTGCCGCTGCTCGTGCTGATGTTCTCCCGGGTGCACGCGACCTACTCGAAGATCGGGACGCTGCTGGAACTCGGCAAACTGCCGGGTCGCCCACAAGACCGGGCGTCCCTGGTGGTCGTGCCGATCGGCGGGATCTCCCGGCTGACGCAGGAGGGCATGTCGGCGGCCCTGTCGCTGGGCGACGAGGTCACAGCGGTCACCGTCTGCTACAACGACCCTGACGCCGAAGAGGCCGACACCAGACTCAGGCAGCAGTGGGACGAATGGGATCCAGGCGTGCGGCTAGTCTCGCTGCACACCGATCGGCGCTCGCTCGGTCCGCCGATCGTCGACTACCTGCGCGATCTTGAGTCGCAGGACCGCTATCACCGGATTGTCGTGCTGATCCCCGAGGTCCAGCCGGCCAGGCGATGGCAGCGGATCCTGCACAACCAGCGGGGGTTCGTCCTAGACCGGGCGATCCAGAAGGGCACGATTAACGTCGTGATCTGCCGCCTGCATTTCCAACTGGCCACCTGGTCGCCACCGGGACAGGCTGTTTCGGCTCCTCCACCGGTTCCGTCGCCGTGAGGCTGGCTGAAGACGAGGCCCGGCGGAGGTTCGCGGCGGCGCGGGTCGCCCGGCTGGCCACGCTATCCGCGCAGGGGACGCCGCACGTCGTGCCGTGCACCTTCGCCGTCGACGGGGAACTGATCTACTTCGCCGTCGACGCGAAGCCGAAATCGACGACCAACCTCCAGCGGCTCGCGAACATCGCGGCCAACCCGAACGTGGCCGTGCTGACCGACCACTATGACGAGGACTGGTCGGCGCTGTGGTGGGTGCGGGCCGACGGCCAGGCGAGCGTGCTCGATGACACCGACGCGATGGCCGGACCGATCAGGCTGCTCGCCGCTCGCTACCCCCAGTACGTCACCAGCCCGCCCGGCGGCCCGGTCGTAGCGATCCGGGTGATCCGCTGGACGGGCTGGTCTGCTGCTTAGCTGGTGATCTGCCGGCTGGCGATCTGCCGGCTGGCGATCTGTCGGCTGATCACAGGTCCGCGACGGCCGGGACTACCTGCGAGCCGAGGATCTCAAGCGGGGTGAGGTCCCAGACGTTGGCCACGGCACCGATCGCCGTGTCGAACCCCATCTCGGCGAGCCCGCCGAGATGATCGATGATCTGGTTGACGTTCTCGCCCTTGGAACCCGGGTCGAAGACGAAGTAGCACGACTTGCGGATCTCGTCGTAGACCCTGCCCTCGGCGTCGCAGTGCTCACGGAGCACGTCCAGCTTGCGCGCCAGGTCGGGGCCGGGAAACAGGTTGGTCGCCTGGGCGTAGCGAGCGACGAAACGCAGCGTCTTCCGCTCGCCACCACCGCCGATCATGATCGGCGGATGCGGCTTCGACAAAGGCTGCGGGTGGTTGAGCGGCCGGTCGAGCTCGTAGTGCTGGCCACGATAGGGGGAATCGTCGTCCCTCCACATCTGCAGGCAGATCTGAAGGGTCTCCTCCAGGCGTTCGAATCGTTCGGCGACGGGCGGGAACGGAATGCCGAGACCCTTCGACTCCTCGTCGTTCCAGGCGGCGCCGATACCGAGCCAGGCTCGGCCGCCGGAAAGGACGTCGAGCGTGGTCACGATCTTGGCGAGTATGCCGGGGTACCGGTAGATGGCGCCGGTCACCAGGGTCAGCAGCTTGGCTCGGGACGTGCACGCGGCCAGATAGCCCAGTGCGGTGTACGCCTCGAGCATGTCGTTTTCTGGCGGGCCGGCCACCCGGATCTGAAAGAAGTGGTCCATCACGCTGATGAACTCGAATCCGGCTTCGTCCGCCGTGCGGGCGACGGCCGCGAGTTCGGCGCCGAGCTTGGCTGGCCCGTTCGGCCAGTTGAAATCAGGAACTTGTAGTCCGAGCTGCATGTGAGCGCGCATCTCCCTTAGGGTCAGGCGGTCCGCGACGCCCGGCTAGCGCCGCGGCACCGCCGTCGGGTAAGGCTAATGCAGGTGCAGATTCACTCCGAGCAGCGTTAGCCACCAGAGGAAAACCGCTAGGAGGGCCGAGCCAATGACCTTTAGGACACCAATAGTGATGTAGTGCTTGCTGACAGCAATGATTATGCCTACGACGATGTAGATCAGAAAGAACACGCTGATCGAGAGTCTCTTGTTCAATGTCGGTTGCTCCGATCTCGCCGAACGCCAGGAAATGGCGCTGCGGGCGCCGCGCAGCGCCGCTCGCCGTAGCTACCCAGCGTGGAGCATCCCATTCGCCGGAAATGATGCGGGCAAGCGCGTTCTTTCGTAGAACTGGCTAAGAGTTCCGGCGGCCGGCTGAGAAGAGGTTGGGGCTAAGACTTCACCAGCCTGGAGACGGCTTGGGCGGCCTCCCTGACCTTCTGCTCGCCTTCCGGTCCGCCCTGAGCGACGGCCTCCGTCACGCAGTGGCTGAGATGGTCTTCGAGCAGCCCGAGGGCGACCGACTGAAGCGCCCTGGTGACCGCCGCGACCTGAGTCAGGACATCGATGCAGTAGACGTCTTCGTCGACCATCCGTTGCAGGCCGCGAACTTGTCCCTCGATCCGGCGAAGGCGCTTCAAATAGGCGTCTTTGTCCTGGCTGTAACCGTGCATGCCTCACCGTACCTTGTCCTGGCAGCCATCGGCTCTACCGCTTCATCCTGGTCAGCCGCCGGCGCCGGCCGGTCTTCGCATACTTCTTCTGGGTCTGGGTAGCTCGCCCGCACTACTCCAGATCACGGTCTGGATCACGTTACCGAAGGAGTGATTGAGATGGCTGGGACGCTCCGCGTTCGAAGGAGCCGTGGCGCTTTCAGCGGTGTGCTGCTCGTCCTGCTTGGCCTGTGGGGTGGCCTCGCACCAATGATCGGCCCGCAGCTGCATTTCGCGTACACGCCCGATCGAGACTGGGCAGTCACCTCCGGACGAATCTGGCTTGAGTTCATCCCCGCCGCGATGGTCCTCGTGGGCGGGCTGATGATGATGGCTAGCAGGCTCCGGCCCTGGGCCTTGCTAGGCGCGTCGATGGCCATCGTCGGAGGCGGCTGGTTCGCGCTGGGGAGCGTAGTAGCGAGGCTGTGGATGCACACGCCGCCCGCGCAGGGAACGCCGATTGGCGGACCAGTACTCCAGGCTCTGGAGCAGCTGGCATTCTTCACCGGACTTGGTGCGGTGATCATCTTCCTCGGCGCGAGCGCGTTCGGCCGACTGTCGGTCATCTCGGTGCGGGACGCGAGCCTGGCTGACCGGGCCGTGCCGGCTGGGCCAGCGGAGCCGGTCAGCGGGCCGCTTCCGGTGCGCGAACCGCTGCCCGACAGCGAACGGATTCCGTTCGGCGACGACCCGGAGTCCACCGCCCAGCTGCGGAAGCCGACCACGTCAACCGCCAGGACCCCGATGGCCACATTGGCCAGAATCGCGAGCCGGAACAAGCCGGTCAAGGAGTCCAGCGACGACAGCAGCACCTCGAATGACTCCCCGACCTTGAGCCGGACTGGTTCAAGCAGCTAGCGGGAGAGTGAACCGGCGGAGCCGGCTTACCCTGCAGTGGTAGGCCGGCCCCGCCGAATGTTGCCTGCAGGCGGACTGGCCGGGCCCTTTAATCGACAACACGTGCGGGGCCAACCGTTATGCGATTTACTTTGAGTCCGACTTGCGAACAGTGGCCGCACCTATTCGCATAGCTTCGGGTAATAGTACGATACGCTCTGTTTTTTAAGGTTGAGGTAGGCTGTAGAGCATGGCGAGCCCACGGGATCCGGCGCGGTCGAAGGAAAACGCGCCTATCGCCGACTTGGGTCCCGTGGTTGATGATGCCGTGGTAGACGTGGCCGTGGTTGACGATGCTGCGGTCGATGATGCCGTGTTTGACGACGTTGTGTTTGACGACGACATGTTCGTCGACAGGGCGTTTGACGGTGAGCCCGAGGTCATCGCGCATTCCGTGGTTGAGCTCGCCGACGAGCAGGTCGAAGACGATGAGCCCGAGGTCACGCCTCATCTGATGGAGATCACCGAGATCCTGCCGGTGGAGCTGGCGGTGTCGGAGCTAGCCGAGGCACCGTCGGTCGATCTGTCCGACAGCCTGCCGGTGGTCAAGGGTCTGGTAGCTAAGCGCCGGACACCCAGATCGGTCCGCCCCAGGCGTGGCCGCCCTCGCAGTGCCCACGCCGATCGCGAGATCTTGCGTGCGGCCACCGAAATCCTCGAAGTCAAGGGTGTCGGGGGGCTCTCGATCGAGGAGGTTGCCTCGAAGGCAAGCGTGGGCAAGACCACCATCTACCGCCGCTGGTCCTCGCGCGGGACGCTTGCGCTCGATGCGTTCCTGGCTGTCTTTGACGGTCAGCAGGCGCTGCCGGATACCGGAACGTTCTCCGGGGACCTGCGGATCGCATTCGGCCGGTGGGTCAAGGCCGTAGCGGGAACGAGCGCTGGCATCATGCTGGTCGGCCTGATCGCCGAGCTGCAACAGGACCGGATCCTCGCCGCCAAGTGGCAGGATCAGGTCGTCGCTCCGCTGCGGGCTCAGTTCTCGATCATGCTGGACCGGGCTATCAGCCGGGGCGAGATACCGGGCGACACCGACGCCAGCGTTGTGCTTGACCTAGTCTTCGGCGCCTGCTACTACCGCCTGCTGCACGGTCACCGGCCGCTTAATGAGCAGTTCGTCAACCAGGTCGTCGACGTGGTAACCATCGGCGTCGGAGCAAAGCCCGAGTTACGGGCGCCGGGAGAATTGGCGTCGTCCGGCGAGTTAGCCGCCGTCCGGCCAGTTCTGATCCCGGAGAGGCTGCCAACCGCAGGCTGGTACTTCAGCCACTAGCCGGACCGTCCTTGGCGCGCTCCGTAGTCGTCGCTTCGACCCGTTCTCCGGATCCGCGCGGCCGGCCAGCTACACCGACCCCACCAGCAACACCCGCCACTCCTAACGCACACCGCCCCCGGCGGCACGCCCAACTTCCCACGTCCCTCGCCGTCTTCCCACGGATCGCGACGTCTTCCCACGGGTTTTTCACTCGCAAAAGCCGCGTATCCGGGCAAAATTTGTCCAGAATCCGTGGGAAGACGTCATTATCCGTGGGAAGACGGCGAGGGACGTGGGAGGGCCTTTGACGTGCGGGGCTGGCCGGTGGTTGCTGGTTAGGAGAGGCGCTGCAGGGCCATGCTGCCCTTGAAGCCGTGGTTGACCTCGATGACGCCGGCCGACGGGCCGGGCAGCAAGATCGCCGCACCTGGCAGCTTGATGGTGCCCGAGACCGCCCCGGTGCCGGCATTGAGCTTGCTGAAGGTCGGAGGCGAGCACTTCTTGCCGCAGACTTGCACCTCCACGACCAGGCCGAGCTGTCGCCCGCGATGTTCTCGGCGTTGTTCGATATCTTCCTGGACGACAACTGCGCCAAGGTGGTGGCGTTGTAGGTGTTGATCGTCGCATGAGTGCCGAAGAGCATCAGGTCCACCCGGCCGCCGGACAGAGCGAGCGGGAGGCCTACCGCGGCACTGATCTTCTTGGACTTGACCACGCCGGACGGCGTCACGTGGTTGAGGAATGGGTCGCGGAGCCGGAAACCACGATCCGGCTGACCGTCGCGAACTCAAAGCCACTTTCGTCGGTGCCCCAGTCGGTCCAGGACCAGACGGTGCCGCCGACAGCCAGCAGGCCAGCCGACGTAATCGGGACGACCGGGCTGGAGAGCGTCCAGTGCTTGACCTTGCTGCCATTTGAGAGGCGGTATTCGGTGACGGTCAGGCCCGTCTGGACGAACAAATCGGTCTGGTTTGCTGCCACTGCCATCACGCGTGAACTGGCGTGCACTTGCGCCTTAGGCTTGCCGTTTCCGATGACGCGGTAGACGACAGCTCGCGCGAATAGTAAAGCGAACCGTCCGGGCCCTCGTTGAAAACGTTGGCGAAGACATTGGTCGTTGTGCCGAGAGCGACCTTCGGACCGCCGTGCAGAGCGGCGTGAGCCGGGTTTCGAGATGCGGCCTGCGCCCCTGCCGACGCGACTGTGAGACCCGCGATTGCGATGCCCAGGGCCGGGATTACGGCCCCGGCGAGGCGACCTCTGCGAAGGACGGTCAAGGACGACATCAGCTGTCTCCTCCCTGGCCGGGGCTGCCGATCACCGCGGTTGCGCTGATCATACAGAGATCGCGTCGCTGCGGACAGTGCGCTCAGCGCCGGACATTGAGCACAGTGACGCGGCCGATAACTTAGACCGGGATAGTCAGCAGAGTCGCGCCGTGCACGACCTCAACTTCGATCTTGGACAGGTTCGGCAGATCGATCGAAGTGCCGCCCTGGATCAGCAGATGAGCAGGGTGACCAGGGACACCGTAGCCGGCCGCCGGGACCAGCCAGCCCATCATCACCCGGCGCTCGCCGGACTTCGACACGGCGATGAGTTCGCAGTCCAGCGGACCGCGCACCTTGGACAAGTCGAGCGTGACCGCGGTGCCCCATGGCTTGGACGCCAGGCCGACGATTCCGGTGATGCCGGTGGCCGGGTTCGCCGCCGAGTGACGCGATCCGGTGATGCGGGTGAGGGGCGCAGTCACCGCTTTGGGCGAAGCGACGGCCTGGCCGGCCGCGACTCCGCCCGCCAGGAGCACCACGCTAGCGGCCACCGCAACCAGCCCGCGTAGTCTCGTCTGCCTGCGGATAGCGGCGTTCCGCCTGCTCACGAGATCGGCGACCGCGGCCTGATCCGGTTCTTCATCCTCCAGGGCAACGGGTTCCAGCCCGGCGAACAGATCGGCCATCGCGGCGAAATCAGCAAGCTCGGATGGGCAGGACGCGCATTGAGCCAGATGAGCCTCGAAATCTTCCCGGTCGCTCGCTTCGAGCAGGCCAAGTGAGTAGGCGGCCACATCGGTGTGCTCAACGCTCATAGCGACACCCCCCGTTCGGCCAAGACAAGTCGAAGGGCGCGAAGCGCGTAATATACCCGCGACTTAACTGTACCCACCGGAATCCCGAGTACGTCTGCCGCCTCAATAACCGTTCGGTCACTGAGGATTGTCTCATTAAGAACCTGACGGTGCGATGGCGTCAGAGCTCTCAAAGCATCAGTGACGATAACACTACGCAACACCTCGTCGGTCAGGTCTGCGACCGATGCCTTCTCTAGCTTGTCTTCTCCCGTCTCCGGCGGCCGTGCGTCTTTTCTCCGTTGTTCGTCGATGACGATACGCCTGGCAACGGTGGCGAGCCAGGGCATCAGCGACGGGGCGGACGGGTCCAGCCGGCCGCCCTGGCGCCAGGCCCGCAACATCGTCTCCTGCACGACGTCTTCGGCGTGCTGACGGTCTCCGGCGGTCAACCGGAGTACAAACGCCATCAGCGGAGACCAATACTGGCGGTAGAGATCGGCAACCAAACGATCTTCGCTGACCTGGTCTGACCGGAACGCGGTTCCAGCCAAGCGCGGACGGCGTTTCTCCGTTCCCCGCCCAGCCGCGGGAATCGTCATCGAAAAAGCTCCTGTCCACGGACCCGGTATCGAGTTCGATTGCACGGATCGTATCGCGACGGCGGATGCCACGGGCGATTCGGGACAACCGCCACCAGGGGCGCTCAGAACTCCCAGGGAACTCACAGGAAAAATACTTCGCCAGGGCTGAACCCTTCGGATCAGCGGCTGCGTACTCCTGTCCGAAATCCCGGGCCTGGGGGAGGAAAGCTGGCGGCCGGCCACGCGCCGCCAACGACACAGGGAGTTGCCCGATCATGAGTCACATTCAGTCAACCAGCCAGCGCGTACGGAACAAGGCTGCTATCGGTTTTGGAGTGCTCGGTTTGGCCGCAGCGGCGTTGTCCATCGGCTTGACCTCGGCTGGCGCCGCGCCAACGGCACCGGCCAAGCACGACGACTCGGTCACATTCAAGCTCGTACCGTCACCTGGCATCAAGGCCTGCGTGCCACACGCAGCCGGGCACGTCAAGATCACGCCCGGCAAGCTCAACGACACGATGACGGTGTGGGTCTCCGGTTTCCCGAAGAACATCGGCTTTGACCTGTTCGTGATCCAACTGCCGAACAAGCCCTTCGGCCTGTCCTGGTACCAGAGCGACCTCAATGTCGGCGCGAAGGGCAGTGGCTCGGCGACCGTCAAGGGCATCTTCGACCGCGAGACCTTCACGGTGTCGCCCGGCGGCACGACCACGGTCCCGCCCGGCGCCACGATCCCGCCACAGCACCAGTTCCACCTGGGCCTGTGGTTCAACAACCCGAGGACCCCGTTCAATCTCGGCTGCGAGGTTGGCGCAACCTCTCCCATCATTACTCCATTCAACGGCGAGCAGCACGCCGGAATCCAGGCCCTGAACACCGCGAATTTCAAGGGCAAGGGCCCGCTTTCCAAGGTCCGCCGCTGACAACTGACCGGTAGGGAGTCCGACCCGACAACGGCGCCTTACCAACGAAGAGACCGGTTGCCCGCCGGGGTACAACTCCCCGGCGGGCAACTACGTCCCTCTGGGCAAAGTGCAGCCCAGAGCATGAGGGCCGGCCGCAGACGGGGGCAGCGGCCGGCCCTTGTTTGCCCAGCCTGATTGCGGATAGATCCTGAACCGCCTACATAACCGCATCTCAGATACCACTGGGGGGTATGCTGCGAGGTATGACTCTGACGGCCGTGACGCAACTGGCCCTGCACCAGGTGGCCTCGTCTCAGCTTGACCAGCGCGCTCAGGCGGTCAGCGCGGGGACCGTGCTTGGCAACATCGGCTCGTCGCTGCGCGAGGCGTTCTTCATGTTCTGGGACACGCTCTGGGCGCTGATCGGCGGTTTCGCGCTATCCGGGGCAGTCCAGGCGTTTGTGCCGAGGGAAGCGCTGCGGGCGAAGTTCGGCAACCATCGGCCCGCGGCGGTGACCAGGGCGTCGGTCGTCGGCGCGCTGTCCTCATCCTGCTCTTACGCCGCCTCGGCGATGGCTAAGTCGTTGTTCGCCAAGGGCGCCGACTTCGTCACGTCAATGATCTTCATGTTCGCGTCGACCAATCTGGTGGTCGAACTCGGTCTTGTTCTCGTCGTGCTGATCGGCTGGGAGTTCGTCGCCGCCGAGTACGTCGGCGGAGTCATCATGATCGTGCTGCTCGCGCTGCTCGGCGGCCTGTTCCTGTCTGGCCGGGCGGTCAGCGACGCGCGAGCCAAGCTCGACGCGGACCACGCCCAAGGCACTGGCCACGAACACCGAACCGGCCACGAGCAGGGGGCACCGGCCGACCACGCCCACGGAGATGGCCACAGTGCCCATGACCACAGTGCCGATGATCACGGGGCCCACGACCACGGGGCCCACGACCACGGGGCCCACGACCACGGACACGAGGCGCACGGGACCGGCGAGGAGCCGACGCAGCCGTGGCGGCGGGCCATCCGGACCAAGGCCGGCTGGGCGGACGCGGCGACCTACACGGTCGCCGACCTGACCATGCTCCGCCGGGAAATGATCATCGGCTTCGGCATCGCCGGCTTCATCGCCGTGCTGGTACCCGACTCGTTCTGGCACACGTTCTTCATCACCGGACACGGCATCTGGACGAGCATCGAGAATGCGATCGTCGGCCCGTTCATCGCCCTGATCAGTTTCGTCTGCTCGATCGGCAACGTCCCGCTGGCCGCCGCCCTGTGGAAGGGCGGCATCAGCTTCGGCGGCGTAGTCAGCTTCATCTTCGCGGACCTGATCGCGCTTCCGCTCGTGCTGATCTACCGGAAGTTCTACGGGACCCGGCTGGCGTTGCGCATGCTCGCGGTCTTCTGGGCCGTGATGGCCGCGGCCGGCCTGGTGACCGAGTTGATCTTCAGCGGCGCCGGCCTGATCCCAACCCGTCGTCCGATCCAGATCGTGCCCGAGCACCTGACCTGGAACTACACGACGATCCTGAACATCATCTTCGGCGGGATCTTCGCCGTCTTGTTCTTCCTGTACCGGAACCGGAGCAAGTACGGCGGAGGCGACGGGTATGCGATCGACCCGGTCTGCGGCATGCAAGTGGAGAAGTCCTCGGCACCGCGCCAGATCAGCATCGAGGGCCAGACTTACTGGTTCTGCTCGGATCGCTGCTGCGACCGCTTCGACGCGAGCCCAGCCCGCTTCTCCGGCGCGTCATCGGCCCGCTAGCCGCGGATCGCGCTTATTAGGTTGATTACCGCCAGCACGGCCATCGCAACCGCGCCGAACAGGGTGATCGTTCGGACCGGGATCAGCCTGAGCAGGCCCCGGCCGCCGGCCAGGGCCAGGGCGGCCACTCCGATCAGCGCCAGCCAGGATCCGGCGCCGACCGCGAGCGGGTCGTGGTACTTGGCGGCCAGGTTGACGATCAGGATCTGGGTCAGATCGCCGAACTCGGCGACGAAGATCACCACGAAGCTGGTCATGGCGACCCGCAGGAAAGTCGGCGGGGTCTCCTCATCTTCCTTTACGGCCTCGTCGGCGTCCTTGCGGCCGCGGATCAGCACTACCGCACCGACCCCGAACAGCACCGCAACGATGATCGAGAGAACCCGGTGCGGGAGGAGGGTGAGCAGGCTTCCGGCGACGAGGGCGAGCAGCACGTGCACGGCGAACGCGGCCGCGACGCCAGTGAGCACGTAACCCGGCCGGTACTTGCTGCCGAGCAGCAGGCTGGCCAGCGCCGTCTTGTCCGGCAGTTCAGCGGGGAACACTAGCCCGAAGGTTGTGGCGGCCACCGCGAAGTTCACTCAGGCGAGCTTGCCTTACGGACCTGGGTGGCAGCAAATCAGCCCGGACGAGCCCGGACCCGGACGAGCCCGGACCCGGACGAGCCCGGACCCCTGGGCGAGCCCGGACCCAGGACGAGCCCCGGCCAGAGCGGCCCCGACCAGCCCGGCAGGCGACTGACCTCGGGAAGCCCGGGCCGCGAGCGGACGCAAATTTTTCTCCCTCCAAAATCTTTTCCGGTGATGTCGATCTGGGACGCTGGCGTTCGACGCACGGGTGAGAAAGCCAAGAAGCGGTGGTCGCGGACCGCCGCCGGACATCAGGAGATGCGATGCGATTCCTCGGATACACCCTGGGCGACCCGAACACCGAGTTCCCGCCGCCCGACCCGGCGATGTACGAGAAGATGGGCGCGTTCGTGGCCGAGGCCACCCAGGCCGGCGTGCTGCTGGCGACCGGCGGCGTGCGGCCGCCCGCGGAGGCCATCAAGGTCAAGTACGCCGACGGCGAGTTCACCGTGCTGGACGGCCCGTTCTCCGAGGCCAAGGAACTGATCGGCGGCTGGGCGCTGATGGAGGTGCGGGACAAGGCCGAGGCGATCGAGTGGACCAAGCGGTTCCTCACGATCGCCGGCGGGGGCGAGTCGACCCTGCGCGAAGTCGAGGGTGGCTGACCTGGTCCGGCCATGATCTGGGCCAGCGCAGGCGGCCCGGCAGCGATAACGAAGACGCTGCCGAGCCGCTTCGCTTTGCCCCTAGGGTGGCGTTGTGGCCGATACCGAGGTCCAGCACGCGATCGAGACCGTCATCAGGCTGGAGTCTGCCCGGCTGATCGCCGGGCTGGCCCGGTACGCGGGCGGCGACCTGGACCTGGCCGAGGAGCTCGCGCAGGACGCGGTCGTCGCAGCGCTCGAACAGTGGCCGGGCGGCGGCGTACCGATGAACCCCGGCGCCTGGCTGATGACGGTGGCCAAGCGGAGGGCGGTCGACCAGTTCCGCCGGAACCGGGAGCTGGAGCGCAAGTACGCCGAGATCGGACGAGTGCTTGAGGCCGACGAGGCCGCGGACGACGGCACCTTGGGATTCGACCGCGCCATCACCGACGAGATCGAGGACGACCTGCTGCGGCTGATCTTCACCGCCTGTCACCCGGTGCTGTCGGTCCAGGCCAGGGTCGCGCTCACGCTGCGCCTGCTCGGCGGCCTGACCACGACCGAGATCGCCCGCGCCTACCTGGTGCCCGAGCCCACGATCGCCCAGCGCATCGTGCGCGCCAAGAAGACGCTGTCGAACGCGAATGTCCCGTTCGAGACGCCGGACGCAGAGCAGCGGCCGTCCCGGCTGGCGTCGGTGCTCGAGGTCATCTACCTGGTGTACAACGAAGGCTATTCGGCCACGGCCGGTGAAGACTGGACCAGGCCCGGGCTCTGCCACGAGGCCCTGCGGCTCGGGCGGCTGCTGGCGCAGCTGGCCCCGGACGAGCCTGAGGCGCACGGGCTGGCCGCGCTGATGGAGATCCAGTCCTCCCGGCTAGCCGCGCGGGCCGGGCCGAACGGCGAGCCGATCTTGCTGCTTGACCAGGACCGGTCGCGCTGGGACCAGCTGCTGATCGGGCGCGGGCTGGCCGCCCTGGCGCGGGCCATCGAGCTCGGCGGCGAACGCGGTCCCTACGTGCTCCAGGCGTCGATTGCCGCGTGCCACGCGCGGGCGTACCGGGCCGAACAGACCGACTGGGCCCGGATCACCGAGCTGTACGAGGTGCTCGCCGAGGTCATGCCGTCGCCGATCGTCGAGCTTAACCGGGCGGTGGCGGTGGGGATGGCGTTCGGGCCCGAGGCGGGACTGGCTCTGGTCGACCAGCTGGCCGCCGAGCCGTCGTTGCGCGGCTACCACCTGCTGCCGAGCGTGCGCGGTGACCTGCTGATGAAGCTGGGGCGTCCGACCGAGGCGGAGACCGAATTCCGGCGCGCCAGCGATCTGACCGGCAATGTCCGGGAACGGGAGCTGACCGAGCGGCGGGCTCAGGAGGCGGGCGACTCGGCCGAATCTTGAACGTAAGTTTGCAGGTCAGTGTTGGCTGGTCAGCGGCTAGCTCTTTCGAAACTATGTTCTACTGATGATATGAGTGAGGTAACCCGTCCGGACTGGTGGTCGTATCCTGTTCAGTGTCCAGCAGGTCATCAGTGGGGGCCAGGTCGGGTGATCGTGAGCTGGTCGCCGTGTGACTGCCCTGGAGCGCTCAGCCACCCGGGCAAAGGACATCAATGCGTGCGCTGCGGCACCCGCGGCTGCACGGCCACCTGGTACACGCCCAAACACGGCTGGCCGCCGACCTGAGCGGCAGCCCGCGGTGGTCCTCACAGCACAACCGGCGCGGGCCTGTCAGACTACCGACCATGCACACGCTGGTCGCCGATCATCCGCTCATCGCCCACAAGCTCACAGCGCTGCGCGATGTCCACACCGAGACACCTGTATTCCGCAGCCTGACCGACGAGCTTGTCACGCTGCTCGCCTACGAAGCCACCCGCGACGTCAAGGTCGAGCAGGTCACCGTCCACACGCCGGTCGCCTCGGCGGAGGGGGTCAAGCTCGCCCGGCCGATCCCGCTGGTGATCCCGGTGCTTCGGGCCGGCATCGGCATGCTCGACGGCATGGCCAGGCTGCTGCCCAAGGCCGATGTCGGCTTCGTCGGGCTGGCCAGGGACGAGGAGACGCTGGTCGCCTCCACCTACGCGACCAGGCTGCCCGCCGACCTGACCGGACGCGACACGTTCGTGCTGGACCCGATGCTGGCGACGGGCGGAACGCTGGAAACCGTGTTCGGCATGCTCGCCTCGCGCGGAGCGGCGTCGATGACCGCGATCTGCTTGCTGGCGGCCCCCGAGGGGATCGCGCGGGTGCATGAGGCATTCCCCGACGACTTCCCGATCCCGGTCAAGGTGGTCACCGCCGGACTGGACGAGCGGCTCAACGAGCGCGGCTACATCGTGCCCGGTCTAGGCGACGCGGGCGACCGGCTGTTCGGCGAGATCTAGCCCGCCGCCGGACGCCAGGCGCCGGGCCTTAGATTCCGACCGGGTGCCAGACCGTCTTGGTTTCGAGGAAGGCAAGCATCCGGCGCGGCGTCGGTGCGGCCGCCCACTCATCCTCGGCCCAGAACACCCGTTTCACGTTCCCCGCCGCCAGCCGCTCCAGCTCGGCCCGGCTTTCCCCCGGGGCCCCGGTGAGGTCGATCGCGTTCACATCGAAGTGCCCGGCCAGCACCGGAGCCAACTCCGCCATCTTGCCGGTGAGCACGTTGACCACACCGCCGGGCACGTCGGAGGTCGCGAGCACCTCGGACAGCGTGATCGCGGGCAGCGGCCGTTCCTCGCTGGCCACGACCACGACCGAGTTGCCCGTCGCGATCACCGGCGCCACCACGCTCACCAGCCCGAGCAGGCTCGAGGTCGCCGGCGCGAGCACGGCCACGACCCCGGTCGGCTCGGGCACGCTGAAGTTGAAGTACGGCCCCGCCACCGGGTTGGCCGCGCCGACGACCTGCGCCACCTTGTCCGTCCAGCCCGCGTACCAGACCCATCGATCTATCGAATCGGCGACCGCCTGCTGGGCGGCTGTCTGAGAAATTCCTTCAGCTTGAAAAATTTGCGCGGCGAATTGTCCGCTGCGACCTTCGATCATCTCGGCGACCCGGTAAAGCACCTGCCCCCGGTTGTAAGCGGTAGCGCCGCTCCATTTCGAAACGGCTCCGCGCGCCGCAACGACCGCGTCGCGCACGTCTTTCCTAGAGGCCCAAGCAGCAAAAGCCAGCAACTCCCCCGTCTTCGCCGCATGCACCGGGTAAGACCGCCCAGACTCTGACCTCGGAAAAGCACCGCCGAGGTAAAGCTTGTAAGTCTTATTAATCCCGAGCCGCTGACCAGCAACACCGGCTGCCACCGACACCCTGCTCTCTCCCCCCTCATGCGCCGGACTCTTCCCGCCGCCCTTGGGACCAGTCTTTGCACTCCGGCCCGATCCAGGCGAAGCCTCTCCCCGCACGCCGTCGGTAGACGGCTCGTCAGGCGCGCGTTCCTGCGCGACTGGCGAGTCGGCTATTGGCGGCTTCTTACCCGACGCAGGCTTGGCCTTTTCAGACATCGAGGTACGCCCCGAGTCCGTGTCGGCCACCCTCACGCCCGTACCCCGATTCTCGGTAACCCCCGAAAGGACTAGCCGGATCAAACCGGTTATACGTATTCGCCCACACCACACCCGCCCGCATCTTCTGCGCCATCCACAAGATCCGGCTCCCCTTCTCCGTCCACACCCCGGCCGACAACCCGTAAGGCGTGTTGTTCGCCTTGGTCACGGCCTCGTCCGGCGTCCGGAACGTCAGCACCGACAGCACCGGCCCGAAGATCTCCTCGCGCGCGATCCGATGGGACTGACTGACCCCCGTGAACACCGTCGGCGCGAACCAGTAGCCGCGCCCGGGCAGTTCGCATGGCGGCGACCAGCGATGCGCGCCTTCCGCCTCGCCGGCGGCGGACAGCTCGGTGATCTTGTCCAGCTGCTGGCGTGAGTTGATCGCCCCGATGTCGGTGTTCTTATCCAGCGGGTCCCCGAGCCGCAGCGTGGTCAGCCGCCGCTGGAGCCGTTCGACCACGTGCTCGGCCACCGACTCCTGCACGAGCAACCGCGAGCCGGCACAGCAGACATGTCCCTGGTTGAAGAAGATCCCGTTGACGATCCCCTCGATGGCCTGGTCGATCGGGGCGTCGTCGAACACCACGTTGGCCGCCTTGCCGCCGAGCTCAAGAGTCAGCTTCTTGCCGGTACCCGCGACGGCCTTGCTGATCGCGATGCCGACTTCGGTCGAGCCGGTGAACGCGACCTTGTCGATCCCAGGATGACCGACCAGCGCCGCGCCGGTCTCGCCCGCGCCGGTCAGCACGTTCACCACTCCGGGCGGCAACTCGGCCTGCTGGCAGACCTGCGCCAGGAGCAACGCGCTCAGCGGCGTGGTCTCGGCCGGCTTGAGCACGCAGGTATTGCCGGCCGCGAGCGCGGGCGCCAGCTTCCAGGCCGCCATCAGCAGCGGGAAGTTCCAGGGGATCACCTGGCCGGCCACGCCGAGCGGACGCGGCGCCGGTCCGAACCCGGCGTAGTCGAGCTTGTCGGCCCAGCCCGCGTAGTAAAAGAAGTGCGCGGCGGCCAGCGGGATGTCGACGTCCCTGGTTTCCTTGATCGGCTTGCCATTGTCGATCGACTCGAGCACCGCGAACTCACGGGACCGTTCGGCCAGGATCCGCGCGATCCGGTACAGGTACTTGGCCCGCTCCGGGCCCGGCATCGGGCTCCACACCTTCTCGTAGGCGAGTCTCGCGGCCGCGACCGCCCGGTCCACGTCGGCGGCGCCGGCCTCGGCGACCTGGCTCAGCTGCTCTTCGGTCGCCGGGTTCACCGTCGCGAACGTCTGGCCGCTCCCGGCCGGCCCGAACTCGCCGTCCACGAACAACCCGTACTCGGGCGCGATCGAGACGATCTCCCGCGATTCCGGTGCCGGGGCGTACTGCCAGTCGAGCCCGGCCGCCCCGGCCCCTAGCGCGGCGACCTGCGTCTCGCCCTCAGAACCCGCCGCATCATCAGCGCGGCCAGCCTTGTCCGCCAAGCTTGCCTCCCCGACACCGGCTTCCCGCGAACCCGCGAAGCCAGCCCTCATTGTCGCACGCGAGCCGATCAGGCCAAGTTAGTCCCGGGCTGAGGGTTTACTGGGGCCCTGACTAATTGCCGCAAAATTGCGGCCGCCAAATGGGGTAGGTGCGTCATGAGTCGATTCGGTGCCGCGATCGGGGTCGCGCGGCCAGTTGGCCTTCTGGCCGCGGGAGTGCTGCTGCTAGCCGCCTGCGGCGTCGGCACCTCGCACTCGGGAAATTCGGGCGGTTCCGGCGGCAAGGCGCCGGGCAATGGCTGTAAGTCCGGCGGCCAGGGTGGCTCGGGCGGTCAGGGTGGCTGCAGCGGTGGCAAGGGCGGGTCTGGCGGCTCAGGCGGGTCAGGCGGGTCGGGCGGTCACAGCGACTCGGGCGGCTCAGGCGGGCTCGACACGACGTTGTTCCCCGCCACGGTCGGCAATACCTGGGTCTACGCCGACTCGATCGCGGTCGTCGGCAATCAGAAGGGCACGACGACCAATAAGATCACGTCGGTGGTGCCGGACAGCGGCGGCGAGAAGGTGACGATCACCACGTTCAGCGCGATTCCCGGCCTGCCGAGCAAGCCGGCGACGCTGACCTACCAGTTCAACTCCGACGGATCGATCGGCGTGCCGCTGAGCCAGCTGGGCAATGGCTCGACCTCCGTCAAGATCAGCTCGGGCGGCATCGTCTGGCCGTCCCGGTCCGTGCTCGAATCGGGTCAGCCGCACCATTCGACGCTCGGCCTGCAGATTTCGGCGGCCGGCCACACGCTCAAGGTCAACGCGCACGTCACGGTCAGGGGCGTGGGCAACCAGCACGTGACCGTGCCGGCCGGCTCCTACAACGCGACGCTGGTGGACGAGACCATCACCGAAGGCGTCTCTGGCGTCAACCTGACGATCGAAGTCCAGACCTGGCTGGCGAACGGGGTCGGACCGGTGAAGACGGTCGCCTCAACCCAGACCGGCTCCGGCGCCCGCCACGTCATCAGCTCCGACGTCCTGAAATCCTTCAAGCAGGGCTAGCGAGGCCAGCCCAGCAACCAGAGGCCAGTCCAGCATCCGGAGGCCAGTCCAGCAACCCGGGCCGCCGAAATTCCCAGCCCCGAACAGCAGCGATGTACCGTTATTGTAGTTCCTTCCTAGGACGCTACTACAGTAACGGGCCGTTGCCGTTGTCCTGGCTACAGGGACGTCACGTTACTGTAGTACCTTCCCGGGACGCTACTACAGTAACGAGACTTTGATGCTGCAGGTCCAGCGGCCCAGCGCCGCTCTAGTCGACGGTGAAATAGTCCGGGCCCGAGTAGACGCCGGTGAGCTGCTTGCGGCGCTGCATCAGCAGGTCGTTGAGCAGGCTCGACGCGCCTATCCGGAACAGATCAGGGCTAAGCCAGGCCTGCCCGGCGGTCTCGTTCACCAGTACCAGGTACCTGATCGCGTCCTTGGCGGTGCGAATGCCGCCGGCGACCTTGACCCCGACCCGCCGCCCTGACACCTGCTCGAAATCCCGCATAAGACACACGATTACGGGGCCCTTCACGGCCGGAGGCGCGGGGCGAAATTTGTGTTGATGGCTGGCACGGTGCACGACGGCGACGCGCCTGTGCCGCAGACGCCGGCGGCGGCGCCGGCCATGTCCGCGGGCTGGACGAGGCCGACGAACGGCTCGGCGTAAACAATGTAGCGGTGGCCAATAGGCAGCAGGCCGAGAGTGTACGAGCCGTCGAACTGCGGCGGCGGATTTGCGGCGTCGCACGTCCAGCCGCCG
>Ga0134128_10001509_pt1 | contig 29766 bp, 24 predicted proteins | sample KB31754_FD_96462 | JGI IMG/M metagenome (GOLD analysis project Ga0134128, IMG submission 96462) | Terrestrial soil microbial communities with excess Nitrogen fertilizer from Kellogg Biological Station, Michigan, USA - KB3-175-4 | ecosystem: Environmental > Terrestrial > Soil > Unclassified ... | reverse complement strand
CGGTTAGCGTATCGCCGACATCCGGATCGGACACGGTAAGGTTGCCGACGAAGATCTTGGAGTTCGTATCGTCGGTCGGCTGACCGGCGCTGTCAGGATTGGCGCCAGCCAGGCCTTCGTCCGACACGACGGCGACCTCGAAGTAGGTCGGGTCGCCGGTCTGGGGCCACGGCTTCCAGTATTTCTCCAGCGAGCCGTCGGCGCGCGCCGCGTAGCTGTAGGCGCCCGCCTCGAGCCGGCCGGCGACCGGGGCGGAGACGCCGGCGCCCGCGTCGACGCGCAGGTCGTCGCCGCCGTGGTAATACGGGTCGCCGAACGGCTGGAACTGATTCATCACGTTGCCGAGCGTGTGCTCGGCGTCCTGGAACCGGACCGGCCAGGAAAGCGAGTGCTCGGCGGGAAGGGCGGCGCTCGCCGGGGCCGCCTCGGCGGCGAAGGAGGCGGCGGGTTTATAGCCTTCGCGGAGGAGGACCGAGGCGGGTCGGACGCGCTCGTCGGCGCGGGAGGCGGACGCGAGAACGGACAGGAGGAGCAGGGCGACGGCCGTCGTCCGGTTCATCCCGGGAGTATATGATATGGAATCGCCCGAAAGAGGAGGCTCAGCGGAAGAAGCGGTAGAAGGCGGACATCTCCATCGGATAGATCTCGACGTCGCCGGGGGTGCGCAAGGCGACGCCGAGGTCGGCCTGGCGGACGCCCAGCAGGGCGTATTGCGCCTCGATCGGGTTGAGCTCCAGCGTCAGCACGCCCTTGCCGTGGATCGCGCCCGTGGTCGCGACGCCCAGGACCCGGACGTTCTGGAGGAAGGTCGCGGAGACCTTCTCCTTAGCGCCGGAGGCGAGGGCCGCGTCGAAGACCGCGAGCACGTCCACGCGGTCGCCGGGCTTCACGATCAGGAGCTGGTCCTCGTCGATGGGGATGCTGACGGCGCGCTTGCCGGCGGCCGGGCCCGCCTTGTCCGACGACGACTTGGCGACGCGCGCGCTCTCGGCCCCGGCGGGCGCCGCGTGGGCCGGCGCGTCGATGGTCTCCTTCGCCTCCGCCGACGACCCGGGACCCATCACGAGCGCGGAAGGGTCGCGCACGTTCAGCGGGACGATGACGTCGGCGGCCGGCGCGGCCGCGGGCTTGTCCGACGCGCGGACGGAGACGGCGGACAGCAGGAGAACGGCGAGCACGGAGCGGGTCTTGGTCATGATCCGGATATAGCTCCGGAACCCTCCGCGGTCAAGGGGGGCTCGCTCCTACTTCGTCAGGACGTCGATCGGGTCGCCGACCGACCACGAGCCCGCGGCGAGCGCCTCTCCGTAGACGCCGAGGGCTCCTCCGCGCGCCAGCACTTCCGCGAGGACGCCGCGCTCCTGGGGGAGCGGCGGCTGAGGCAAGGTCGTCATCACGCAGCGCTTCACGGGCTTGAGGATGCTCACCTTGATCGAGCCGACCCGGAGGGAGGCCCCCGGCCAGGCGTCCTCGGGGCGGCCGGGCGCCGTGAGTTCGATCAGGACGTTCGGGCGGAAGCGGCGGACGTCGTAGTCGAGTCCGGTCTCGGTTCGCATCGCCGCCAGCGTCGCCGTCGTCAGGAAGTGGAGCGGGAGATCGTCGAAGTGGCCGGCGCCGTCGTCCTTGCGCGCGAAGGCCACCTCCGCGCCGAGCAGGCGCGAGAGCAGGGCGTTCGCGCGCGCGTCGTCCGTGCGCGCGAGCGCGCCGTCGGGAAGCGTGACCTCGGCCGGCGGGAGCGGCTTGCCGGCCGACGGCTCGTCCACGTAGCGCGCCTGGCACAGCATCAACGGCGCGAAGCGCTTGGCGCTGGCCGGGCGGCCGGTCGCGGTCTCGCGCAGGGCCCAGCCGCGGTCGCCGGGGATGCCGGCGGGGCCCACGTCGACGCGCGCGAGCTCGGTCCCGCCCATCGACTTGACCGCGTGGCGGTACAGCGCCGCGATGCGGGCGCTCATGCCGGGAGGGACGCCGCGAAATCCGCGACCGCGCCGGCGAGCTCCGCGGGCGCGTCGAGAGGCACGTGGTGGTGCGCGCCGGGGATCGTCACGCCGCGCGCGCCGGGGACCTCGCGGGTCACGCGCGCGAAGTCCTCGGCGTCGATGATCGCGCTGAGCTCTCCGCGCACCATCAAGGCCGGCACGCGGATCTCGGGCAGCTGGGGCCAGACCGGCGGCACCGGCAGGCTCAAGCAGCGCCAGTCGAACTTCCAGGACCAGCCGCCCTCGCCGCGGCGCACGCCCGCGCGGCCGAGCGCGCGCACCTTCTCCGGGGCCAGCGTGGTGCCGCCCGGCTCCAGGCGGAAGCGCGACAGGATGGCCTCCTCGTCGCGGTACACGGGCGCCGAGCGGCCGCTCGCGCGCTGGAATCGGCTGCGGCGGGTCGACGGCGCCTCGGGCAGGAAGTCGACCGCGACGACGCCGCGCAGGGCCTGCGGGCGGCGCTGGGCGTACGTCAGCGCGATGCGCGCGCCCATCGAATGGCCGCAAAGAATGAAGCGGTCCCAGCCGAGCGCGCGGCGCGCCGTCTCGATGTCCTCCATCCAGCGCTCGATCGTGTAGGCGCCGTCGGGAGTCGGATCGCTGTCGCCGTGGCCGCGGAAATCCAGCGCCGCGGCGCGCAGGCGGCCGCCCCAAAAGGGAACGACTTCGTCCCACCAGTGAGAGTGCGCGGCCATGCCGTGCGTCAGCAGGATCGGCGCGCCGGCGCCGCCCCAGTCGCGCAGGTGCACGCCGCCGGCCTTGGTCTCGGTCATCACGTCCACCATAGCGCCGTTGAGACCGCTTTGTGCGGCTATCCCCGGGGACAGCCGCTACTTCGCGCCGGCCCTGTAGCGGCTCGCGGCCGCGTCCCAGTCCACGAGGGCCGAGTCGCCGTCCTTGATGCGGCCCTCGAGCTCGGCGTCCTTGAGAGCCCGGTTGATCTCGCGATCGACGATCTGTTTGATGGGGCGCGCGCCGTACTGGGACTGCGCCAGCGCTTTCGCGAGAACGGCCTCGCGAGCCGCGTCCGTCAGGCTCACCTTGAGCCCCTTATCCTTGAGCTGGTTCTCGAGCGCCTTCAGCCGCAGGTCGAGGATCAGCGACAGCTGGACTCGCTCGGCGATCTCGTTGAACACGATCACGCGGTCTTCTCCGACGCGGTTGACGAACTCCGGGCGGTACTTGGCCTTGAACGCGTCGAGATAGCGTTTGGCGCGCTCCGGGAAAGGACCCGCCGTTCCCTTGGGCCGCTTCAGCTCCTTGGCGCCGAAGCCCATGCCCTCTTGCGTGTATTCGAAGCCGTCGCCGCCGTCGCGCCAGCCGTCGGCGGTCTTCTTCTCGTCGGTCTCGCCGGACACGCTGCCGCCGATGTTGGACGTCATGATGATGATGGTGTTGGAGAAGTCCACCGTGCGGCCCTGCCCGTCGGTGAGGCGGCCGTCCTCGAGCACCTGCAGCAGGACGTCGAACACGTCCGGATGCGCCTTCTCGATCTCGTCAAGCAAGATCACTTGATACGGATTTCGGCGGATGGGCTCCGTCAACTGCCCGCCCTCGTCATGGCCGGAATAACCGGGAGGCGCGGAGATCAAGCGGCTCACCGAGTGTTTTTCCTGATACTCCGACATGTCCAGGCGCAGCATGTTCTTTTCCGAACCGAACTTGATCTTGGCCAGCGCGCGGGCCAATTCCGTCTTGCCGACTCCCGTCGGGCCCAAGAACACGAAGGACGCGATCGGCTGCTTGGGATCGCGGTAGCCCGTCTCCCCCGCTTGAACCGCCTCGGCCACGGCTTCCACGGCGTGATCCTGGCCGATGACCTGGCCCTTCATCTCCGCCGGGAGGTTTTTCAGCGCCGTTCTCCTGTCTTCGTTGAGCTTGCCCGCGGGGATGCCGGTCCGCATCGAGATCTCTTTCGCTATATCTTCCGCCGTCACTTCCCTGGTCGGATTGTCGTTGCCGGCCTTCTTCGCCTCGGAGGCCGTGAGCTCGACTTCCGCGGAGGCGTCATCCATGAGGTCCAGCGCCGAGTCCGGCAGATGCCGGTCCGTCACGTAGCGCAGGGCCAAGGCGACCGCGGCCTTCACGGTCCGCGTCGCGATGGCGACGCCGTGCTTCTTCTCGTAGAGGGGCTTCACGCCCTCCACGATCGCCTCGGCCTCTTCCTTCGTCGGCGGCAGGAGCCTGACCGGATTGAACCGCCGCATCAGCGCCCCGTCCTTCTCGATCTTGCGGAACTCGTCCATCGTCGTGGCGCCGATCACCGAGAGCGAGCCGTCCGCGAGCGATTCCTTGAGGATCTGCGCCGCGTCGGTCGCCTTGTCGGAGTCGCCCAGGCCCACGATCATGTGGATCTCGTCGATGAAGAGGATCACGCGGCCCTCGGACTTCTGGGCCTCGTCGATGATCGCCTGCATGCGCTCCTCGAACTGGCCGCGGTAGCGCGTGCCCGCGACGACCTTGGTGAGGTCGATCTTGATCACGTTCCGCCCGCGCAGCTCCGGGATCTCGCCGTCCGCGATCAGCTGGGCGAGGCCGTTCACGATCGCCGTCTTGCCCACTCCCTTCTCGCCGATGACGAGCGGGTTGTTCTTCTCGACGCGCAGCAGGGTCTTGATCATCTGCCGCAGCTCCGCCTTGCGGCCGATCATCGGCCGCCTCCCGCCCTCGGACGCCTTCTTCGTGAGGTCCGTGCCGTACGTGTCGAGCGACGGATAGTCGGCCGTCTTGAGCGGCCGGAAGCCGCCCGCCGTGGGCGGCGCGTCGCCGACCGTCATCGCGGACACCGTCTGCCCGCCGTGCGCGTTGGCCCGGAGGAACTGCCGGGCCAGGCGCGCGCCGCGCACGATCTCCAGGTCGCCGTTGATCTTGCCTCTCACGACCTCCCGGAACGCCCGCAGGTCCAGCAGGCGCTCGAGCGACTCGGCCGTCTCGCGCGGCATCTCGAGCCGGCGGTCGGTGGAGTAATAGGCGCCCTTGATCCACGCGAGCGCCTGCTCGATCTCGGGGAGGCGCTCGGCCTCGTCGAGCCCGCGCGCGCGCAGCGCCCGCAGGGCGTCGGCCGCGGCCTCGAGCGCCGCGTTGGCTTTGAGAACCTGGAGCTCCTGGTGAAGGCCGTCGGGCTGCTCGCGCGTGCGGTAGACCCCGCGGTAGATCGAATCGGCCTCGTCGAAGCGCGCGAGCGCGCGCAGGCGGTCGAGGGCGTCGGTCGAGTTCATGAGCATGATCGCCGACAGCGCCTTCTCGTGCGGCGCGCGCAGGGGATCGCCCGGGGCCGCGGCCTCGAGCCGGCCGAGGACGGAGGTCCGGAACATCAGGCCGTTGTCGCGCAGGAGCAGCCAGCCCTCGCGGGCCATCTCCGTCAACCGCTCCGCGGCCTGGTTCTCGGTCAGGCCGTTCGCGGCCGACACGGAGGCGATCAGCTCGGCGCGGACCGGCGTGCCCGGTTTGGTCGACTCGAGGATCCCGTCGCGGAAGGCGCGCGCCGTCTCCTCGGCCTTCGTCTGCGGCGCCGGGCGCGCCGGCTCGAGGAAGTAGAAGGGATCGTACTTCTCGAAGAGGTCCACGGTCTCGATATAGGCCGTGACCAGGTCGTCGGGCTGGCCGCCGTGCTCGTCGCGCGGAGTGATGTCGGCCAGGACGGTCAGGATCTTCGCGTGCAGCTCGCGGCTCATCGTCGGCGTCGCGCCGCGGCCGTACACCGCGGTCTTGAGCCAGTCGGTCGCCTCGTCGATCTCCGCGAGGCGGCGCGCGCGGAACGCGTCGCCCTCGGGAAAGCGCGCCTCGACGCCGGCCTTGTGCAGCTTCAGGAGGTCGCCGAGGTGCTCGAGCGCGAGGTTGGCGCGCAGGATCTCGGCCTCCTGGCGCTGGTCGAGGCGGACGCCGGTCTCGCGCTCGCGGCGTTCGTAGAGGCTCAGCGCGTTCGCCGCGGCCGCCAGGCCCCGGGCGTGGTCCATCGGCGCGCCGCTGTTGAGGCCCTTCACGGCCTCGACGGCCGCCGCGTCGCCCTTCTGCTCGAGGGTGGCCGGCTCGCCCGCGGCGCGGACGCGCGCGGCGAAATCGTAGTGCACGATGGTCCGGTTGTCGCTGAGGCCGAGGTCGCCGCGCGCCATCAGCTCGCCCAGCGTCTCGCGGACCGACTCGGAGTCCATGCCGAGCGACGCGCCCGCGCGCGAGGCCTCGTCGTACGTGAGGACCGAGCCCGCGGGGGCGGCCTTCGCGGCGAGCGCGAGGAACTTCTCCGCGCGGGAGGAGAGGGGCGCGGGGCCGCCGAGCGTCGCGGCGAGCAGGGCCAGCGGCGCGGCCGCCGCCGCGGGATGCGCGCCGAGCTGGTGCAGCGCCCAGGCCGCGAAGCCTGCGGCCGCGGCGAGGACGACCGGGGGGGCGTAGGCCCGGACGCGCGCGAACGGCCGGCGCGGCGCGGCCGGGAGCGCCTTGAGCGCCTTGAGCGCCGGCGAAGCGGGCGCGGAGGGCAGGAGGACGGGCATCGCGCCGCCCCGCGCGCCGAGGACGGCGTCGGAGCCGGCGGGGCGCACCGCGGAGAGATCGAAGGCGCGCCCCGCCTCCTCGCGGAAGGACTCGGCCGGACGCTCGGAGCCAGCGAGAGCGGCCGCCGCGGGCGCGGCGGGCAGGACGGCGGCGGCCCGGGCCGCCGGGACCGCTTCCGGCGCGGCGGCGAGCGCCGGCGCGGCGGCCGCAGCCGCGAGAGCGCCGGCGGGGAGAGCCGGCAGGGCCGGCTCGAGAGCCGGCGCCGTGAGAGAGGGCGCGAGGGGCGCGGTGACCGCGGCGCCGGCGGAGCCCGCGAACGCCGACGGGACGAGGGAAGGGGCGCGGACGGCCTGCGCGGCGGCGCTCAGCGGCGACAGCAGGGCCATGGAGGCGGCGAGACAGACGGACAGAGCTCGCGCCGGGAGAGGGGCCTTCCTCATTAGGACTAGGATACCAACGTCCGTCGGGGCGAAATCGGGCCGATCGGCCCCGGGAGGGGAAGTAGAAGCCCTAGGACGCGGTGCGGCTAAAGGCCTACGGGGCGCGCCGAGCCGGCGTCATCCAAGTGCGACGGTCCCGTCATGGCCAATTTTCCGCGCTTTGGAGTAAACTTCGGCCGTCGCACATCCCGAGACGCACGGAGACTCGATGAAATCCATACCCGAGGGTTATCACACGGTCACCCCCAACCTGACCTTCAAGGACGCGCGCAAGGCGCTCGATTTCTACAAGAACGCGTTCGGCGCCGTTGAGACGTTCGTGATGCCGGGACCGGGCGGAAAGGGCGTCATGCATGCCTCCGTGAAGATCGGCAATTCGAACGTCATGCTCGGCGACGAGCGGCCGGGCTCCGGCGTCCGCAGCGCCGAGTCCCTGGGCGGCTCGCCGATCGCGTTCTATCTTTACGTCGAAAACTCGGAGGCGGCCTTCAAGAAGGCCGTCTCCGGGGGCGCGACGGTGGTCATGCCCATGCAGGACGCATTCTGGGGCGACCGCATCGGCACGGTCAAGGACCCGTTCGGCCTCTCCTGGACGTTCGCCACCCACACCAAGGAGCTGTCCAAGGACGAGATCGCGAAGGGCGCCGAAGAGGCGATGGCCCAGTTCGCGAGGAAGTGACCGATCCTCGCGTGCCCTAGGCCTCGGCTCGTGGTGAGGCCTAGGGCCGTGGGCCGTGGGCGCGCACGGGCCGTCCGAGCACGCGCGCGACCAGGTCCAGCAAGCGGTTCGTCGGACAAGGCTGCTGCACGCAGCCTTCCGCGCCCAGCTCGACGGCCTTGAAGGCGAGCTCGTTGAAGGCCGGCGTGCCGCTCGTGAGGACGACCTTCGTGCCCACGCCGGCCTCGCGCAGCTCGCGCAGGACCTGCAGGCCGGACAGCCCGGGCATCCCGAAGTTGAGGATCGCGACGTCCGGCTTGGTGACCTTGGCCAGGCTCAGCGCGGTCAGGCCGTCGTAGGCGCGCGAGACGCGGTAGCCCACGGCGGTCAGCAGGAAGCTGTAGACGTCGGCGACGTCGCGGTCGTCGTCGGCGACGAGGATGCGGGGCGAGGACGTCAGATCGGGTTTTTCCATGACCCTAGGATAGCAGACGTCGCCGGAACGACAAGGCCCAGTCACAACATTGGTACACGCGGTTCCGTCATGAAAGCGTGACCCGCGCGCTCTCCACCGCCGCCGGGACGGCCGGTATAATCGCCGCATCCGACGGAGGGAAGACATGGACATGCCGACCGCTTTGCTCAAGGATCCGACCGCGACGGAGCTGTTGATCCAGGACCACGAGCTCATCAAGAGCCTGTTCCGCCAGGCCGAGGACGCGGGCAGCGACGAGCGCCGCAAGAAGATCGGAGACCGCTGTCTCCGCGAGATCGAGGTCCACTCGCTGCTGGAGAAGAAGATCTTCTATCCCTCCGTGCGCCGCGACCTCGGGGAGGAGCGCCTCGTGGCGCAGGCCCTCGTCGAGCACGAGGCGGCCGAGCGGCTCGTCAACGAGCTCAAGGGGCTGGCGGCGGGAGAGCGCTACAACGCGCGCCTGCGCGCGCTGCGCGAGATCGTCGAGCCGCATATCGAGGAGGAGGCGGCGGGCATGCTGCCGCGCGTCGAGAACTCCGACATGGACGTCGAGGCGCTGGGCCAGCAGATGCTGGAGCTCAAGCGCCGCATCGATCCCCGCATGTTCAAGGAGAAGCGGCTCCGCGGGGCCGCGATGATCGCGGGCGGCGTCGCGCTCGCGGGGGGGATCGCCTGGCTGATCGCGCGCGCCCTCGCCCGCCGCGGCGGCGGCCCGGCCCTTCGATCGAAAAATCCTATACTGCGCGGATGGAAGCGCGCGACTTCGAGCTCCAGCCGACGCTGACCGGCCCGCGGCTCGAGCTCCGGCCCCTTCGCTCCGAGGACCTCGAGCCGCTGTACGCGGCCGCGTCCGATCCGCTGATCTGGGCGGTCCATCCGGAGCCGGACCGCCATGAGCGGCCGGTCTTCGAGCGCTTCTTCGCCGAGGGGCTGAAGTCGGGCGGCGCGTTCGCGGCGATCGAGCGCGCGACGGGGAACATCGTCGGGACGTCCCGCTACTACGGCCTCGATGCGGGAAAGTCCGAGGTCGCCATCGGTTATACGTTCCTATCGCGAAACCTTTGGGGCGGTTCGTTCAATCGGGAATTGAAGTCCCTCATGCTCGATCACGCCTTTCGCTTCGTGAAGTCGGTGATCTTCCACGTCGGCGAGAACAACGTCCGTTCCCGCAAAGCCATGGAGAAGATCGGCGGCGTGCTGTCGGGGAACCGCGAGAAGCCCGGCCCGGACGGGACGCCTCGCCGCGACGTGATCTACCGCATCGAGCGCCGCTAGGCCTTCGGGACGGGGTCCTTCACGTGCTCCCGCACGTACTCGCTCATGCTCTTGGCGAGCGTGACGAAGTCCGAGGGGATCATCAGCACGGTCGTGCTGTTGTTCTCCGCGCCGACCTCGGAGATCATCTGGAAGCGCCGCAGCTCCAGCGCGGCGGGGTTGCCCGCCATCTGGTTGGCGGCGACGGCGAGCTTCTGCGACGCCTCGAGCTCGGCCTCCGCCTTGATGATGCGCGCGCGCTTCTCGCGGATGGCCTCGGCCTGCATGGCCATGACCTGCTGCATCGACTCGGGCAGCTCGACGTCCTTCATCTCGAAGCGCTCGACCTCCAGGCCCCACTGCGCCGTCAGGCCCGAGATGTTGTCCTGCAGCAGCTTGTTGATCTTGTCGCGGTGCTGGAGGACCTCATCGAGGTCGTGCTGGCCGATGATGTTGCGCAAGCCCGTGAGGGCGAGCTGATAGACCGCGGCTTGCGCGTCGACGACCGCGATGACGGACTTGTCGGCCTCGATGGTGCGGTACCAGAGCACGGCGTTGACCTTGATCGTGACGCTGTCGCGCGTGATCGTCTCCTGCCGCTCGGCGGAGACGGTGCGGGTGCGGATGTCGATCGTCATCGACCGGTCGATGCCGAGCGGGATGATCCAGTACAGGCCGGGTCCGCGCAGGCCGATGTAGCGGCCCAGGCGGAAAACGACGCCGCGCTGGTACTCCTGCGCGATGCGGGTGCCGGAGATCAGCAGGAGAACGATGACGACGATGATGATGGGCATGGTTTTGGATGCGGGCTCCTATTCGCGGATGATACCAACTATCCCCGGGGATAGTTGCGTCAAGAAAATAGCCCCGGGCCTCGATGCGCCGAGGCCCGGGGCCGTCCTTCCGTCTCGCTGAGGATTACTTCGCCGCGTCGGCTCTGTAGCGGCTCGCGGCCGCGTCCCAGTCCACGACGACGGAGTCTCCGTCGCTGATGCGGCCTTCGAGCTCGGCGTCCTTCAGAGCCCGGTTGATCTCGCGATCGACGATCTGTTTGATGGGGCGCGCGCCGTACTGCGCCTGCGACAGCGCCTTCTGGAGCGCGGCCTCGCGGGCCGCGTCCGTGAGCGTCACCTTGAGCGCCTTGTCCTTGAGCTGCGCCTCGAGCGCCTTGAGCCGCAGGTCCAGGATCAGGGACAGCTTGCCGCGCTCGGCGATCTCGTTGAACACGATCACGCGGTCCTCGCCCACGCGGTTGACGAACTCGGGCCGGTACTTGGCCTTGAAGGCGTCCAGGTAGCGCTTCGAGCGCTCCGACGACGGCTTGCCCGACGCGCCTTTGGCCCGCTTGAGCTGCTTCGCGAGATAGCCGATGCCGTCCTGCTTGTACTCGAAGCCGTCGCCGCCGTCGCGCCAGCCGTCGGCGGTCTTCTTCTCGTCGGTCTCGCCCGACACGGAGCCGCCGATGTTGGACGTCATGATGATGATGGTGTTGGAGAAGTCGACCGTGCGGCCCTGGCCGTCCGTGAGACGACCATCTTCCAAAACCTGGAGGAGGACGTCGAACACGTCCGGGTGCGCCTTTTCGATCTCGTCGAGCAGGATGACCTGGTACGGGTTGCGCCGGATCGACTCCGTGAGCTGGCCGCCCTCGTCGTGGCCGACGTAGCCCGGAGGGGCCGAGATCAAGCGGCTCACCGAGTGCTTTTCCTGGTACTCGGACATGTCCAGGCGCAGCATGTTCTTCTCGGAGCCGAACTTGATCTTGGCGAGCGCGCGCGCGAGCTCGGTCTTCCCCACGCCCGTCGGCCCGAGGAACACGAACGACGCGATCGGCTGCTTCGGGTCGCGGTAGCCGGTCTCCCCGGCCTGCACGGCCTCGGCGACGGCCTCCACGGCCTCGTCTTGCCCGATCACTTGCCCCTTCATCTCCGCCGGGAGATTCTTCAGCGCGGTCTTCTTGTCCTCGTTGAGCTTGCCGGCGGGGATGCCGGTCCTCATCGAGATCTCTTTCGCTATATCCTCCGCCGTGACTTCCCGCGTCGGATGGTCGTCGCCGGCCTTCTTGGCCTCCGACGCCTTCAGCTCGACTTCCGCGGAGGCGTCGTCCATCAGGTCGAGCGCCGAGTCCGGAAGGTGCCGGTCCGTCACGTAGCGCGCGGCCAAGGCGACCGCCGCCTTGACGGTCCCCGCCGGGATGGTCACGTCGTGCTTCTTCTCGTAGATCGGCTTGACGCCCTCGACGATCGCCTCGGCCTCCTCCTTCGTCGGGGGCAGCAGCTTGACCGGGTTGAACCGCCGCATCAGCGCGCCGTCCTTCTCGATCTTGCGGAACTCGTCCATCGTCGTCGCGCCGATCAAGGACAGCGAGCCGTCGGACAGCGACTCCTTGAGGATCTGCGCCGCGTCCTGCGTGCCGGAGGCCGAGCCCGCCCCGACGATCATGTGGATCTCGTCGATGAACAGGATCACGCGCCCGTTGGAGCTCTTGGCCGCGTCGATGATCGCCTGCATGCGCTCCTCGAACATGCCGCGGTTCTGCGTGCCCGCGACGACCTTGTTCAGGTCGATCTTGACGATGTTCTTGCCGGACAGCTCGGGGATCTCGCCGTTGACGATCATCTGCGCCAGGCCGTTGATGATCGCGGTCTTGCCCACGCCCTTCTCGCCGATGACGAGCGGGTTGTTCTTCTCGACGCGCAGCAGGGTCTTCACCATCTGCCGCAGCTCGGCCTTGCGCCCGATCATGGGCCGCATCTTGCCGTCGGCGGCCTTCTGCGTGATGTCCGTGCCGTAGTCGAACAGCGCCTTGTACGTGTACGTGTCGAGCGGCTTGAAGATCTTCTTTTTCTCAGCCGGAGCCGCGGCGTCGTTGGGGCGCTGCGCGGTCCGAGGATCGAGCGCGGAGCCGTCGCGCGGCGCGACGCCGCCGGGACCCTCGCCCTGGAGCATGAGGTGCAGCATCTGGAGGCCGCGCGCGATCTGGCGGCCCTCCTCCTGGTTGTCGTGGCGCTTGGCCGGCTTGAGGTCGCCGACGAGCTCTTCCAGCTCCGCCTCCGTCTCGGCGCTGAACGACGGATCCTTCAGCCCGGCGCCGAAGTGCATGTCGTTGAGCGCGTTGAGCGTCGCCGCGGCCCGGGCCCGCTCGCTCTCGTACTCGGGCTGGGTCTGGACCTTGTCGCCCAGGACCCCGATCTTCTCGCGCAGGACGTCGCGCAGCAGCTCGAAGGCGGCGTTCTGGTAGAGGATGGCGACCTCGCTCGCGGCCTTCGCGTCGCGGTTCTTGAGGATCTCGTACGCGTCGCCGAGCGCGGTCACGCCTTGGGCGTGGTCGCTCAGGCCGGAGCCGTTGACCAGACGCACGCCCTGCTTGGCCAGCTTGCCGGCGCGATTGATCTCGCCGTCATCGAAATCGCCGGAGAAGCGCTCCTCGAGGTCGCTGTAGACGTAGCGGCTGCCCGAAAGGGCCATGAAGCGGCCGTCTCCGACGAGAAGCTTGATGAGCTTTTTGGCGACCGGCCCTTTCTGGCCGACCATCGCCGCCTCGACGACGAGATTGTCCTCCGTGTGCAGCTGTCCCGGCGTCGAGCTCTCGCGCAGGAAATGGTCGAACATGTTCGCGACGGCGCGGACGTCGCCGTCGGAGGGCGAGAAAGAGCCGGGGCGCTCGGGACCGTCGCTGGCGGCGGCGAAGGACCCGTCGAAGGCGCGCTCGGACAGCGCGCGGGCGCCCTCGGCGCCGAGATCGGACGAGGCCAACGACGCGGACTGGAGGCTCATCGCTTTCAGCGCCGGAGCGGCGCCGGGCGCGGACGCGGCGGGACCGATCGCGGAAACCGCGGGGGCGGCGGCGGCCGGCAAGGCGGCCGCCGCGGGGAGCGCGGACGCGAGCGGCGCGGCGGACAGCGAGGGTGCGGACAGCGACGGAGCGGCGACCAGCGGCGCGGCGCTCAGGGCGGACGGCGCCGACAGCGGCGGAGCGGCCAGCGGCGCCGCGATCGCGCCCGAGATGCCCGCGACAGGGGACACGACGGGAACGGCGCGCGCGACCGTCTGCGCCATGGACGCGGCCGGAAGAGAAGCCGCGGCGACGAGCACGAGGAACGAACGCCGGAATCGGATCATGTTGTCCTTTACGCCTGGTTTATGTCGTTACCGCCGCGTCGACCACGGATTGAGAGCGCGCAGGATCGCCATGATGCGCGCGCCGAAGCCCCAGGACTCGGCCTTGGCCGGAGCCGGAGCCGCCACGAACGTCACGGGCGCGGACGGCGCGGCCGCCGCGGGCGCCGGCGTCGAGGCCGGCACGCCCGTGACTTCCTTCACCACCGCGTGAGGATAGATGTCGTCGTAGGTCTTGGCCGGCGTGAGGATGATGCCGTCGCGGACCTCCTGCGGGATCGACTCGATGTCCTTGAGGTTGGCGTAGGGGAAGATGACTTCCTTGTAGCCCATGCGGTGCGCGGCCATCACCTTCTGCTTGAGGCCGCCGATGGGCAGGATGTCGCCGCGCATCGTGATCTCGCCGGTCATCGCCAGCCCCGGCGCCACGGAGCGGCCGGTCAGCGCGGAGATGATCGCGGTCACCATGAGGCCGCCGGCCGACGGGCCGTCGACCTTGCCGGCCGGGGTGAGGTCCAGGTCCAGATCGATCTTCGTGAAGTCGATGTGGTCCAGGCCGTACTGCTGGGCGTGGGTCTTCACGTACTTGTAGGCGTTCTTGGCCGAGTCCTCGATGTCGTCGCCGAACTGCTTGCGCAGCTTGAGCTGGCCCGAGCCGGGCTCGTAGGAGACCTCGACGTTGAGCGTGCTGCCGCCGTAGGTGTTGACCGCCAGGCCCGTGGCCACGCCGACGCCGTTCTGCGCCGTCTGGCGGGCGCTGAAGCGCGGCACGCCGAGGTACTTGGCGACGTCCTTCTCGTCGATGACGCCGGGGGTCTTCTCGCCCTTGGTCTCGGTCCAGGCGGAGACCTTGCGCATGATCGCCTCGATCTTCTCGCGGAGGCTGCGCACGCCGGCCTCCATCGTGTAGCCCTCGATGACGCGGCGGATCGCGGCCGGCGTCAGCTTCGCGTCGGCGTCGGTCAGGCCGGCGATGCCGAGCTTCTGCGGGATGATATGCTGTTCGGCGATGGCCATCTTCTCGAGCGTGGTGTAGCCGTCGAACTCGATGATCTCCATGCGGTCGCGCAGCGGCTCCGGGATGTTGGAGAGCTCGTTGGAGGTGACGACGAACAGGACCTCGGAGAGGTCATAAGGGACGTCCAGGTAGCGGTCGCGGTACGTGTTGTTCTGCGCCGGGTCCAGGATCTCGAGCAGGGCGGCCGTCGGGTCGCCCTGGTTGCCGTTGCGGCCGAGCTTGTCGGCCTCGTCGAGCAGCATGACCGGGTTGATCGTGCCGGCGTTCTTCATCTGGCGCATGATCTCGCCGGGCATGGAGCCGACGTAGGTGCGGCCGTGGCCGCGCAGGACCGACTCGTCGTGCACGCCGCCGAGCGAGAGGCGCACGAACTTGCGGCCGAGAGCCTGGGCGATCGCGGCGGCGATCGACGTCTTGCCCACGCCGGGAGGCCCCGTGAAGGCGATGATCGCGCCCTTCTTGGAGCCGGTCTTCTTGCGCAGGGCGAGGAACTCGAGCACGCGCTCCTTCACCACGTCCAGGCCGGAGTGGTCGGCGTCGAGCGTGGCGCGGGCCTGGGCGATGTCGAGCTTGTCCTCCGTGCGCTGGCCCCACGGCATGTCCAGCATCCACTCGAGGTACGTGCGGTTCTTCTGCGCCTCGGAGTCCTTGGGGTTCATCTGGGAGTACTTCTCGTACTCCTTGGTCATCGTCGCCTGGATGGCCTCGGGCATGCCGATGGCGGCCATCTTGGCCTTGAGCGTCTCGACCGACTCGAGCGGGTTCTTGGCCTGGTCGCCGTTCGCCGCGGCCTGCGCCTTGGCGGTCTTCGCCTTGAAGTGCGCCGTCATCTCCAGGATCGCGGCCTGCAGGCGCGCCTCGGTGGAGGGCGCGGCGAGCAGGGAGAGCTGGACCGGGAGGGAGAAGGGCATGTTCTGGGAGATCAGGCCGGTCAGGCGCTCGACGCTGCTCTCGTCCATGATGCGCGACACGACGTTCGCGGGGATCTCCGGGTCCAGCGCCGCGAACTGCTCGACGACGTGCTGAGCCAGCGAGCCGAGGTCGCTCAGGCGCGACGGATCGCTGGGCTGGGATTGGGGATAGGAGACCTTGGCCAGCGCGACGCCCTCGGCGGTCTTGTCGTAGCCGTCGATCTTGACCGGGCGGAGCACCGTCATCTCGACGGCCGGCTTGGCGCCCGTGCGGTCGATCGTGATCTTCACCAGCGTGGCGAGCGAGTTGTGGCCTTGGGCCGTGTCCTTGCCCACGGTCGCGGCGACCGCGTAGCCGCCGCCGCGGATGGCGGCGTTGATGATGGAGACGAAGTCCTGGCTGTTGACGTTGAGGCGGATCGCGCCGGTGCCGGGGAAGAAGACCTTGGTCAAGGCGACGACGGGAGCCTGGGACGGAGAGGGCAGGGGCGCGCGCCCGCCGCCGTTGCCGTCGTCGCCGTCGCTGCCGCCGCGGCCGCCGTCGTAGCGCACGATCGCGTTGCGGCCCGCGCTGCCGCTGCGGGCGTCGCCGCCGATCAGGTTCAGCGACTCGACGGCGGTGACCGCGGGGGCCTCGGCGCGCTCGGCGGGGGTCGCGGCGGAGACGTGCGCGGGAGCGGCGGCCGTCAGCGCGGCGGGGACGGCGGCCTGGGCCGCTTCGATCGCGGCGGACGGAGCGGCGGCCGCGGCGAGCGCCGGAGCGGCGGCTAGCGGGGCGGCGGCGGCCATCGGCGCCGCGAGCGGGGCGGCGGAGAGCGCAGTCGGCGCGAGCGGTGCGGCGCGGAGGGAGGAGAGCGAGGAGCCCGAGAGGACCGAGGGCGCCGCGAGCGCGGCGGAACCGAGGGCCGCGGGCGGAGCCGTCACGGGGACCACCCGTTCGACGGCCTGAGCCCAGGCCGCCGGTCCCGGAAGCGCGGCGGCGAAAGCGGCGAGCGTCAGGCGGGCGCACAGCTGGATCCACGTGGAGGAGCGGCGGTTGGCTCGGTTCATGCGAAAAGTATAGGGCCGCTGAAGGGACCGCGGCGGGGTCTTACGGGTAGGCCCGGGGAGAAAAAGGCCCTACTTTTTCGGCGTTCGGAGGGCCTAGGCGATTTGGGCCCTGCGGTCCGAATGCCCGGCGCGGCGCTAGGCTGCCCGCTGCGCCCAGTCCACGTGCTTGAAGCGCCGGTGGACCCATAGCCACTGGCCCGGGATCTCGCGGATCCAGCGCTCGATCAGGTCCACGATGCGCTGGTTGTCGGCCCGGTCGTCGTCGCCGAGCGGGAGCTCGGGGGCGACGATGATCCGCACGATCCCGTCCTTCTCCCGGATTTGACGGACCGGGATCATGGCCGCGCCGGTGCGGCGGGCCAGAGGCGCGACGGCGAAAAGCGTGTCCACCGTCACGCCGAAGAAGCGCAGGGGCTGGCCCATGGGGGGAACCATGTACTGATCGACCACGAACACGACGCCTCCCCCGTCGCGGACCTGCTTCATCACGGCCGGCACGGTGCGAGGCTGGTAGGCGCACCGGACGCCCGTGCTCAAGCGGACTTTCTCGAGCCAGTCGTGCATCCACCGCGGCTGGGTCTTGCGCGTGACGATGAGAACCTTCATGCCGCGGATGGCGCCGGCCGCCGCGGCGAACTCCCAGTTGGCCAGGTGCGCGGAGCAGAACAGCTCGCCCTTGCCGCGCGCGTGCGCCTTCTCCCAGTTCTCGAGACCCTCGACCCTCGTCGTGCGCTCGACGTAGGCGCGCCAGTGTCCCTCGATCGGGGCGAACATATGCGCGAGCTCGAGCGCGAGGACCCCGTAGTGCTCCGCGTTGGAGCGCAGGATCCCGGCCCGCGCGTCCGCTCCGAGCTCCGGAAAGCAGTTGCGGATGTTCTCCTCCGCGATGCGGCGGCGCTTGCCGTCGACCTTCAGCGCGAAGCGCCCGAGGAGCCGGCCGAGCGCGCATTCCCATGAGCGGGGCAGGACGGCGACGAAAAGTCCGAGGCCGTGCAGGGGCGCGCGCAGCAGGACGGCGAGAACGGGGTTCAACGGACCAGCCGCGCGATGCCGAACGCCGCCGCGGCGGCCAGGCCGCCGACCAGGGCCGTGTGCAGGGCCGAGCGCACGGGGCTGCCCGAGGTGACGCGGCCCTTCGCGTAGCCGAAAGCGAGCAGGGCCGCGAACGTCGTGGCGACCGACCACGGCAGGGCCGCGCGCGCGTCGGCGACGAAGAAATAGGGCGCCAGCGGCACGAGGCCGCCGACGACGTAGGCGCCGCCGATGGTGAGCGCGGAGGTCAGGCCCCGCGAGGGATCGGGCCGCTCGAGGCCGAGCTCGAAGCGCATCATGAAGTCCACCCACGCGTGCTCGTTCTTCTCGAAGTTGGCCAGGATCGGCGCGATCTGCTCCTCGTCGAGGCCGTAGTGCCGGAACACCGCCGCCACCTCGGCGCGCTCGGCGTGGGGCTTCTCGACGATCTCCTCGTACTCGCGCTTCTTCTCGGCCGAGTAGTGCTCGGCGTCGCCGCGCGCCGCGAGGTAGCCGCCGAGGCCCATCGCGATGGCGCCGGCCGCGATCTCGGCCATGCCCGCCGTCAGGATCAGCTTCGACGCGGCGATCGCGCCCGTGAGGCCGGCCGCGAGGGCGAAAGGGACCGTGAGCCCGTCGGACATCCCGATCACGAGGTCGCGCACCGCCTCGCTCGCGGTGAAATGGTGCTCGTGGTGATGAGGCGCGGCCATGCGCCGATTCTACCATTCGGCGGGCGCGGCGGAAGCCGCTTGACGCCGGCGGCCCCGGGCGGTATCCTTCGAGCATGAGAACGATCCGGCTCTTGGCGCTCCCGATATTGACCGCGGCGCTTTCGTCCTGCGGCCTGCTCTACACCGACGTGAAGGTCCCGCGCGGCTACCGGTCCGCCACCCCTTCCGACGTGAAGACGGCGCCGGACGACCCGACCGTGACGGGCAAGTCGTGCTCGCACAGCTTGCTTTGGCTCGTCGCCTGGGGCGACACGTCCTACAACTCCGCGCTCAAGAACGCGCTCGGCGAGAAGGACGGGATCCTCTACGACGTGCGCTCGGACGTGAAGGTCAACGCCTACGTGCTGGGCCTGTACACGAAGGCCTGCACGATCCTGACCGGCAAGGTCGCCAAGCCGTGAGATTCCTGCTCGCGGCCGCGCTCTTGGCGCTGGCCGCGGCGCCGTGCCGGGCCAACGGCGAAGGGGACGAGGACGACGCGGTCCCCGGCCTCCAGCCCGCGAGCGGTCTCGTGCTCTACTACGACTCCGGCGCGCCGATGTCGTTCCCGTCGATGACGCCCAAGGACGTGCCCGCCGGAGTGGTCAAGCTCAGGGAAGTGAGGGGGCGCGCCTGCCAGCGCGGCCTCGCCGTGCCCATCGCGGCGAACTTCAACGCGACCAACATCAGCGCCTACTACGGCAACGGAAGCTACGCGAAGGCGATCGCGCAGATCAAGAAGGAGCATCCCGAGGTCATCGGCATCTACGACGTGCGCACCGACGTCGAGGTGTTCAGCATCCTCGGCTTCTACAAGTCGCTGTGCACGGAAGTGAGCGCGCGCGCTTTCGCGCTCGCGGCTCCGCCGGCCGCGCCGAAGAGCTAGCGCGCGGGGCGGCGGCCGCGCAGGCGGTCCCACCAGCCCATGATCCCGCCGCGATGCAGGGCGCAGTCGCGCATCGGCTCGGTCCCGGCGATGAACAGCTCGTCGACCTTCCGCGGGCAGCCCGTGACCGCGAGCATGCCGGACTCCACGCAGATGCGCACCCGGACCAGGCCGTCCGGCCTCGCGAACTCCTCGGCCGGGCGGTCCGCGACGGCCTCCTTCATGAACTTGGCCCACAGCGGCAGGGCGTCCTTCGCTCCGGTGAGCTTCAGCGCGCGGTTGTCGTCGGCGCCGGTCCAGACGCCGGCCAGCAGGGACGTCGTGTAGCCGACGAACCAAGCGTCCCGGCCGTCGTTCGTCGTCCCCGTCTTGCCCGCGGCGGGCCAGTCGAAGCCGAGGCTCTTCAACGAGCGCGCCGTGCCTTGCTGGACGACGCTCTCCATCATGGAGGTCATCAGGTACGCGACCGCCGGATCGAGCACGACCGTCGACGCGGGCGGCGGCGCCTCGAGCACCCCGCCGTCGGCGTCGAGCACCGCCGTCACGAGCCTCGGCTCGGCGCGCTTCCCGTCCGCCGCGAACGGCTCGTACGCGGAGACGAGCTCGAGCAGCCCCACCTCCGACGCCCCCAGGCCGAGGCCGAGGTCGTCGCGCAGGGGGCTCGTGATCCCGGCGGCGCGGGCGAGGTCCTGGACGCGCTTGAGGCCCACCCGCTCGGTCAGGTCGAGCGTCGCCGCGTTCAGCGAGTGAGTCAGCGCCTGGCGCATCGTCGCCGTGCCGTAGTAGACGCCGTCGTAGTTGGCCGGGGACCAGTCGCGGTCCTTCGAGGCGTAGATCCTCGGCTTGTCGGTGAGGACCGTCGCCGGGGTCAGCCCCATCTTCAGCGCGGCCGCGTACACGAACGGCTTGAACGAGGAGCCGGGCTGGCGGGCGGCCTGCGTCGCGCGGTTGAACTGGCTTTCCACGAAGTCCCGCCCGCCGCTCAGCGCCAGGACGTCGCCCGTATGCGGGTCGAGCGCGACGAGCGCGGCTTGATGCTTGGCGCCGCGCGCCGCGCCCTGCGCGAGGGACTGCAGGACCGGGTCCATCGCCGTGTAGATGGAGAGCCCGTTGCGGTAGAGCACGTCGCCGCCGTAGCGCGGCACGAGCTCCCGCACGACCTCGGCGACGTAGTAGGCGTTGTCGCGGCGCTCCGCCGAGGAGGACCCCTTCACGGGGACCAGGGGCTCGGCGAGCGACGCCGCTAAAGCGGCGTCATTGATATAGCCGTTGGCGCGCATGCGGCCCAGCACCCAGTCGCGCCTGGCGCGCGCGGCCTCGAGGTCGTGGAACGGGCTGTACACGCCGGGGCCGCGGATGATGCCCGCCAAAGTCGCCGACTGCGCGAGCGTCAGGTCGGCCGGGTCCTTGGAGAAGTAGTAGCGCGACGCGGCGCGCATGCCCATGACGCTGGCCGAGCCGTCCTGGCCGAGGTAGATCTCGTTGAGATACAGCGTGAGGATCCGCTTTTTCCCGAGGCGGAGCTCGAGATAGACCGAGAGCGCCGCCTCGGCGAGCTTGCGCGCGAAGGTGCGGCGCGGGGTGAGGAAGAGGTTCTTGGAGAGCTGCTGGGTGATCGTGCTGGCGCCCTGCAGGTCGCGGCCGCGGACGTTCGCCCAGGCCGCGCGCAGGATCGCGCGCGGATCGAGCCCCCAGTGCGACCAGAAGCGCTTGTCCTCGGCGGAGACGACCGCGTCGCGCAGGGACGCCGGGATCTGCTCGTACGAGAGCGGGTCCCGGCGCACGCGCTGGGCGCCCGACAGCTGGGCCGCGAGCTCGGGCTCGAGCTTGAGCTCGGCCAGCGAGGAGCCGAGCCCGTCCTTGAGGCGCCAGGAGCCGTCGCCGTCGCGGCGCAGCGAGTAGGCGCCCTCTTCCTGCGAGGACGCCGGCGCGCGGTAGCCGCGCAGGAACACGTCGAGCTCCGGCGGATTCCAGCGGTACTGTCCCTTGGCCGGGATCCCGTCGACGCGGGCGTAGCCCAGGCGGTCCAGGCGCTCGAACAGGCGCTCGGGCTCCGAGCGGGCGCCGTCGCGCACCGCGAAGGGCGCCGACCAGACGCGCGTCGAGAAGCTCTCGCCGAGGCCGCCGAGCGCCAGCGCCGACAGCTTGCGCTCGGCCTGGACGCCGAGCCAGGCGGCCGCGAGGCCGATCGCCAGCAGCGCGGCGCCGGCGGACGCGGCGACGGCTCCGTGCGGCGGCTTCCGGCGTCCTCGGCCTCGCGCCATGGCCTGCTAGAAGCGGACGCCGATCGAGAAGTCCTGCACGTTGCCCAGCGCGCCGCGCGAGGTCAGCGCGTAGTCGCCGCTGAAGCGGCCCTCGCGCACGCCCACGCCGAACGACAGGCCGCCGTCCGACGCCGAGTTGAACTGGTTGCCCAGGCGCAGGCTGACGACGGCGCTCTTGCCGATGGAGACGGCGGCCTCGGCGCCGGCCTCGGCCGTGACGCCCTCGTCGCGGACGGAGACCGCGTCGGCGGCGAACGTGACGGCGATGCCGGAGTACTCCGTCGCGAAGTCGGACGGGGTGGAGTTCACGAAGGTCCAGGCCGCGCCGCCGCGCGCGGCGCGCGGCAGGGGGTCGCCCGACTGCTCGAACTTCACGTCGGGTCCGACGTTGAGCAGGGCGGCGCCCAGGCTCAGGCCCTTCACCGGGGTCGCCCAGCGCGCGCCGAAGTCCGCCGCGAAGCCCGCGGCGCTGGCCGACTGGGCCAGCGTGAGCTTGTAGCCCTTGCCGATCGCGCCGACCGAGACGCCGCCGCCCAGCGGCAGAGCCCAGCCCAGGCTGGCGACGTAGTCGCGCTCGGCGGTCACGTTCTGCGTGGTCCCGTCGAGGTTCACGACCGGGAGGTTGCCGGCGTCGTAATACGCGAAGCCCGCCATGGGCGTGCCCGCCTTCGTCGGGCGCGCGTAGCCGAAGAAGCCGAAGGAGTCGTCCGCGGCGCCGGTGAAGTAGGACGTCAAGAGCTCGGGGCCGTCGCCGCCGGCGACGCCCGCCGGGTTCACGCCGAAGGAGTCGAGCCCGGCCGCGAGGGCCGACGTCCCGCCCCCGAGAGCGGCCGCGCGCGCCGACAGCGGCAATCTGAGCACTGCGGCCCCATTGGAGGCCGAGGCGGCCGACGCGCCGGCCGGGGCGAGCGCGAGCAGGACCGCGAGCGGGGCGGCTCTCCTCATCGGATCACGACGATCTTGGACTTCGAGTCGATCTTGGCGCCGGTGACGTGGAGCAGGTACAGACCGCTGGCGACCGGCGCGCCGGTCCCGTCGCGGCCGTCCCAGGTCAGGTTCATGATGCCCGCGGCCTGGTCGCCGTCGAAGAGGGTGCGCACGGAGCGGCCGTCGAGCGTGAACAGCCGCGCGGTGGTATGGCCCGGGTTGAAGGTCGTGATCGCGATGGCGGTCGCCGTCCCGGTGCGGGGGCGCAGGAGGTTGTTGATCAGGGTGACGCTGCCCGGCGGGAAATCGATGTGGAAGGCGCCCGGCAGCGTCGCGGTCCGGCCGTCGGAGTTCACGACGACCACGTTCCAGAACCCGGGCGTCTGTCCGAGCACGTTGAACTGCGCGGTCAGCGTCTGGTCGTCGGCGCGGGTAATCGCGGCGATCGGCATGATCGTCTGCCCGCCGAGCGTCAGGGAAATCGTGGGGGGGGCCGCCGTCAGCCCGCCGGAGAACACGTCGCCCGAGATCGTCAGGGCCGCCGTGGTCTGGGAGTTGAGGACGGTGGACGGCGCGACGGAGGCGGGCGCGGGCGCGCCGGTCAGCGCGGTGTGCGCGTCCTCCGTCGAGGCGCCGGCGCCGTCGTAGGCGTAGTACATGCGCCACCGGAAGGTGTCCGTGTCGCGAACGACCGCGGGCGCCTCGAGCGAGCCGGAGGCCGCGGACGTCGAGAGCCGGATGCCCGTCTCGGTCGTGAAGAAGGTGCCGTTGACGTCGGACGACAGCGCGCTGTCGACGATCGTCGCGGTGGTCGAGCCCTGCAGCGGGGTCGAGTAGTACAGACGCACTTTCCCGTTCGTGAGCAGGGACGTCCCGACGCTGTAGGCCATGGTGGCCAGCGCGACGGTCGGCGCGCTCCACTGGAGGCCGAGGTTGGTCGAGCGGCTGGTCAGGATGAAGCGGTTCGTGACGTCCTTGCCGCCGTCGACGTTGCCGGTGAAGTACATGCGCCAGCTGCCGTCGTTGAGCTTGACCAGCTTGGGCGAGCCGAGGAAGGCCGCCCCGTTGTCGATGCGGGTGCCGGTGTCGTTGGCCCAGTTCACGCCGTCCGTCGACGTCGCGCTGTGGATGCGGAAAGCGCCGGTCGTCGAGACGATCGAGTACTCCATGCGGAAGCCGCCCGGGATGGGCATGACGTCGCAGCCGGTGATCGAGCTCGCGGACACCGACGGCAGAGTGGCGGTGGACAGGCGCCCGGCCGTCGTGTCCTCGTGCCAGGCCAGGCCGTCGGGCGACGAAGCGGAGTCGACTTCCACGGCCGTGCTGGTCCTGATGAAGAACATGCGGATGGGATAAGTGAACGAGTCGGCGGGCGTGGAGTAGGTGAAGCCCTGCGGCGCGGCGGAGGCGATCGCGACCGGGTCCTCCTTGTCGAAGCTCGGCGCCGCGGCGGCGAGGCCGGCGCAGGCGAGCAGGACGACGGCGGCCGTCGCGCGCCGCGCCGCGCGCGCCGCCTTGAGCAGGGCGAGCTTGCCGGGACGCTCCAGCGACTTGATGCTCGCCTCGCGGGAAAGGGCGCTCGAGCGCGTGAAGCCCTCCTCCGTGTAGACCAGCTTGACGGGCCGGCGGGCGCGGGTGTAGGAGGCTCCCCGCCCGGCGTTGTGCGCGGCCAAGCGCGCGCGCACGTCCTTGGCGATGCCGGTGTACAGGCTTCCGTCGACGCAGCGGGCCATGTACACGGACCACTCCTTGGGAAACTTCACTCCGAAAATCCTAGCAAAAGCCTATAATCCTTTCGTGGATTTCCCGCGCGAATGGACGGCCTTCGGCGGCGCCTCCCTCGCGCTCATGGGCGCGGTCCTGGCGGCCGGGGCGCGCCGGCACGCCGCCGACCATCTCGCTTGGCGGCGCGAGTGGCGCCGCGCGGTCGGCGCCCCGGACGCCGGGCCCGAAGACGGCCGGCGCCTCGTCTTGGCCCTGCGCGCGGGCGGGTTGCTGGCGGCGGCCGCCGGAGCCGCCGTCATCGCGGCCGCGGTCTGCGGCCACGAGCTGTCTCAATACCGGCCGCAGGCCAGCGAGGCCCGGCTCCTCGGCGCGCTGTTCGCCGCGATCGGCGCGGGCGCGGCCGTCATGAGCCTTTCGCGCCGCTCGGAGCGCGGGCCGCGCTTCCTCGCCTTCGAGCCGCCGGCATCGGCCTCGTCGCGTCCGCTCGACGAGCGCGTCTCCGGCGCGGCGGGCTGGCTCTTGATCGTCCTGTGGATCTGGTTCGGGTTCAGGCTAATCCTGGAGGCGCCGCGATGAGGACTTTCGTCCTGCTGATCATCTCCAACGTGTTCATGACCTTCGCGTGGTACGGCCACCTGAAGCACCGGAGCGCGCCGCTGTGGGAGGCGATCGTGGTCTCCTGGGGCATCGCCTTCTTCGAGTACTGCTTCCAGGTCCCGGCCAACCGCTGGGGCTACGGGCAGTTCACCGGCGCCCAGCTCAAGACCATCCAGGAGATCGTCACGCTGTGCGTGTTCGCCGTTTTCTCCTGGATGTACTTGAAGGAGCCCCTGCGCTGGAACCACGCGGCGGCGTTCGGCTGCCTCGTCGGCGCGGCGTTCTTCATGTTCCGGTGAACGAGCCGCGCCGGTACAGCATCCACGTCCAGCCGGAGAGCCCCGCGTACGGGTAGACCTCGATGAGGCCGTAGGACCGGCCGTCGTCGGACAGCGCGACGGGAGCGAGGCGGCGGTCGGTGAAGAAGCCGTGCAGCAGGAACCACTCCGGCGGCGAGGCGCCGCGTTCCGCCGACGGAACGTACGAGAAGCGCTTATCCGGCCCGAAGCGCTCCGCGTAGAACGCGAGCATCATCCGGTTGCGCATGTCGTGATCGCTGCCGACGGTGACGACGCCGCCGGGCGTCTCCGCCGCCATGCGCGCGACGGCTTCCTGATAATGGCCCCGCCCCGCCGTCGCGAGCGCGGCGTCGCGGACGCCGTTGCCCAGAAAGAACGCGAGACCGAGGGCGGCGGCCGCGGCGCGCCGGGCGCCGCCGGCGCGGAACATCCGCGTGAGAGCGCCCGCAGCGAGCAGAAGAGCGAAGGGCAGGCAGGCGTAGAAGTGGCGCTCGAACGGGAACGGGAAGATCGCGGCGAGGGCGAGCGCTCCGGCGAACAACGCGGCGAAGAACCAGAACTCACCGCCCCGCTGGCGGCGCAGGCGCGCGAGCTCCCAGGCCGCGAGTCCGGCGAGAGCCGCTCCCCCGGCGAGCGCGGGCAAGCCGTCCGGCGCGCCGGACCAGAGGGCGCCCGTGCGCCGGAGGATCGTCCACAAGCCGTACGGCGCGGCGCCGCCCATCTCCTGCGGCAGCTGCAGGACCTCATAGAGGGCGAAGCCCGCCGCCGGAAACGCGAAAAGCGCGAGAAGGCCGCGGGCGCGCCTTTCGCCGGGGAGCTTGATCCACGCCCAGACGAACAAGGCGGCGAACGCGTAGGCGAAGGTCGGATGCGAGAGGAACGCGAGCAAAGCGCTGGCGGCGAACGCGGCGGCTCGCGCGGGCGATGGCGCTCCGGCGGGGCGAAGCAGCCGCCAGCACAGCAAGGCGAACATGGACATCATCGAGTAGCCGCGCGCCTCCGACGCGTACAGGACCATGTGCGTCGAGACCGCGGCGAGGGAGGCGGCGACGATTCCGCGCGTCGGGTCCTCGGGGTCCCAGCCGAGGAGCGCGACCGCCAGCAGGCCCGCGGAGAACGACAACAGGCGATAGCGCGTGAAGCCGGCGCCGGCGGGCACGGAGCGGAGGTACAGCGTGTTCAGCGGGTTGTTGTTGTCGTGGCGGAGATGGAGGAAGACGTCCGCGGCGCCATGCGCGCGGCGCGCGAGGTTCACCGACCAGACCTCGTCGAGCCAGAGCTGGCTGCGCGCGGCGGGCAGGCGGATCAGCGCGGCGGCAGCGAGCGCCAGGGCCAGCGCGATCGCCCGCACCGTCAGGAGCGCGCGTCGAACAGCGCCGACGCGAAGGAGACGAGGCCGCCCGCCGGGTCGGGGGCCTGGCCGTAGGTCAGCAGGCGTCCCGGCTGGGCGGCGGCGCCCTCCAGGTCCTTGATGAGACGCAGGCCCGTGTACAGCGACGACAGCCCGCACACGCGGCGCCAGTGGTCGCCGGCCACGACGGAGCGGTAGAAGGCGTCGGCGTCGAGGGCCATCGCGTCGACGAGCGAGGCGCGGTCCTCGCCCTCGATCTTGTCCTCCATCTCGGGCGTGATCGGGTCCTCGTCGCCGAAGCGCGGGCCCACGTGGGCGAGATCGATCCCGCACAGCACCATGACGCGCTTGCCGCGGGCTTGATAGGCGCGCAGCACGGCGCCGAAATCCTTGATCGCCTTGTCGATGGTCGGGATCTTCGACGGCGCCTCGTCGGGCGAGAACCGCTCGAAGCTGGACACCAGGATCGGCACCCAGGGCGGCGTCTTCTCGCGCCAGAGATAGCGCAGCCAAACCGCCTGGAACTCGAGCGAATGCTCGTTCTTGTGGACCCACTCGTCGGCGCGCGGCTCGTACCAGACCTTCGAGGCGAGCGCGCCGTACAGCTCGTCGTCGACCTCCATCGCGCCGAAAGGCGTGTCGTACTTCTTGGGCGTGAACGCCCACGGCGAGTCGGGCGAGACGTGCGCCACGCCGAGCGCCACGATCGCGTCCGGCGGCGTGCGCTCCGACAGCGCCTGGTAGGCCCAGGCGTAGGCGGGCCCGCCGCGGGGAAAATCGATGTGCGGCGCGACCAGCCCGACCGGCGAGCGCCCGAGCGCCGCTTCCGCCTTTTCCTTGCCCGGGCCCTCCCCGGCCGTGAAGAAGCGGCCGAGCTCGCCCGCGAGCGCGAGCGGCTCGGCGGGGTAGGACGGCCCCGCGAAGACGGCCGCGCGCCGGGGGGAGCCCCGGAACTCCTCGAGCGCCTTCTTGCGCCGCGCGGCCACGGCCGGCGTCTCCAAGTAGCCCGCCTTCTCGAGAGCGCCGACGAGATCGAGGATGACGGCCGGCTCGATGACGGCCCCGGTGTTCTTGAGGAACAGATCGCGGACCTGCGACGCCGTGCGCGTCCCGTCGAGCAGGGACACGAGCATCATCCCGCCGCCGGAGAGCGCCAGCGGCTGCTCCGTCAGCTCCTCGAGGTCGCGCAGCACGAACACGGGCTGTCCCTGCTCGACGGAGGGCACGGCCTCCAGGCGCGCGCGCAGCGCCGGGAGCGGGGAGTCGGGTCCGATCAAAGTCAGGGGCGCGACTCCACGCCCAGGCTCGCGAGCACGTCCGCGATGCGCGGCTGGAGCCGCGCGGCGCGCGACTCGTGCTCCGCCGCCGGGATCTTGTCGGCCACGTTGGCGATCTTGGTCACGTCCTCGCCGCGGCATCCGTCGGCCGGGCAGACGTTGGAGACGCGGCAGTCGCCCTTCTGCACGTAGTCCTGCTCGCCGCGCACGAGGATGCCCTCGACGAGGCCGGTCTGCGAGTTGAACACCGCCGAGCCGGAGTTGCCGCCGTACGTGTCGAGGTTGGCGACGAAATAGCCGTCCTTGGACGCGTCGCGCACGTGCGCGCCCCCCGCGATCTTGGTCGGCAGGCCGGCGGGATGGCCGATGACGAGGACCTCGGCTCCGTCGACGATCCGCCCGGTCAGGTTCAGCTTCAGCGGCTGGTGCCCGGCGACCGGGCGGTCCAGGCGCACCAGCGCCCAGTCGGGGCCCGCGCCCATCTGCTGGCGGCCGATCAGCTCCTTGCAGCCGTACACCTCGCTCTCCGGGACCGACTGCGGCAGGGCGCCCTTCGCCTTGACCGCGAAGCCGAACACGAACTTGATGCCCGCGCACTCCTCGGGCGTGGGCACGCAGTGGCCGGCGGTCATGATGATGTCGGGGGCGACGAGGGAGCCGGAGCAGAACGCGCCGACCTGCTGCTCGTAGAAGGGCTCCTCCGGGCAGAGGCCGTACTGCTGGGCGTAGCTCTGCGTCGCGAGGGAGGCGACGCCGTTCGACGCCGTCACGTTGCCGGCCTGGAACAGGGCCACGGTCGAGTCGGCGAGGGCGCGCAACTGGGCGCTGTCCGTCTGATAGAGGTCGATGCGCGTGTCGGTCCCGTAGATGACTTTCGTATGGAACTGCGCGGCCGCCGGGGACGCCGCGACGAGCGCCGCGGCCAACGCGAGCACGTTTCTCATGAAGCCCTCCCTCGCCAGATGACGCGAAAACGACCGACGGGCCGATTTCAGCGAAAACGCCTGCGGGGAGTCAAGTCAAAATAGGCCTAAGGGCCTATCTATTTTTGGGCCCTTCGGTCCCGCTCGGGAGGGCGGGCGAGGCCGGTCCTGTCGCGGGATTTTATAGAATCGTCCCATGACCCTCAACGGCTTCGCCTCCGACAACCGCTCCGGCGTGCACCCGCGCATGATGAAGGCCCTGGAGGCCGTCAACGAGGGGCACGCGGGCAGCTATGAAGAGGACGAGGCCAGCCGCCGCGCCAAGGACGTCCTGCGCAGGCACTTCGGCCCCGACAGCGAGCCGTTCTTCGTCTTCAACGGCACGGCCGCCAACGTGCTCGCCGTGCGGGCGCTGTGCGACAGCTGGCACGCCGTGCTCTGCGCCGACGCGTCCCATCTTTGGAACCACGAGGGCGGCGCGCCCGAGGCGCTGACGGGCTGCAAGCTGATCTCGGTCCCAAGCAAGGACGGCAAGCTCTCGCTCGACAGCCTCAAGGGCCTCCTCGGCGAGCGCGGCAACCAGCACGCCTCCCAGCCTCGCCTCGTGTCCCTGACCCAGCCGACCGAGCTCGGCACGCTGTACTCCGTCGAGGAGGCGCGCGCGATCACGAAGTGGGCGCGCGCGGAGGGCCTGCTCGTGCACGTGGACGGCTCGCGCCTCGTCAACGCCGCGGCCGCGCTCGGCGTCGGCCTCGGCGCGCTGACGACGGAGCTCGGCGTCGACGCCGTCTCGCTCGGCGGGACCAAGAACGGCCTCATGTTCGGAGAGGCGGTCGTGTTCCTCAAGCCGGGGCTGGCGCGCGCGTTCCCCTGGCTGCGCAAGCAGAACCTCCAGCTGGCCTCCAAGACCCGCTTTCTCGCCGCGCAGTTCGAGGCCTGGCTGGGCGGCGACCTGTGGCGGGAGATCGCCCTGCACTCGAACCTGATGGCCAAGCGCCTGGAGCAGGGCCTGCGCGAGGTCCCGGGCGTCGAGATCTCGCGCGTCACGGAAACGAACGCCGTCTTCGCGCGCGTGCCCGCCGCTTGGATCGAGCCGCTGCGCAAGACCGCGCCGTTCTACGTCTGGGACGCGAAGACGAGCGAGGTCCGTCTCATGGCCTCGTGGGACACCCGGCCTTCCGACGTGGACGCGTTCGTCGCGGCGGCGCGGGCGCTCGCCCGCGCGTGAACGCGCTGATCGCGGCTCTGTCCGCGGTTTTCGCCGCGTCGCTCGCGCTCGGCGGGCCGCCGCGCTTCCTGCCGCCCTGGACGGCCCTCTTCCTCCTCTCCGGCGCGATCCTCCTGCGCGGCTGGATCGAGGCGCGCCGAGACGGGCTCTCCTACCTCGAGTCGCGGCCGGACGCG
>Ga0134128_10001508_pt1 | contig 29821 bp, 26 predicted proteins | sample KB31754_FD_96462 | JGI IMG/M metagenome (GOLD analysis project Ga0134128, IMG submission 96462) | Terrestrial soil microbial communities with excess Nitrogen fertilizer from Kellogg Biological Station, Michigan, USA - KB3-175-4 | ecosystem: Environmental > Terrestrial > Soil > Unclassified ... | reverse complement strand
CGCGGCGCTCGTGTGGCCTGTGCGAATTGCCATCGGACGTTCTTGACTTTTTGCTTCTTTTTCGTCAAGGAAAAAGAAGAAATAATTCCTTTCAGAAAAACCCTGTTCAAGTTCAGATGAGTGATGCACAAGTACAGAGTTGTCATGTTCAAGTTCAGATGAGTGATGCACAAGTACAGAGTTGTCATGTTCAAGTTTAGATGAGCAATGTACAAGTACAGAGTTGTCATGTTCAAGTTTAGATGAGTGATGTACAAGTACAGAGTTGTCATGTTCAAGTTCAGATGAGTGATGTACAAGTATAGAGTTGTCATGTTCAAGTTCAGATGAGTGATGTACAAGTATAGAGTTGTCATGTTCAAGTTTAGATGAGTGATGTTCAAGTACAGAGTTGTCATGTTCAAGTTCAGATGAGTGATGTTCAAGTATAGAGTTGTCATGTTCAAGTTCAGATGAGCGATGTACAAGTACAGAGTTGTCATGTACAAGTATAGAGTTGTCATGTTTAAGTTTAGATGAGTGATGCTCACTCCCCTCTCCTGTAGGAGAGGGGTTGGGGGTGAGGTCGCAAAGAATCCAAGTGAGGTCGCAAAGAATCCTAGCGAGGTCGCAAACCGCCAAAGCAAGCCCCTAAACAACCAGGCACAAGGTCACAATTCCACCCTTGTATGAATACTTCATAAAATATGCTTTCTAAATCGTATATTTGCATATTATTTTCAGTGAAATGAGAGATGTAATTTGGACTATAATTGCAGTTTGGGTAGTTTATCGAATTTATAATGCCATTAAATCTTCCAGGGTTTATATTTACCAAAGGCACGAGCACAACCACAATTATAACACCTCGAAAGAGGGAGATGTAAAAATAAATGCCGGTGCAGAACAACACCATGCCGATAGAAAGCCCAATTCTGACAAAGGCGGCGAATACGTTGATTTTGAGGAACTAAAGGATTAATTTAGGCCTGCCATAAGCCGATTAATTAATCGTTAGTATATTCGCAATTAAAATAATAATATCTGTTATATGAATATTAAAAAATTTGTACCGCATATAGCGGCCATAGCTGCTTTTATCGCTATCACACTGTTCTATTTCAGCCCGCTGCTCGACGGTAAAAAACAGATCCAGCAAAGTGATATCATGCACTTTAAAGGCACCTCGCAGGAGATCGTTGATTTTAGAAAAGAGCATAACGGAGAGGAGCCTTTATGGACAAACAGCATGTTTGGCGGTATGCCCGCGTACCAGATATCGGCCATTTACCATGGCAACCTAATGAAATATGTAGACAACGCCTTGCAGTTATGGTTGCCGCACCCTATAGGCATTGTATTCTTATACTTTTTAGGCTTTTATATTTTGCTTTTATGCCTGCGCATTAATCCCTGGATTGCCGCTGTGGGCTCCCTGGCCTATGGCTTTTCGTCTTTCTTTTTCATTATTTTAGAAGTAGGGCACAACACCCAGGCTCATGCTATTGCTTATGCAGCCCCGTTATTGGGAGGCGTTATTTTGGTACTGCGCCGCAATTATATTTTAGGCGGGGCTTTAACCGCCCTGTTTGCAGCCTTAGAATTATCGGCAAACCACGTGCAGATAACCTATTACTTCTTTATGGTGATAGCCGCTTTTGTAGTGGTTGAATTTATTAACGCGATCAGAGAAAAACACCTGCCCGATTTCATGAAACGGGCCGCTATACTGGCTGTCGCCATTGGACTTGGCGTGTTGCCAAACGTATCTAACTTATGGGCAACCTATGAGTACGGAAAATACACCACCCGCGGCACATCAGACCTTACCATTAACGAGCGCGGGCAAAGCAATGAAGCAAACAAAACCAGCGGACTGGATAAAGATTATGCAACCCAGTGGAGCTACGGCATAAGCGAAACCTTTAATTTGTTCATTCCTAATTTTAAAGGAGGAGCATCTGAGGCAATCGCCACGCATAATAAAAATGCATTAGAAGCCATACAGGATCCGCAAATGCGCCAGTATGCCGGAAGCATGAGCGCTTATTTTGGCGAGCAGATGTTTACTTCAGGTCCCGTGTATGTCGGTGCTATTATGATGTTTTTAGCCATACTGGGCTTATTCTTAATTAAAGACAGGATCAAATGGGCCTTACTGGCCATTACCATTATTAGTATCATGCTTGCATGGGGGCATAACCTGATGTGGTTTACCGACCTGTTCTTTAATTTTTTCCCGGGCTACAATAAGTTCAGGGCAGTATCAATGATCTTGGTAATTGCCGAGCTAACCATTCCTTTACTGGCGGTTCTTGCCTTGCAACAAGTTTTAGATTCAACTTCTGCCACAAAAGTGCAGGTAGGAAAAAGGACCATGCCTATAAACCGCGTGCTTATTATTGCAGCAGCGGTTACCGGCGGCTTTGCTTTATTGTGTTACCTGGTGCCTGATATGTTCAATAAGTTTCAACCCGATGGAGAGCTTAGGCAAATGGTATCGCAGGCTAAACAACAAGACCCTAACGCACAAGTTGCCCAGATAGAAAACGCGTATGCACCTATTTTAGAGCAGGCAGAAATAGCCCGCAAAGCTATTTTTAAAGCAGATGCTATTCGTACGTTCATTTTTATCTTATTGTCCTTTGGCGCTTTGTGGTTCTACCTTTCCAGGAAAATAAACCAGCAGTTGTTTTTTGCGGCACTGGCTATTTTTGTGCTGGCAGATATGTGGCCGGTTGCAGCACGTTATTTAAACAGCTCTAATTATGTGGCCAAAGCACAAATGCAAAGTCCGTTTCCAAAAACAAAGGCCGACGAATTTATCTTAGAAGACAAATCGCTTGATTACCGCGTACTTAAATTAGGCAACCCGTTCAATGATGCTTCTACTTCATACTGGCATAAATCTATAGGAGGGTATCATGGCGCAAAACTAAAACGCTATCATGAGCTTATGTCTTTCCAACTCGATCAGAATATGGCAGCGCTTATGCAGGAGCTTCGCAGCGGCGGTGTTTCAGATTCATCGTTAAAAGCAGGGTTTTCTAAAACACAAACTTTAAACATGCTCAATACCAAGTATGTTATTGTTGGCGAAGATTCCCCTCCATTATTAAACCCGCTGGCAAACGGCAATGCGTGGTTTGTAAAAAATGTACTTCCGGTAAGCACGGCTAATGATGAGATCTTAAAACTATCGGATGTAAACACAAAAGAAACCGCTATTATTAACACAAAATATAGTGATGCGGCTGCCTTTAAGCCACAGTTTGATCCGGAAAACAGTATTAAATTAATGTCTTACCAGGCAAACAAGCTGGTGTATGAAACCAATGCCAAAACAAACCAGATGGCTGTCTTCTCCGAGATCTATTATCCAAAAGGATGGATTGCTACAGTTGACGGGAAAGAAACGCCTTATGTAAATGCAGATTATGTATTGCGCGCCATGATCGTTCCTGCCGGTAAGCACACAGTTGAATTTGCCTTTAAGCCTGCGGTTTATGTGGTAGGTGAAAAGATATCGATGGCGGGTTCTATTTTAGTATTACTTGTTTCTTTTGGAGGAATGTTTGTGGCATACCGCAAAGAAGAAAAAAACAGCCACGATAAAGCGTAGTTTTATATTGCTATCGTCATGCCGGATCTATTTCGGCATGATTTAAAGCCCTTGCTTTTTAGCTTCGTTCCAAAAGCCATCCATTTCGGTTAGGTTGCTGTCGGTAATGCTGCGCCCTTGCTCGTTTATTTTTTGTTCGATAAACTCAAACCTTTTAATGAATTTTTTGTTGGCTTTCTCCAATGCGGTTTCGGGGCTTATGTTTAAAAACCTCGAATAGTTGATCAGCGCAAAAAGCAGGTCGCCAAACTCTTCTTCTGTTTTTTCTGCTGATTTTTTGGAGACGATCTCCGCATTCAGCTCATTCATTTCTTCCTGAACTTTTTGCCAAACCTGTTCTGTGTTTTCCCAGTCAAAGCCAACGCCTCGCACTTTTTCCTGTATGCGTTCGGCTTTTATTAAAGCAGGTAGCCCTTTTGGTACACCACTTAAAACAGACCTGGTACCTTCCTGGTTAATCTTTATTTTCTCCCAGTTTTGCTTTACCTGCTCAGCATTTTCAACTTTTACATCGCCGTAAATATGGGGGTGCCTAACGATCATTTTTTCGCATAAAGAATTGATCACATCTGTAATGGTAAACTCTTTTTTCTCGGAAGCAATTTTAGCGTAGAAAACAATGTGCAATAAAATATCGCCCAGCTCTTTTTTCAGGTCAAGCATGTTATGTTCCATAATGGCATCGCTAAGCTCATAGGTTTCTTCCAGCGTTAAATGCCGCAGGCTTTCTATGGTTTGCTTTTTGTCCCAGGGGCATTGCTCGCGCAGCTCGTCCATTATCTTTAAAAGCCTTGTAAATGCTTCTTCTTCAGGTGTCTTCATCTTCTCTTTTTAAAACGTGTACAATAGCAATAACAATAATAAAATAAGGCTTAATATGAGGGCTATGTAGGCTAATTTCAGTCCTTTTTTACTGTCGCTGCCGTTGTTTTTTATCTGGTAAATGGCTACACTGCTCATCACAATAGCGGCAATCACAAATATATATGGTATTAAAAGGCCGGTAGTCAGGGTATGCGGCGCACCAAATACCTGGTTAAAAATATTGGGATTGCTTGGGGCAAGAGAGATCAATCCAAATAAAGCAAACAGTATAAGAATAAAAGGGTAGGGCACAACGCTTATAATAAAACTGATGAGTGCAAATGGGTTTAGCTTATCATTGCTTGATTGGGCATAGCTGTTTGATCGTTTGCCTCGCCTGCCGGGAGGAGGATTATTAGGATTTAAATTCCGTTCTCCCGGCAAATTTTGCGGCTGGTTATAATTGCTTTCTGAATTAAAAATCTGCTTTGAACCATTGGCAAAGTTGATATAACTGACATCCGATTTTTTTATGAAAATGATGGTTTCATCTGCCGAATTGCAATTTTTGAATAAGATCTTTGTGAGGTTTATTTCTTTTATCTCGGCCAGCACCTTTGCGCCATTCTGTAAAACAATGGTATCGCAACCATCCGTTAATAAAGGTTTTTGAATAATGTGTACAGTATTTGCAGCCGTTAGCTCTTCGTTCTTTTTATTGGGTTTTTTACATTCAATTTTAAAAGAAGGAGTATTGCTTGCTACACCCGTAGCTGTGTCGGGCGTTATAGTTTCTGGTTTTTTAAGTGTTTTGGATCTATGCGAATAATATCCTTTGGTATATAACCTTTTCTGCATAGAACAAGACGACAGTACCAGCAGGCAGATTATAAAGGAAAAGGCTTTTTTCATCAATTCATTTTCTGTTTAACATGCAGTAATGCAATTACTGTAAGTGCTAAACTAAGGATTATCTTATTATTCCCAAAATCGGATGTTTTTATAATGGTTTAATTATAAATACCACTGAAAATATTTTTATGATATAGCTTAAAAAGAAATGATAGCTAGTAAAGCAACAACAATCAGGAGGCTTAAAAATATCCCAAAAGTAGCCATCCCTAAGCCTTTTAGGGTGTCGTTATGTCTTTTTATCTGAATGTAGGCTATCATTGAAAGCATGAGTGCCATAGAGGCAAAAAACAACGGAAATATAATCCAGCCTATAGCAATAGAAGATACACCGGCACCAATTGATATATTACCCTCTGCGTTTAGAATGGCAAATATGATGCCCACTTGTACCGGAATAAAACTAAACACAAAGCCAACAATACTAAAGCCGCTTGTTGTTTTCTCAGAATTCTCAAACCTGCGACGGTCACGCTCGTTGTGATAGGTAGTATTAAAAGCCTCAAATTTACTATCGGGTAAATTGGCCGGTTGGTTATAAGCATGTTCTTCCTCAAAAACTTCTGTTCGTCCGTTGCCATAATGAATACGGTTTACATCCGATTTTTTTAAAGTCAGAGTTATCCCATTGGAGTTAGGACAGGTTTTATATTTGATCTCGGTAGAATTCGCGTCTTTTATGCTGGCTGTTATTTTAGCACCGTTCTTTAAAATAATGGTATCGCAGGCATCTGTAAATACAGAAGGAAGTACAATGAATGGAGAAGCGGCAGCGGTTAGCTCTTCGCCTTTTCTTTTCACTTTTGTTTTTTGAATCTTAAATGCCCGGTTATTTGTGGTTACACCAGACAAAGTATCTGCATTTGCAGAAGCTTCAGGGTTTTTAAGTGTTTTCGACCTGTGCGAGTAAAATCCTTTTGTATACAATCTTTTCTGCATAGAGCAGGATGGTAATACAGACACGCAGATAATAAAAATAAAGGCAAAAGCTTTTTTCATAAGTTAATTGATCTTAGCTTGAAGTAATGGATAATTATAAAGATAATATGAGTGAATATTTTTCTTTAATTAAAGTATAACAATTAGGTAAACAACAAAGCAAGCATGGCTACTATGGCAACAAGGCTTAATAATATTCCAAAAATAGCCATTCCCATACCTTTTTGACTCTCTTTGTTTTTTGAGATTTGTAAAGCAGCTGTTATACACAATATTAAAGATATAAAAGCAAGGATCATAACTGCTGCAACTATTCCTGGAGTAGGAGAATTGGAGTTGGTAATGCTGATAAATGCAATTATTAAACCTATTTGCAGGGGCACAAAAGATGCCACAAGGCCTATAATGCCAAAAATATTTGTCCTTTTGCCATTATTTACATCTTTATAGCGCTGGGTGCTGCTGGTGGTATAGGTATCAAACTTACTATCGGGTAAATTGGCCGGTTGGTTATTAGCATGTTCTTCCTCAAAAACTTCCCACCTTCCGTTGCCGTAATGTATACGGTTTACATCCGATTTTTTTAAACTGAGGTATAAGCCGTTTGAAGTAGGGCAGGTTCTGTATTTGATCTCGGCCGAACCGGCATCTTTTATATTGGCTGTTATTTTAGCGCCGTTCTTTAAGATAATGGTATCGCAGGCATCTGTAAATACAGAAGGAAGCACAATGAATGGAGAAGTAGCAGCTGTTAGCTCTTCGCCTTTTCTTTTCACTTTTGTTTTTTGAATTTTTAATGCCGGGTTATTCGTGGCTACACCCATTAAAGTATCTACGTTTGCAGAAGCTTCGGGTTTTTTAGGTGTTTTTGACCTGTGTGAATAAAATCCTTTTGTATAAAGCCTTTTTTGCGTTCCGCATGAAGCAAGAGAGAGAACAAAAACAAACGCGGCAAATAATTTTAAGTGTTTAATTCCCATCTCCCATAATTTTAACCGTTAATCCCTCTATGCTGTTTTGTAATTTTATCTGGCATGATAAGCGCGATGTATCTGTAATGTTAGGCAGGGTATCAAGCATGGCATATTCATCATCACTGATGGCAGGCAGGGTTTCAAAGCCTTTGGTAACGCTTACATGGCAGGTTGCACACAAAGCCATGCCCCCGCAGGTGGCCAGGATATCATATTCGTTTCCTTTTAAAAATTCCATCAGGCTTAAGCCCATATCGGTTGGGGCTTCTAAAGGCGTCTTACTACCATCGTTGTTCTCTACAAAAATTGTAATGTTATTTTCCATGCGGTAAATGTACTTTTTTTAACGTAATAAATGGATGAGGCAAGGGCATAAGCTAATAACAACAGTAGCCGTTTCTTTCTAGTGCATATGTAAGTAATACCCGGTTATTGTCAAATAATATCTTGTATCCTAATAGGGGCCTGAAAAAAGATATATTTTTAAAACAAAAATTTCAGTGGATGATTTTAAAAGGTTAACTTAGCATAACGGCTCTTAACACGATGAAACGAATACTTGTATTGTCTTTCTTATTTTCCTTTTGTTGTGCACATACGTTTGCGCAGGCAAGTTTTCCTAACCCGTCCACCTTATCAACCGGGCAGGGTGCTCAAGGTTCTTTAGACCCTGTTTGGACAGTGAGTGATTCCTGGTATTACAGCAATCCACCCAACCCGATGGGATTAACATACAGCGCTGCTTTAATTAATAGTAATTGTGCACCCGGTAACTGGGTAGATCCTACTACGCTTCCGCCTCCGGTAAATAACGGAAACTGGATAACCGGGGCAGATGCTCCCTGTACTACAGATACCTCTTCGGGGTATCGTTACTTTAGGTTAACGCTTAACTTACCAGCAGATTGTAATGGCAACAGCGTTACCACCCCCGGAACTTACGTTTTGAATTTAGAAGGTTATGTAGATAATACAATAACCGATATTTTTGTAAACGGAACCAGCACAGGTATTAGCGGCGGAAGTTTTGCAGCCGGTTCGCAATTAAATATAAGCCTTAACGGCCCCTGGGTGCCGGGCATTAATTATGTAGATGTGCAGGTATTTAACGGGCATGAATTTCCTCCGGCTGCAAATCCGTATGGCTTATTGATGGTGGCTAACACCAACACACCTTCTTTTTATTGTTCGCCTTATGTTGCGCCTAATAATTGTAATACCACCTTAATAAGAAATACGCTTGTAGGAGCGGGTAACACCGAATTACAGGGTATGGATAATACTTGTAGTCTGTATTTTATTAATCCGCAATACATGGATGGGCCTGCTGCACAGGCTTATGCGCAAACGTTTGGGGCTAATTTAATATCCGTTCAGTCGGCAGCCGAAAACACAGCTTTAACAACCGCATTATCTAACCAGGGTTATGCCGGCGATGTGATCTGGATCGGATTTATACGCACTTATCCAGGAGGGCCTTTTGTTTGGAGCGACAGCAGCGCCATAAGCTATACCAACTGGGCTGCAGGAGAACCTAATAATAGCGGTGGAGTAGAAGGCTGTACACAGATATATGCAAATGGCGGATGGAATGATTTAAATTGTACGGGTTATAATTCACTTTCAGTAATTGAGGTCAACCTTTGCCCGGTAGCTACTATCCGCATGACGCAGGATACCATTTGCAAAGGACAAAGTTCTACGCTTAATGCATCAACTATTTTAGGGGCCTCTCCTTACACCTATACCTGGACATCGGTTCCGACAGGCTTTACTTCCAATTCTGCTACTGTAACAGTATCGCCAACGGTGACAACGGTTTATAATTTAACTTCGGTAGACAGGTACGGTTGTACAGCAACTACGTCTGCTACGGTTTATGTAGATACGTATACGGTAACACCTTCTCAAACCAACGTAACCTGTTTCGGATTAAATAACGGGACCGCCTCGGTTGCCATAACAGGCGGACTGAGCACATTTACTTATCTTTGGAGTAACGGTAATACCACCGCTACAGCAACCAATTTAACCACAGGATATTATACGGTATCTATTAATGATGGGCTAAATTGCTCTTCCAGCCAGTTATTTACCATTGCAGGGCCTAATACATCGCCCTTAGTTATTACAGGGCCGGTAAATCCGTATTGCGATACTACAAAATTAGACTGGGTTTCCTGGTCGTCGGTTACGGCTACTTCCGGCGTTGGAACCATAGGCTCCGGCTTAAGCTTAACACTATCTAAACCAACGGGCGGCTTATCAACTACCCCAAGCATGTTTGCGGGAGGCAATTTTCCTCCGCAGTATAATGTGCCTTTAAACGCCACAACTATTGAAAATACCCTGGCAGGCGTATTTACTTTTTGTTTCAGTCGGCCGGTGGTAGATCCGCAGGTTGCTTTTTCAAGTATAGGGCAGGCAGGCATTACGGTTCCTATCATTACATCAGTGCCTTATTCTGTTATATGGCCGGGAATAAATATGACCTATCCTAACAATACTACGCTAACAGGCACAGAAGGCTATACTATTATCCAGTTTCCGGGGCAGCATTCTTGTTTATCATTTAATTACCTGACCAGCGAAAATTATTGCAACCTGGCATTTGGCATACGGGATACTAATTGCCAGACAACACCTATTTGCAGCGGGGTGCCAACTACCTTTACGGCAAGCGGAGCAGTTACCTATACCTGGAGCCCGGGTACAAGCTTAAATACAACAAACGGAAGTATTGTAACCGCCAACCCTACCAGCCATCAAACCTATACGATAACAGCAACCGATGCCAGCGGTTGTGTGGATACGGCTATAACATCCATATCTATAAACCCTTTGCCGGTTGTTACGGTAAGCAGCTTTACTAATGTATCCTGTTACGGGGGAGACAACGGAGCCATACAGGTAGGCGTTACAAGCGGACTTGTTCCCTATACTTATCAATGGACAAACGGAACAAATACTTCACCTAAAGATTCTATGCTTATTGCAGGCACATATACTGTTATGGTAACCGACAGTTTGGGTTGTAAAGGATCTGCTTCACAGCAAATAACACAGCCCCCGTTGCTAAAGGATACCATAACAACCTTTACAAATGTATCCTGTTTCGGTGGGTCTGACGGAAGCGCGACAGTAAGCGCAAATGGGGGCACAACACCTTATACCTATGCATGGAATACAACGCCTGCGCAATCTGCAGCAACAGCAAGTTCATTACCATTTGGCAGCTATACCGTTACGGTAACCGATAATAATTTGTGTACAACCACAGCGACGGTAAACATCACACAGCCTCCTGCGTTAACATTGACAGCAGCCGGCACAGGCGTTACCTGTTACGGGCTAAGTACCGGAAGCGCGACGGCAACGGCAACAGGCGGTACAATGCCTTATACCTATGCTTGGAGCACTTTGCCGCCGCAGGTATCATTCAACGGAGTTGCAACGGGCTTATCTGCTATAACATATACGGCAGGTGTGCAGGATGCAATGGGTTGCCAGGATACGGTTTCGATCACTATTACGCAGCCTCCCGTTTTAAAGGATACTATCACAAGCTCAACAAACGTATCCTGTTACGGATTACATGATGGGAATGCCCATGGAAGTGTAACAGGCGGTACAACACCTTATACTTATTTATGGAGCAATGGAAATACTTCTTTATTAGATACGGCACTTACACAGGGAGTTTATACATTTACGGTAACAGATGCTCATTTTTGCACAGATACGGTTTCGGTAAACATAACGCAGCCTTTATTATTGAAAGATTCTGTCATTAGTTCTGTAAACGATTCCTGTTTTGGCGACAGCAACGGCAGCGCTACAGCTATTTTTGTAGGAGGAACATTGCCGTATACCTATAATTGGCTGCCAATGGGAGGAAATGCTGCGATGGCTGACAGCCTGGTTGCCAATACCTATACGGTAAATGTAGTGGATGCACATCGTTGCCCGGCAACGGCAACAATAACTGTTAACCAGCCGCCAAGGTTAACCGTTAGCAGTTCGCCTAAATTAATTTGTATAAGCAATACAACAACCTTAACAGCTTTGGCTGCAGGAGGAAATACCGTACAACCTTATAGTTACCTGTGGAGTAGTAATGCAAACAGCGTTGCAACTAATACAGCAGCAGTTTCGCCGGGCGTAACAACAACGTATACGGTTTTAGTGAAAGATGTAAAAGCTTGTGAAGATTCGGCTACGGTGCTTGTTACGGTAAGAAATCCGTTGACGTTTATAGCTGTTAGCCCAACTGTAGAAAGATGCCCCGGGTTTTCGGCCAACTTAAATGCAACGGGCAGTGGCGGAGACAGCACGTTTACCTATACCTGGATGCCGGGAGCTCTTACTTCGCAAAACATTACCGTAACACCTGCTGCAACTACTGTTTATACAGTAACCTTGAGCGATGCATGCGGAACACCTACCGTTACAGCCTTTGATACCGTAAAGATAGATGCGCTTCCGCAGATAAATTTTGCAGCTGATACGGTGAGCGGTTGCTACCCTTTATGCGTAACTTTTACCAATACTACTTTTATTGCATCAAGTGACAGTATTAGTTATAGTTGGAATTTAGGTGCCAATCATCTCAGTACGAATGTCAGCCCTTATCAATGTTATACAGCGGCAGGCACCTATACAATCACTGTAACGGCTACATCGTCGAAAGGCTGTATCACCAAAAAAGTTGTTCCTAATATGATAACGGTTTATCCGCATCCCAAAGCACATTTTTATTCCTCACCGGATGACCCTACCATTGTTAGCCCTACCATAGAATTTACAAGCACATCAACCGCTGCAGGCAGTTCTATCAGTGGTTTATTGTGGCAATCTTTTGGTGATGGCAGCGATTCAACCAGCACCTTATCAAGCCCCAAACATACCTACCAGGATACGGGTACTTTTTGCACAACCTTAATAGCTACCAATACATTTGGTTGCAAAGATACCACGAAGGAATGCCTTGTTATTAAACCTTATTTTACGGTTTATATACCAAATACTTTTACCCCGAATGGTGATGGAAGAAACGAGGTATTTAATGTATCGGGAGATTATATTAAAACCCTGGATATGAAAATATACGACCGCTGGGGCAATTTGATATATCACACTACGAATGTTGAAAGCGGCTGGAACGGCAGTAAAAATGGTGCTTTGTTGCAACAGGATGTGTATGTGTATGTTATCAGCGTTACTGATCCGTTAATGAACCCATATTCGTATAAGGGAACCGTTACCTTATTACGTTAATTACTTATATTGAAGATTAAACCCGATTTTTTGCAGTTCGTTCCAGAAGCGTGGGAATGATTTTTCTACCACTGCCGGATTTTCTATCTCAATTTCAGGGAAGCATAAAGCAAGCGGGGCAAAGCTCATAGCCATTCGATGGTCTTTATAGGTGGAGATATGAGGATTGAGTAATGAGATTTGAGATAAATTTATTTTTATAGAGTTTTTTGTAGTTAAAACGTTTCCTCCAAATTTTTCGAGCTCGTTTTTAATGGCAAATATTCTGTCGGTTTCTTTTAGAGATAAAGTTTGCAGTCCCGATAAATCAGCTTCTATATTTTTCGCAGCACAGCAAACAGCCAGTGTTTGAGCTATATCGGGGCATTTTAAAAAGTCGTGGTGAAATTCCTTTTTGCCATGCGTTGTTTTTTTAAAGATAACAGAATCGTTTGTAAAGTGGGTTGAAATGCCAAGCTCATTAAACAATTCTGCACAAATGCTGTCTCCCTGCAAGCTGTTTTTAAATAAATAGGGTAGGGTAATTTCACCTTCTTTTGCAAGAGAAAGGATACTGTAAAAGTAAGATGCTGCACTCCAGTCGCTCTCTGCAAAAACTTTTTCAGCCGGCATTTTATAAGGCTTATTTTCAACAGAGATTACATTTTGCTTCCAGGTATAATTTGCACCCCATTGCTGCATTAGCTGCAAAGTCATGGTTACGTAAGGTGTAGAAACCAATTCATTTTTGATATGAATCTCCAAAGGCTCATGAAACAAAGGAGCAATAAGCAATAAAGCGGAGATGAACTGCGAGCTGATGCTTCCGTCAATTTCTATTTTTCCGCCTTTTAATTTCTTCCCCCGGATTTTTAAAGGAGGATAATTTTCATTCTTTACATATTGTATGTCTGCCCCAATGCTTCTTAATACGTTTACCAATGCTCCAATGGGCCGTTGCTGCATACGTTCAGTTCCGGTTAGGGTCCATTCGCCATCTAAGCAACTTAAATAAGCAGTTAAAAAACGCATCACAGTTCCTGCGTCCTGTACGTTGATCGTATTTGTGTTTTCCAGGTTGGCCAGGATGTTTTGTAAAATCTGCGTATCGCGGGCATCAGAAAGGTTCTGTATTTCTAAGCCGGAAAAGCCCGCAATTGCCTTCATAAGTAATAAACGGTTGGCAATGCTTTTTGAAGCCGGTAAATGTATGGTGCCGTTTGCAATTTTTGTGGGATGAGAAACGATAACGGAGCTCATGCCAGCAGGTTGTTATATAAAACAAATGCTTCTTTTATATCCTGCTCTGAAGCGGTTATGTTTATTAAAGGACTGGCAACATCTTCAATTAAAGCAAAACCCATTTCGCCGTTTTTATTTTTTTTATCGTGCTGCATTAACTCAATAAAAAACATGATTTCTTTTTCTGAAAATGATTGCAGCGCAAAATGGTTCTTAAAGAATAAAAAAGCATTCATGGCAATTTTAGGGTCGGTTAGCGTGAGGATCTTGCCTAAGCATAATTCAACACACATGCCCATTACAATGGCCTCGCCATGCAACAGGCTGTTCTTTTTATCAAGAAAATACGCTTCTATGGCATGGCCGACTGTGTGGCCGAAATTTAATGTTTTACGTATGTTTTTTTCCGTAGGGTCTTTTAACACGATCTTGTTTTTCACAACGACCGAATCACATATAAAATCATGGAGCTTTGCTGCAGGTAATTTGGAAAGCGGTAAAAACTTCTTCCATAATTTTTTATCCCCGATTAAAGCAGCTTTTATAATTTCCGCAAAGCCGTTTTTAATGTGCCTTTCAGGAAGTGTTTTTAAAAAATCTTCGTAAATAAAAACGCCTTGAGGTTGCGTAATGGTACCGATGACGTTTTTGTAGCCATTAAAATCTACCCCGTTTTTGCCGCCAACAGAGGCATCTGCCATGGCCAGCAGGGTAGTAGGGACATTAATAAAAGGGATGCCGCGCTTAAAAGTGCCGGCTATAAAACCGCCAAGATCGCAAACAACGCCGCCGCCTAAGCAAATAAGCAGGGAGTTTTTATCGGCTTTATTACTTAATAGGAAGTTCCATACCTGGATGGAAGTATCAAGGGTTTTATGTTTTTCACCCGTATGAATTGAAAAAACAGCAGCGCTTTTTAATACTTTATGTTTTTTTAAAAAAAAAGGAAGGCAATATTTTTCGGTGTTTTTATCGCACAGTATAAAAATGTTTGAAAAAGAATTTTCTTCTAAAAAATTAGTTAGATGAGAAAATTTTTCTTTCTCGAAATAAACAAAATATCCGGCTGATTGTAGTTTCATAAAATGCTATCTATGAATTTCAACTAATAGCACCCATGCGTCTAATACAGCCTTGCTAAATGAAAACACAATGGCAGGAATAATCCAGTTTACGGACTCAAAACCACAGCAAAGTATAGAAATACCTGCAATTATGTAAGGTAAAACGGCTACTTGTGTAAATACAATCATCTGTTTGAATTGTTTTTTGTACTCTTTTTCAGTAGCTTTTAAAATGCTGCGGTCTAGCCTAAAAGTAATTACCCAGACTAACAGACTAATACATATAATCTCTATGCCCAATAAAACTTTTGATTGATTTGGCGCTAAACAAAGGCAGGAAATAATTAACACGCACATTAAAAGAATCAAAGATCCAGAAGCCCTGTCGATCAAGCGGGGTATGGTAAGCAATTTGGTAAGACTAAGCGAAACTCCTACAAATATTAGGCCTGTTAAAGCTGCGGCTGCCCCGGCGGTTGCTACAAAAAAATCATGCCACGTTTCCATACTTTTTAATGTATTTTACTTTCAAACATACTAATTTTTTAAATGAGGAGATGATGCGTAATATTTTTTACTTTTGACTTTGCAATTTTGACTTTGGAATATGATCTCATTTGACGACACCGAAAAAGCCTTTATCTCTAAAAGCGACGCTGATTTGATACGCTCTTACAGGCTTTTTAAAATTATAGGAAACCCCACATTTGTAAAGCTTGGCGGTATTTTTACGCCTTTGGCTTTAAACCTGCACCTGCCTATAAAGGGTATTATAAAAAACACCATTTATAAGCAATTTGTAGGTGGAGAGACTATTAAAGAGTGTGATGCAACCATTAAAGAACTGGCTAAATATAACATTGGCACCATACTGGATTATTCGGTAGAAGGGAAAGAGAACGAGGCTGATTTTGATGCCTGCATGAACGAGACAATAGAGACAATACACCGGGCAAAAAATGATGCCAGCATTCCGTTTTGTGTTTTTAAAGTAACAGGCCTTGCACGTTTTGCCCTGCTAGAAAAGGTAAGTGCGAAAGGTACTTTAACGGATGCTGAAAAAACAGAATGGAATCGTGTAAAGCAGCGTGTACATAGCATTTGCGAACAGGCGCATAAATTTTCCAAGCCTTTGTTTTTTGACGCGGAAGAAAGCTGGATACAACCTGCCATTGATGACCTGGCAACTGAAAACAAAGAAAAATTTAATAAAGAAACGGCTATTGTTTATAACACTTACCAGCTTTACAGGCACGACCGTTTTGTTTATTTAGAGCAATGTATTAAAGAAGCAAAAGAAAAAAATTACCATATTGGGGCGAAATTGGTGCGTGGCGCCTATATGGAAAAGGAAAGGAAACGTGCCGCCGAACAGGGCTATCCATCGCCCATTCAACCCAATAAAGAAGGAAGCGATAAGGATTACAATGCGGCTTTAGAGCTTTGTGTTAAAAATATAGATCATGTAAGTATTTGTGCAGGAACGCATAATGAACAAAGCAGTCTTTTGCTGGTAGACCTGATGCAAAAAAACAATATCCAGCCGGGTGATAAGCGTATTTATTTTGCGCAGTTATTGGGCATGAGCGACCATATTAGCTATAATCTTTCGCTGGCAAAATACAATGTGGCCAAATATGTGCCTTATGGGCCGGTTAAAGAGGTGTTGCCTTATTTGTTGCGCCGTGCACAAGAGAATACTTCTGTAAAAGGACAGACAGGCCGGGAACTTTCGCTTATTATCAAAGAAAAAAAGAGAAGGCGCAAATAAGTGCTTCGATATGCCCCGTTTCATACTTTAACTATGCTTTAGCCATACTTTACCCATACTTTAAACTGGGGATAGGTTAACATAAATTTTAAATTTAACACTTGGATTGTTTGAAAATATTGAGTAGTTTTGTTACTCAATAATGATAGAAACCCTCATATCATCTAAAACCAGGATCAAGCTGCTGATGAAGTTTTTTATCAACAGTAAAAATACCGCTTACTTACGGAATTTAGAGGAAGAGTTTGGTGAATCAACTAATGCTATTCGTTTGGAACTCAATAAATTTGAGAAGGCCGGTTTTATCGGTTCTTATACCGAAGGGAACAAAAAGCTTTTTACCGTAAATACCAAACACCCTTTATTTAAAGATATTAATAGTATTGTGCTAAAACTGACCGGTTTAGACCATATTATAGATTATGTTTTGCAGCGTATTGGCGACCTGGAAAAAGTATATCTTGTGGGAAAATTGTCTAAAGGACAGGCAACCGATATTATTGATTTAGTATTAGTTGGCGGAGATATTAATAAACCTTTTCTTTTGGAGCAGATTGAAAAGGCTGAGAAAAAAATTAAAAAGAAGATAAAGTACGTGCATTTTGAAACTTCGGAATTTGATTTAAATAAAATTAAAGAACCGGGCATGCATCCTTTGCTTTTGTGGAGCAAATAAAAAGCCAAAATTTAAGAGTAAAGATCTTTTAAATTTTGACTTTCAATTTTTAAATTAAAACCTCACTTAGTCATATGGGACTGAGGAGGCGAAGCTGTAAGAAGTGGTTAGTTAAGCAAGAGTCAGCAAGTGGCAGAACAGGAAAAAAAATGGTATGCTTTGTATGTATCTTCCCGCCAGGAAAAGAAGGTACAGGAAGGTTTATTATCAAAAAATATTGAAGCATATACACCACTTGTAAAAACAATGAAGCAATGGAGCGATCGTAAAAAAATGGTAGAGCTTCCGCTGATAAAAGGTTATGTTTTTGTTAAACATGCCGATCATGAAAAAGAAAAAGTGTTTACCGTAAGGGGTATTGTAAACTATGTTACGTTTGAGAAAAAGCCTGCTGTGGTAAATGAAAAAGAGATACAGGTGTTAAAAGACATCATATCTTTTGGCTATGAAACATCGGTAGCTAATTACAGCCATTTTACCAACGGAACAGATGTGAAAATTACACAGGGAGATTTTAAAGGATTATTTGGCACAATTATAAAGAAAGACAGGAACGAATTTTTTGCCGTGGCTTTAAATTCTATCCAGCAACATGTTATTATAAAATTACCTTCAGCTATTTTAGAAAAAGTATGAGCGAAAATTTAGATAAAAGAATTCTTATTACAGGTGGAGCAGGTTTTATTGGCAGCAATATTGCAGATTACCTGGTAGCGAATAATTTTAGGCATATTACAGTGCTGGATAACCTGGAAACAGGTAATATCAATAACATCCAGGCCCATATTGATTCAAAAAAAATACAATTTATTGAAGGTAGCATTTGCAACTATGAGACATGCTTATCAGCTACAAAAAACCAGGATATTATTTTGCATCAGGCAGCATTGGGAAGTGTGCCCCGTAGCATTGTAAATCCGTTGGCAACGCATCAAACCAATGTAACAGGCTTTGTTAATATATTAGAGGCGGCCCGCCAGAATAAAGTAGGCCGCGTAGTATATGCATCTTCTTCATCGGTTTATGGAGATGATTTGAACATGCCTAAAAAAGAAGAAATTGTGGGTAACCCGTTATCTCCTTACGCAGTAAGCAAAAAGACAAACGAGCTGTATGCGGCAGTATTTGCATCCACCTACCAAATGGAAATTACAGGCTTGCGCTACTTTAATGTTTTTGGACCAAAGCAAAACCCTGCAGGCCCCTATGCTGCTGTGATACCTATTTTTGTAGATAAATTATTGAATAAAGTTTCTCCAACCATATACGGAGACGGAACCAATACGAGAGATTTTACCTATGTGGAAAATGTGATACAGGCCAATTTATTAGCTGCATTTACACAGGATAAAACAGCAGTTAACCAGGTATATAATATTGCTTACGGAGCAACAACTTCTTTAAACAAATTGTTTGAGTTAATAGCTACAGATTTGAAATCTGATGTGAAAGTTATTTATGGAGATAAACGTGCCGGTGAAATTAAAGACAGTTTTGCTTCAATTGACAAGGCAAAAAAACTGCTTGATTATAAACCACAGGTAAGCCTGGAAGAAGGAATAAAAAAATCCATTGTTTGGTATAAAGAAAATAACTTAAGACGAAACTAATATTTATGCAACAGGAAGAACATTGGGATTTAGTCATTAAGCCACAAAACAAGTGGTACCAAATTGACCTGGCGGCCATTTGGCGTTACAGAGATTTGCTGATGTTATTGGTTCGCCGTGATTTTGTGTCTGTTTACAAGCAAACCATTTTAGGCCCTATTTGGTTTTTTATTCAACCTGTTATCACCTCGTTAACATTTACATTTATTTTTGGTGATCTGGCTAAAATAAGCACAGATGGGATGCCGGCTATTTTATTTTACATGGCAGGCATAACTCTATGGACCTATTTTGCCGATTGTTTAAACAAAACATCTACCACTTTTGTTACTAATGCAAGCGTATTTGGAAAAGTTTATTTTCCAAGGTTGATTATGCCTCTATCCGTTTTGGTATCTAACCTTATTAAACTGGGTATACAGGTTGCGATATTTGTTACCATTTGGGTTTATTATTTAATTACTACCGATAAAGTTCACCCGCAATGGGAGCTTATGTGGATGTTACCGGTTTTGATTTTTATGATGGCAGGTTTAGGCTTAGGCTTTGGGATTTTAATTTCATCGCTAACTACCAAATACAGAGACCTTACATTTTTAATAGGTTTTGGCGTACAGTTGCTCATGTACGGAAGCTCGGTAATTATACCGGTATCCAGTATTACAAATCCTAAAATAAAAATGCTGATGTTACTGAATCCTTTAACATCTATTATAGAAGCTTTTAAATATATTTTTTTAGGAAGTGGTTACTACAGTGGTATGTGGCTTGCATATGGATTTATTTTTATGTTTTTTATTGTTGCTTTATCTGTACTGGTATTTAATAAAGTTGAAAAAAGCTTTATGGACACCGTATAGGTTAATGATTTATAAGTTAAAATTTAAAAAACGAAATTGAGCACTGTAATAAAAGTAGAGAATTTAGGCAAACAGTATAACCTGGCACAGGTTGGCACAGGAACCGTTACGCATGACATTAATAGGTGGTGGCACAAAGTTCGTGGCAAAGAAGACCCGTATTTAAAAGTTGGTGAAACAAACGACCGTACAAAAAAAGGAAACAGTAATTTAGTATGGGCTTTAAAAGATATCAATTTTGAAGTTAAACAAGGAGAGGTACTAGGCATTATAGGTAAGAATGGCGCAGGTAAGTCAACCTTATTAAAAATATTATCGCGTGTTACAGCCCCAACAGTTGGCAATATTAAAGTAAAAGGGCGTATAGCAGCTTTATTGGAGGTAGGTACTGGATTTAATCCGGAATTAACCGGAAGGGAAAACATCTTTTTAAATGGCGCCATACTCGGTATGACGAAGCAGGAGATCAAAACAAAGTTTGATGAAATTGTTGATTTTAGTGGAGTTGAGCGTTATATTGATACTCCTGTAAAGCGTTACAGTAGTGGTATGTACGTACGTTTGGCATTTGCAGTAGCAGCACACTTAGAGCCTGAGATTTTAATTGTAGATGAAGTATTAGCTGTTGGAGACGCTGAGTTTCAAAAGAAATGCCTGGGGAAAATGAAAGATGTTAGCGGGCAAGGAAGAACCGTATTGTTTGTTAGCCATAATATGCCTTCTATAAAAACCTTGTGTACTAAGGGTTTATATTTAGAACACGGTACCGTAAAATATGATGGCAGTATTGACCAGACGATAGCTAAGTATTTTGATAGTGATGCAATTCTTTTAAAAGAGAAGGGGATTATCCCTGATAATTTTCCTAGAATTAATACAGGGCAAGCTAAAATAAAGGAAATATCAATATTAGATGATAATGATAAGATTTCTGACGAAGTTTTCTTTAATGAATCATTTAAACTTAGAATTACAATTGATATTTTCAAAGAGATTTCAGAAGTTATAATGGATGTTAAAGTTGTTTCAAAAGAAGGCATTGTTATTTCATATTCTATTAACAGCTTAAATTTAAAAAACACTTATACTTTAAAAGCAGGGATATCTGTTTTTGAAACAATTATCAAAAATGTATTTCAACCGGGATTCTATGATTTAACAATCGGAATTCATTTTAAAACAGGAGCTACGATTGATCATGTAGAGCATGTATACCCCTTTGAAATTTTAAAAATAGGAAAAGGAGATAACGAAGATTATACATTAGACTGGCAATTTGGCTATGTCAATTTACCATCTGAATGGAAACAAATAAAATAAATCATGATAGAAAACAAAACCATTTTTATTACAGGCGGTGCAGGCTTTATAGCTAACACTATTATTTCTCGTTTGGTTGAGAAAAACAAAATTATAGTTTATGATAATTTTCATAGAGATACATTAAGCAATTCTCCTTATGCGAATCATCCGAACATTAAAATTACAAAAGGTGATGTTTTAGATTTAGAGGCTTTAATCGTTGCCATGAAGGGTTCTGATATTGTTATACATGCTGCAGGGATTGCAGGGATTGATACAGTAATAAAAGACCCCGTAAAAACGATGCGTGTAAATATGATAGGAACAGCTAATGCTTTAGAAGCTGCATACTTAAATAATATTACGGATAGATTCATCGATTTTTCAACTTCAGAGATTTTTGGGTCATATGCATTTAAATCCACAGAAACGGATAATACAGTTTCCGGTAGTGCGGGAGAAGCTAGATGGACGTATGCTGTAAGTAAACTAGCCGGCGAACATTTGGCGCATGCATATTATAAAAAATATAATTTGCCTACCGTTACCGTAAGGCCTTTTAATGTTTATGGTCCCGGTCAAACAGGCGAAGGCGCAATCCAGATTTTTATAAAGAAAGCTTTAAAAAATGAAGATATATTTATAAACGGTGATGGAAATCAAATTCGTGCATGGTGTTATGTGGATGATTTTGTGGATTGTATTATGTTAGCTTTAACAGATAAAAAGGCAATTGGCGAAAGTTTTAATATAGGAAATGCACGTGCAGTTACAACTATTCTGGGTTTGGCCGAAACAGTATTACGCGTATTGAAATCGGATTCTAAAATTATATTTAAAGATGCACTTTCTGCAGATGTTGAATTAAGAATTCCAAGTGTAGAAAAAGCTAAAAGCATATTAAACTTTAAAGCTAAAGTTGATTTAGAAGAAGGTGTACTAATTACAGCTGAATCATTTAAAATTAAATAATTGCAAAAAGTTTTTTTACTTGGTTCAACTGGTTTTGTAGGAAAAAATATTTCTTCTGAATTAGCAAAGAAATATAATGTTATTGAATTAGCAAGGTCGCAATTTGATTTTTTAAATTCGAATACCTTTTTAGAAATTGATTTTTCAAATTCGATTATTGTAGACTGTATTAATGTTAATAATGGAAATGCAGGTGAAATAATAAATTGTAATGTCAATGGATTTCAAATGTTTATTGATTTTATAACGCAAAATCATGTTAATGTAAAATATCTGTATTTTTCATCCATTTCGGTTCTTTCAGAAGAAATAAAGAAACAAAATATATATGTCAACTCTAAATTTATAGCAGAAAAATATTTAATGCATTCGGGGTTGATTTATCATATTGTCCGACTTTCTTATCCTATAGGAAAAGGAGAAAATCCAAATCGATTAATAAGCAGATTTATTAAATCTATAAAAGAAAAACAAACACTTTCGCTTTCAAACATTAAAATAAATATTACGCCAATAAAGTGTATTGCCAATGACATAAATTCATTGGTACGATTCGATGGCAATCGAGTTACTTTTTTTTCTTCGAATGTTTATTTATCACTAACAGAAATCGTTGATAAAATAGGCGATCTTTTAAATGTTAAACCTAATTATACGGTTACAAAATCAGATAATCGTTTTGAGCCTGTTTCAGACAATCCAATAAACTGTAGTATAGATTTAATAAGTTGTTTGAAGGATATGATATGAGTTATGTGTTTAATGATAAAGTCTTTTTTATAATTCAAGGTTTTTTGAAGTATAATTCTTTTGATTTTGGAGTTAAACTTCGTTCTTTTTTTTATAGGCCTTTTTTTAAAAAATTTGGTAAAAATGTTCAAATTCAGGATGGAGTTACAATAAAATATCCATCAGAATTTGAAATTGGAGATAACGTAAAAGTTGGACAACATTGTTTTTTTGTAGGTAAAGGAGGGTTACAAATAGGAAATAACGTTTTAATTGGTGCTGGTACTAAAATAATTACATCTAATCATAATTTTGAAGATACTGAAAAAAATATCTCGGAACAAGGCCTATCATTTAAACGAGTTTTAATTGAAGAGAATGTTTGGTTTGGATTTGATGTAAAAGTATTAGGAGGTTCTATAATAAGAAAAGGTACTGTAGTAGGTACAAATTCATTAGTAAACAATAAAGAATTTCCTACAATGTCGATTATTGCGGGAAGCCCCGCACAAATTATTAAACACAGAATAGAAAAACAATAAAATTGAACGGAAAAAAAGTTTTTATTGGGTTGGTTGATATTGCCAGTTTTATCGATGACTGGGCTGAAGGCTTTAAACAAAATAATATAGAAACATTAAAGGGAACTATTTTATACCAAGCTCCTATACAAAATAGTCGATTAGATTTTATTATTCAGAAAGCACAAGATAAAGTAGAGTATTTTAAACCGGGTAGAATTAGTATAAAGTTGAAACCCTGGTGGAATAAAAAAGTAAAAGATTATTACTTTCAAAAAGCTGTTAAGGAATGTGATATTTTTCTTTTTATATGGAGTAGTTTTGAAAACGACTTTTCTGATTATAAATATTTAAAAGAACATGGAAAGAAAATCATAACAATTTTTGTGGGAAGTGATATCAGATGGCCTTACGCCATGAAACAAGATTTTAAGGATAATAACCTTCCTGTAGTAGAAGATTACTATTATGACCATGCAGATTATTCAATAAAAGATCTAGAACGTTGTCTTCGTTATTTAAGGATAGCTGAAAAATATTCTGATATTATATTGGCGCATCCTAATTATATGCAGTTAGCATTAAGAAAGTATTATAACCTAAACATACCAATTATAACAAATCAAATAGAACATAAACCTGAGCAAAGGAAAGTTCCTTTAATTGTACATGCACCAACCAGTAAAATTAAAGGAACTAAATTTATAGAAGATGTAATAAATCGGTTATCCAAAGAAGGTGTTTCTTTTCAGTATAAACGTATCCAGAACATACCCAGAGAAGAAGCATTAAAAGTATATTTGAATGCCGATATTATTCTTGATCAATTACTATTACCGGGTGGTGGTAAATTAGCTCACGAATGTTTAGCTATGGGGAAAATAGTATGCACATTAATGGGATATGACTCATATGATCAAAAAAAAACAGATGATTGTCCTATGGTTGATGTAACTCCCGAAACATTATATGATGTTTTAAAATCGTTAATTTTGGATCATAACACGCGCATTGAACTTGCAAAAAAAGGACGCCCATTTGTGGAAAAATACCATAATCCTAAAATAATCACTAAGAATGTTATGGATTTACTAGCTGCCTCAACAGAGTCGACGGATTTTGAACCAACTTCTTTCAGGAATACATTTATTCCTGAATCTAAAGAAGCTGAAAAAATTTATAACAAATGGAATGATTTTGTAAAAGATTGCGACTGGTATAAAAAAGAAATAGAACCAGGTAACAGAGCCGGGTTGAATTTTTAAAAATATAATAAACTTACTACATCTGTAAAAAATAAATTTTAATTCAAGTATCTTCATGAAAATAGTAATTATATCTGAATCTTTTTCTGAGAATATGGGTTATGCAGACTCGTGCCTGCCCAAATATTTGGCTATGTTAGGGCATGAAGTACATGTGTTAACTTCAAATACACAAGTATATTTTAATGAGCCCTTTTATAATGAAGTATACCAACATTTTTTAGGACCTCCTATTACTGCATATGGAGTAAAGCAATTTGATAGATATACTATTCACCGATTACCTTTTGAACCAAAGAATGGTCAAATGAAACTGTTGGGGATGTTTAAAAAACTTGCTCAAATAAAACCTGACATCGTACAAACTTTTGCTATCGATGAAAAAACTACCTTTCAAGCAGCCCTTTACAAGCCTTTATTAGGTTATAAATTATTTACAGCTAATCATGTTGTAGCTTCTGTCTTTCCTGCCGCGCAAATAAAATCAGAAGAAGTAAAAAAAGACATTGAGCGAACTGCCGGAACCAATACTCAGAAAGAAACGATCAAACAAAAACCTAATAAATTCTCATTATTTTATTTAATCAATGGCGTGAGGAACCGCTATTATAGATTTACCACACATAATTATTTTGTTAACTATATTACACACACTTGTTATCCGGCCACTATTGATGCTTCAGATATTGCTATAAGGTTTATGGGAGTACCACCTTCTAAAATAAAAATCAATATATTGGGAGTTGACACCGAAGTATTTAAACCAACAGGAGATAATGCAGCCTTTATCTCCGAAAGAAAGGTACTTAGAGAAAAGCATGGATTTAGTGAACAAGATATTGTTTGTATCTATACTGGTCGTTTTACAGAAGGAAAAAACCCATTATGTCTTGCTCGTTCTATTAATAAATTGGTTGAAGAAGGAAAACCTTACAGGGCATTATTTATAGGGCTTGGACCTCAAAAAGATGCCATCTTGGCTTCCAAAGGATGCCAAGTTCTGCCCTTTATGAATTATAAAGAATTAGCTCAATATTATAGAGCTGTTGATATAGGTGTATGGCCCAAACAAGAAAGTACAAGCGTACTTGATGCCACTGCTTGCGGCCTTCCTGTCGTTATCAGTGATAGAGTTCTTGCGACTGAGCGAAAAGAAGGTAACGGACTTACTTACATAGAGAATGATTCCGAAGATATGAAGAATGTACTTCTTAAATTAGAGAGTAAGCAATACAGAAATGAGCTTGGTAAACTTGGAATTGAAAAAATCAATAAAAATCAAAAATGGGCAGATATAGCCAAAAGGCGTGTACAAGATTATGAGCTTGCCTTATCTAAATGATGAAAGCAAAACAAATATTGAAGTCATTTATTCCACCCATTTTTTTTGGGGGCATCAGAAAATTTAAAACTCAAAAAGTTCCTGCTTTCGGTTGGTTTGGGAACTATGCTACTTGGAAAGAGGCTAAATCCAATTGTACCGGTTATGATAGTACTATTATTTTAGAGAAATGTAAAAACAGCTTGTTAAAAGTAAAAAATGGAGAAGCTGTTTATGAACGGGATAGCGTTTTGTTTGATAAAATACAATATAGTTGGGGTTTATTAGCCGGCTTGCAAAAAGCTGCTTTAGAAAATGATGGTAACTTATGTGTTCTTGATTTTGGTGGAAGTTTAGGTAGTACTTATTACCAGAACAAAGAATTTTTAAGCTCGGTTAAAAACGTAACATGGTGTATTATAGAGCAAGCTCACTTTGTTGATTGCGGTAAGCAAAATTTTGAAAATGAACAATTGAAATTCTATCATACTATAGAAGAATGCATGGAAAAGCAGAAACCAAACGTATTACTACTTAGTAGTGTGTTACAATATTTAGAAAAACCAGAGGAATGGATAAGTAAATTAATAACCTTAAAAATTTCTACTATCATAATTGATAGGACGCCATTCGTTAACAGTTTTAAGAATATAATTACTATACAAAAAGTGCCTTCAGTTATTTATGAAGCGAGCTATCCTTGTTGGTTCTTTAATGAAGAGTATTTAAAAAAACTATTTAAAAATTATATGCTGATAGGTGATTTTGAGAGCTTTTGTGATCCAGATATAATATTAAATGGTAACTATACAACCTGGAAGGGGTATCAATTGAAACTTGCAGATGGATAAGAACATGAAATTAAACTTCTGTACTCTTTTCGATTCAAACTATATGACCCGCGGATTGGCTATGCATCAGTCATTATCTCAACATTGCCGGTCTTTTCATTTATACATAATTGCCTTTGATAAAATTTCTGTAAAAGTATTAAGCGAACTGAATCTTGAGCACGTTACTATTATAAGCCTACACGATTTTGAAGATGAGGCATTATTGGAAATTAAACCTACACGAACCTCTGCTGAATATTGCTGGACATGCACTCCCTCAACTGTATTGTATTGCATTGAAAAATATAAATTAGATCATTGTACATACATTGATGCAGATTTAATGTTTTATAGTAATCCTAAAGTACTTATAGATGAAATGGGAGACAACTCTGTTTTAATAACAGAACATCGTTACACCAAGCAATATGATCAATCTTCAGGCAGTGGTAAATATTGTGTTCAGTTTGTATGTTTTAAAAATGATGAAAATGGACTGACAGCGTTAAAATGGTGGCGAAATGCCTGTATAAAATGGTGTTATGCTCGCTTTGAAGATGGCAAATTTGGTGATCAAAAATACCTAGATGATTGGGTTACTCGTTTTAAAGGAGTACATGAATTACAACATATTGGAGGTGGTGTTGCACCATGGAATGTTCAACAATATCAATTCAAAGTAATTGATCATAAAATATGTTTAAAAGAGAAAACGGGCAATTATGTACCGCTAATATTTTTTCACTTTCACGGAGTGAAATTTTATCTAGAAGATATTGTTCAACTAGCTCCTTTTTATTATTTACAGGAATACGTAATCAAACATTTATATTTTTCTTATATTAATTTGTTGCAAAACTTTAAAAAGAAAGTTGAAGCTATAGATACCTCATTTGATGCGAATGCAGCAAAACAAAAAAGCGATAGAAAGCCTTATACCTTGAGAGATAAATTGCATTTATATAAACAGGCTTTAGGTAGTTTTAGCTTTAAAAAAATGAGTGTGGTTCATAAAGAGATTAAAGCTCATACTTATTTTACATTAAAACAAATTATGCAGTATGGCACATCTGATAAATCTTAAAACTCATACCGATTCGAGAGGAAATTTAACTGTAATAGAAAAAATAATTCCGTTTGATATAAAGAGGGTATTTTATATCTATGGTGTTGATGATTCCAAGCGAGGGGGGCACAGGCATCATAAAACAATACAAGCTGCTGTTTGTATAAAAGGAAGCTGTATCATTTATAATAACAACGGAAAGAAGGAAGAAGAATTTAACTTAAATTCCCCATCGAAATGCCTGGTTATAAATCCGGAAGACTGGCATACTATGTATCAGTTTACGCCTGATGCTATTTTATTAGTATTAGCTTCCGAGAATTTTGATAAAGAAGATTATATTTTTGAGCCTTATACAAAATGATTGAGTACGAAAATTTAGCCAAATTAAATCAACCTTTTTTTGAGGAAAATTTACAGGCGTTCAAAGATACCATGCAAAGCGGGTGGTATATTTTGGGAAAGAAAGTCAAAATGTTTGAAACCGAATTTGCCGATTATTGTAGGGTAAAGCATTGTATTGGTGTAGCTAATGGTTTGGATGCTTTACAACTGGCTTTACGTGCATTTGATTTCGAAAAAGGAAGTGAAGTTTTAGTTCCCTCAAACACTTATATTGCAACTATTCTTTCTATTGTGCAAAATGGATTGCAGCCCGTTTTAGTTGAACCAGATATTGCAACATATAATATAGATGCAAAAAAAATAGAAGAAAAAATAACTCCTAAAACAAAAGCTATTTTACTAGTACATTTATATGGAAAGGTGTGCGAAATGGATGCCATATTAGTACTCGCAAAAAAATATAATTTAAAAGTGATAGAAGATTGCGCACAGGCACACGGAGCAAAATATAAAGATGCAAAAGCAGGTAGTTTCGGGGATTTTGGGGCATTTAGTTTTTATCCTACAAAAAATTTAGGTGCTTTAGCAGATGCAGGGGCCGTTACATGTGATAATGATGAACTGGCTGATAAAATAAAAACACTTAGAAATTACGGTTCTAAAGTAAAATATTATAATGATGTAGTTGGTGTAAATTCTCGTTTAGACGAAGTACAAGCCGCCTTCTTATCTGTAAAATTAAAGAAATTAGATGCTATAAATGTCCATAAACGTATTTTGGCAGGCATTTATCAAAAAGAAATCAAGCAAGACTTTATTAAGCCGGTAGTTGATTCAGATTATTATGATGTATTCCATATATACAATATCAGGCATCCAAAACGAGATGCACTGAAAGAATATTTGCTTAAAAAAAACATTAAAACAGAAATTCACTATCCGTTGGCTCCTAACAAACAAAAAGCAATGTTGGGTATTATTGATAATCAACCTTCACCTTTAGCTCAGGAAATTCATGAAACAACGCTTAGCTTACCAATTTCTTATTTTCATACAAAAGATGATATTTACAAAGTAGTGGAAACGTTAAATAAATTTTAATTACAGAAATGCCCGATACAATTTCTGTTCAATGGCCTAAAATAAGCATTGTAACTCCTTCTTATAACCAGGGGGCGTATATAGAAAAAACTATATTATCTGTTCTTAATCAAAACTATCCTAATTTAGAATATATCATTATTGATGGAGGGAGCACCGATAACTCTGTTGAGATCATTAAAAAATATGAGAAACATATAACTTATTGGGTTAGCGAAAAAGATAAAGGGCAAAGCAACGCTATTAACAAAGGTTTGGAAAGAGTTACCGGAGACATCTTTAACTGGCTTTGTAGCGATGATTATTTAGAATCAGGTAGTTTAATGCATATTGCAAAAAAATTCCAAAAAAATAAAAATGTTCATTGTTATGCGGGCGGATTAAGGCAATTTTCATTGTCAGGAAGCACTATAGGCTTTTATGGTGATATGCTTATGGATACCTGGGAAGATACGATACGTTTACGTGTTGTAAAACAACCGTCGGTTTATTTTAGTATGGAAGCCATCTCTAAAATGGGCCCTTTAAATGAAAGCTTGCATTACTGTATGGATGCCGAATGGTTATATAAATTCTTTTTTCTTTTTACTTCAGAAAATGTAGCAGAAGATAAAGCCATGATTGCACATTATTTGTTACATGATAATTCTAAAAGTG
>Ga0134128_10001507_pt1 | contig 29824 bp, 35 predicted proteins | sample KB31754_FD_96462 | JGI IMG/M metagenome (GOLD analysis project Ga0134128, IMG submission 96462) | Terrestrial soil microbial communities with excess Nitrogen fertilizer from Kellogg Biological Station, Michigan, USA - KB3-175-4 | ecosystem: Environmental > Terrestrial > Soil > Unclassified ... | reverse complement strand
GTGCAGCGGCGCCTCTATACCGCCGGCGAGAACAAATCGCTGCTCGACCCCTTCCTCGCCGAGGATCCGAAAGGCGTCGAGCGGCTGACGGCGTTGCAGCGCGACATGCATGAGAGCTTCAAGGATCTCGTGCGCACGCGCCGCGGCGCCAAGCTCAAGGCCGAGGAGAGTGTGATCTTCAGCGGCGAGGTCTTCACCGGCAGGCGCGCGCTCGAGCTCGGCCTCATCGACGGCATCGGCGATCTGCGCGGCGTGATGCGCCAGCGCTACGGCGAGACGGTGAGGCTGCGCGTCATCGAGCCGGAGCGCCGGCGCTTCGGTTTCCTCGGCCGCTTCGGCCTCCCGCGCCGCGCCGATGCCGGCGACATCGCCGCCGATCTGCTGGCGCGGCTCGAGGAGCGCCTGATCTGGGCAAGGTTCGGGCTTTAGGACGCGATCGCTGCAGGATGGTCGTGCAGTCCCGCCGCTTGACCCCTCGCTTCACTCTCGCCTAAACCCGCGCATGTTTGGTCTTTCTCCGGGGAAGCTCCTTGTCCTGCTGGTGCTGATCGGCATCGTCTGGGTGGGATTCCGCTTCACCGCCCGCGTCGATGCGATCCGCCGCGGCGTGCGCGAGGAACTCAGGAGGCGGCAGCAGGGGCAGCGCCCGCCGCGCAAGCTCGACGCCGAGGATCTCGTCAAATGCGCCATCTGCGGCTCTTATGTGGCGGCAAGAAGCGCGGTCGCCTGCAGCCGTCCCGATTGTCCTTATGGGCGCTGAAGCGCACCTCGCCTTGACCCTCGATCTTGTGGCGATTATGTTGCGCCGCACCTAAACCTTCACCCCTTCGGACCTGTCGATGGTGGCGTCGGCCGCGGCGACCGAGACCAGCTTTCAAGCGCTTATTCTCAAGCTGCAAGCCTATTGGGCCGCACAAGGCTGCGTCATCCTCCAGCCTTACGACGTCGAGATGGGTGCGGGCACCTTCCATCCGGCGACCACCTTGCGCGCGCTCGGCTCCAAGCCCTGGCGCGCGGCCTATGTCCAGCCCTCGCGGCGCCCGACCGACGGGCGCTATGGCGAGAACCCGAACCGGCTGCAGCGTTACTATCAGTTCCAGGTGATCCTGAAGCCGGCGCCCGCCGAGAGCCAGCGCCTCTATCTCGATAGCCTTGCCGCGCTCGGCATCGATCATCGCCGGCACGACATCCGCTTCGTCGAGGATGACTGGGAGAGCCCGACCCTGGGCGCCTGGGGGCTCGGCTGGGAAGTCTGGCTCGACGGGATGGAGGTGTCGCAATACACCTATTTCCAGCAGGTCGGCGGCATCGAATGCGATCCGGTCTCGACCGAGCTCACTTATGGGCTCGAGCGCCTCGCCATGTATGTGCAGGGGGTCGAGAACGTCTACGACCTCGACTATAACGGCGCCGGCGTCACCTACGGTCAGGTGTTCAAGCGCGCCGAATACGAGTTCTCCGCCTATAATTTCGAGCACGCCGACACGAAGCTGCTGTTCCAGCACTTCGCCGATGCCGAGCGCGAATGCACGGCGCTGCTCGCGCGCGAGCTGCCGCTGCCAGCCTATGATCAATGCATCAAGGCGAGCCACACCTTCAACCTGCTCGATGCCCGCGGCGTCATCTCGGTGACCGAGCGCGCCGCCTATATCGGCCGCGTGCGCGCGCTCGCCAAATCCTGCTGCGAAGGCTGGCTGGCGCAGCAGCAGGCGCCGCCCGAGCCCCATGCCTGAGCTGCTTCTCGAGCTCCTCACCGAGGAGATCCCGGCGCGCATGCAGCGCCGGGCGGCCGACGATCTCGCGAGGCTCGCCACCGAAAAGCTCGAAGCCGTTGGGCTCGTCGCCTCCGGCGTCCACGCCTATGCGACGCCGCGGCGGCTGACCTTGGTCGCCGAAGGCCTGCCCGAGCGCCAGCCGGACACCACCGAGGAGCGCCGCGGTCCGCGCGTCGGCGCGCCGGCCAACGCGGTCGAGGGCTTCCTCAAGAGCGTCGGTCTCACATCGCTCGATCAATGCGAGACCCGCGACACCGGCAAGGGCAACTTCCATTTCGCGGTCATCCGCCGCGCCGGGCGCGCCACCGCCGACGTGCTGCCGGAGCTGCTGCGCCAAGTCGTGCTCGATCTGCCCTGGCCCAAATCGATGCGCTTCCCGGCGGCCGGCTTCCGCTGGGTCCGGCCGATGACGCGGGCGCTCTCGCTCTTCGATGGCAAAACGCTGCCGCTCGATCTCGACGGCGTGCCGGTGGGCGACGAGACCCGCGGCCACCGCTTTCTCGCGCCCGAAACGATCAAGGTGCGGAGCTTCGCCGATTACCGGCAGAAGCTGCGCGAGGCGCGCGTCATGCTGCGGAGCGAGGACCGCCGACAGGCGATCCATCTGGCGCTCTACGAGCGCGCGGCCGAGAGAGAGCTCACGGTGAAGGAGGATCCGGCGTTGCTCGACGAGGTGACCGGCCTCGTCGAGTGGCCGGTGGTGCTGGTGGGCGCGATCGATGCCGAATTCTTGAGCCTGCCGCCCGAGGTGCTGACCACCTCGATGCGCGCGCATCAGAAATATTTCGCCTGCCTCGACCGCGATGGCCGGCTGGCGCCCCGCTTCCTGCTCGTCGCCAACATGATCGCCGAGGATGGCGGCCGGGCGATCGTCGCCGGCAATGAGCGGGTGCTGCGCGCACGTCTCGCGGATGCGCGCTTCTTCTGGGAGCAGGACCGCAAACTGGCGCTGGCGACGCGGGTGCCGAAGCTCGCCGAGCGTATCTTCCATGCGCGTCTTGGCAGCGTGCTCGACAAGATGGGGCGGGTCGAGCGACTCACCGAGGAGCTGGCGCTCCATGTTCCCGGCGCCGACAAGGCCGCGGCGTTGCGCGCAGCCGAGCTCGCCAAGGCCGATCTCTCGAGCGGCATGGTGGGCGAGTTCCCGGAGCTGCAGGGCGTGATGGGGCGCTACTACGCGCTCCATGACGGCGAGAAGGCCGAGGTCGCCGAGGCGATCGCCGAGCATTATTCGCCGCTCGGCCCCAATGACCGCTGCCCGAGCGCGCCCACCAGCGTCGTCGTGGCGCTCGCCGACAAAATCGATTCCCTGGTCGGGTTCTTCTCGATCGACGAGAAGCCGACGGGCTCGAAGGACCCCTACGCGCTGCGCCGCGCGGCGCTGGGGGTCATCCGCCTGGTGCTCGAGAACCGGCTGCGCCTGCCGCTGTCGCGGCTCTTCGGCCGGGCCTACGCGATTGCGCACGAGGCAAATCTCGCGCTCGGCAGCGACCCCGCATCCGAGCTCCTGGCCTTCTTCGCCGACCGGCTCAAGGTGCATCTGCGCGAGCAGGGGGTGCGCCACGACCTCATCGCCGCGGTCTTCGCGCTGGGCGGCGAGGACGATCTGGTCCGGCTGCTGGCGCGGGTGGCCGCGCTCGACGAGTTCCTCAAGACCGATGACGGGGCCAATCTGCTGACCGCCTATCGGCGCGCCGCCAACATCGTGCGCATCGAGGAGAAGAAGGACGCCGCTACCTATCCCGGCGAGCCCGACCCCAAGCTGCTGGCCGAGCCGGCCGAGACGGTGCTTGCCGCCGAGCTTGCACGCGCGTCGGTTGCAAGCGGCGACGCGCTCGCTCGCGAGGCGTTTACCGGCGCGATGGCCGCGCTGGCAAAGCTCCGCGCTCCGGTGGATGAATTTTTTGCCCGCGTAACCGTTAATTGCGAGAACAGGGAGATGCGGGCGAATCGGCTCCGGCTCCTGGCACAGATCCGCGATACGCTCAACCGGGTCGCCGATTTCTCGCAGATCGAAGGATAGGTGGGACCATGACGAAATGGGTCTATGGCTTCGGCGACGGCAAAGCCGAGGGCAAGGCGGAGATGAAGAACCTGCTCGGCGGCAAGGGCGCCAACCTTGCCGAGATGAGCAATCTCGGCCTGCCGGTGCCGCCCGGCTTCACCATCACCACCGAGGTCTGCACCTATTTTTATGCCAATGGGAAGACCTATCCCAAGGATCTGAGCGAGCAGGTCGGGACGGCGCTGCGCCAGCTCGAGCAGCGCATCGGCACCAAATTCGGCGAGGCCGCCAACCCGCTCCTGGTCTCGGTGCGCTCGGGCGCGCGTGCCTCGATGCCGGGCATGATGGACACCGTCCTCAATCTCGGCCTCAACGACAAGACGATCGAGGGCCTCGCCAAGCGCAGCGGCGACCGGCGCTTCGCCTATGACAGCTACCGCCGCTTCATCCAGATGTACGGGCAGGTGGTGCTCGGCGTCGATCACCATCATTTCGAGGATCTGCTGGAGAACACCAAGCTCGATCTCGGCGTCACGCTCGACACCGAGCTCAAGGCCGAGGACTGGCAGGAAGTCGTGGCGGGCTACAAGGCGGTGGTGCAGCGCGAGCTCGGCAAGCCCTTCCCGCAGGACCCGCAGGAGCAGCTCTGGGGCGCCATCGGCGCGGTCTTCGGCTCCTGGATGAATCAGCGCGCCATCACCTATCGCCGCCTCCACGGCATCCCGGCCGATTGGGGCACCGCGGTCAATGTCCAGGCGATGGTGTTCGGCAATATGGGCGAGGATTGCGCCACCGGCGTCGCCTTCACCCGCAATCCCTCGACCGGCACCAACGAGTTCTACGGCGAGTACCTGGTCAATGCCCAGGGCGAGGACGTGGTGGCCGGCATCCGCACGCCGCAGCACCTGACGATCGCCGGCAAGAAGGCGAACAAATCCTCGCTGCCGGCGATGGAAGAGGTGATGCCCGAGGTGTTCGGCGAGCTGATGAAGGTGCGCGACACGCTCGAGCGGCACTACCGCGACATGCAGGACATCGAGTTCACCGTGCAGCGCGGCAAGCTCTACATGCTGCAGACGCGCACCGGCAAGCGCACCGCGCCGGCCGCGCTCAGGATCGCGGTCGAGATGGCGCAGTCCGGCCTCATCGACAAGGCCGAGGCGATCCGCCGCATCGAGCCGGAATCGCTCGACCAGCTTCTTCACCCGACGCTCGATCCCAAGGCGCCCAAGACGGTCCTGGCGCGCGGGTTGCCGGCATCGCCCGGCGCCGCTTCGGGCGTCGTCGTCTTTTCCGCCGACGAGGCCGAGGCGCGCGCGGGCAAGGGCGAAGCGGTGATCCTGGTGCGCGTCGAGACCAGCCCCGAGGACATCCACGGCATGCACGCCGCCAAGGGCATTCTGACCGCGCGCGGCGGCATGACCAGCCACGCCGCAGTCGTGGCACGCGGCATGGGCCGGCCCTGCGTCGCCGGCGCCAGCGATCTGCGCATCGACTACCGCGCCGGCACGCTCTCCGTGCGCGAGCATGCGGTCAAGATCGGCGAGGTCATCACCATCAACGGCTCGACCGGCGAGGTGATGCTGGGCGAGGTGCCGACCATCCAGCCGGAGCTCTCGGGCGATTTCGCGACCTTGATGGAATGGGCCGACGAGAAGCGCAGCATGGGCGTGCGCGCCAATGCCGACACGCCGCTCGATGCCAAGACTGCGCGCCGTTTCGGCGCCGAGGGCATCGGTCTCTGCCGCACCGAGCACATGTTCTTCGACGAGCACCGCATCGTCGCCGTGCGCGAGATGATCCTCGCCGACGATTCCGAGGGCCGCCGCAAGGCGCTCGCCAAGATCCTGCCGATGCAGCGCCAGGACTTCATCGAGATCTTCCGCACCATGAAAGGGCTGCCGGTCACCATCCGGCTCCTCGATCCGCCGCTCCATGAGTTCCTGCCCAAGACCGATCAGGAGATGCAGCAGCTGGTCGGCGCCACCGGCAAGGATATCGGCGCCATCCGGCATCGGGCGCAGGCGCTGCACGAGGCGAACCCGATGCTCGGCCATCGCGGCTGCCGCCTCGCCATCACCGGGCCCGAGATCTACGAGATGCAGGCACGCGCCATCTTCGAGGCGGCGGCGGCGGTGATCAAGGAGACCGGCGAGAAGATCGAGCCGGAGATCATGGTGCCGCTCATCGCCACCAAGAAGGAGCTCGATATCCTGAAGGAGATGATCGACCGGATCGGCGCCGAAGTGATGAAGGAGGCGGGCATCGATGTGCCCTATCTCGTCGGCACGATGATCGAGCTGCCGCGCGCCGTGCTGCGCGCGGGCGAGATCGCCGAGACGGCCGAGTTCTTCAGCTTCGGCACCAACGATCTGACGCAAACCTGCTTCGGTCTCTCGCGCGACGATGCCGGGAGCTTCCTCGGCGCCTATCTCAAGGCCGAGATCCTCGAGCACGATCCTTTCGTCACCATCGACCGCGAGGGGGTGGGCGAGCTGATGAGGATCGGCGCCGAGCGCGGCCGCAGGACGCGCAGGAACCTGAAGCTCGGCATTTGCGGCGAGCATGGCGGCGATCCGGCTTCGGTGCGCTTCTGCCAGGAGGTCGGGCTCGACTACGTCTCCTGTTCGCCCTATCGCGTGCCGATCGCGCGGCTCGCCGCGGCGCAGGCAGCGCTCTCCAAGCAGCCGATCGAGACCACGGCTTGAGCGAAGCCCTCTCGTCCCTCGCGGCGGGAGGGAAACCGGCGCTCGCCTCAGCGCTCGCCCAGCTCGAGCGGGCGGGCGAGGACGAGGCGAGCCTGGCGCTGCTCGATGCCGCCTATGCCGCGCCCCGCGCGCAGGTGGTGGGGGTCACCGGCCCGCCCGGGGTCGGCAAATCGACCTTGCTGGGCGCGCTCATCGCCGAGTGGCGGCGGGAGCGCCGGCGCGTCGGCGTCATCGCCGTCGATCCCTCCTCGCGCAGCTCCGGCGGCGCGCTGCTCGGCGATCGGACGCGGCTCAGGACCGACGCCGAGGATGCCGGCGTCTTCGTCCGCTCGATGGCGGCACGCGACCGGCTCGGCGGGCTCGCCGCGCTCACCGTCTCGGCCATGGTGCTGATGCGCGCGCTCTTCGATGTCGTGCTGATCGAGACGGTAGGGGTGGGGCAGTCCGAGACCGATGTCGCCGGCGCCGCCGACACGGTGGTGCTCTGCGTGCAGCCGGGCTCGGGCGACAGCCTGCAATTCATGAAGGCGGGCATCGTCGAGATCCCGCATGTCGTCGTCGTCACCAAGAGCGATCTCGGCGAGGCGGCCGAGCGGGCACGCGGCGATGCGCTGGCCGTGCTGGGCCTCGCCGGGCGGGCGGGTGAGGGCTGGCAGGTGCCGGTGCTTGCGCTCTCGGCGCTGAGGCGCGAGGGTGTGAGCGCGCTTGCCGAGGCGATCGACCGGCATTGGGCATCGCTCGAGGGGCGCCTCGCGGCTCTGCGCGCGGCGCAGGCGCGGCACTGGCTCGTCGAGGGTGTGCGCGAGAGCTGGGGCCGGGAAGGGCTGAAGCGGCTGGGCGAACCCGACCTCGCCCCGGCGGAATCGCCCTTCCGCGCGCTGGCACGGCTCGGGCGCAGCCTGCGCCGGGGATAAGCGAAGGGGAGGCGCCGGTGGGCGTGATCTATGTGGCGCGCAGCGTCAAATTCGGCAAATGGGCGAGCGATGTCGGGCTCAGCAAGCACGTCTTCAAGCTCGGCGTCGCTGAGGGCGACCCCAAAGAGGCCGCGGCGCAGGGCTGGGGCGGCGAGAACGACTGGACGATCCTCAGGAAGCGCGAAGTCGATGGGGTGACCGAGCAGGAGGCGATCGACCGCCTGCAGCGCAAGGAGAAGATGATCGACCCCACCTATTATCCGCGCCTGCGCGGCGCCGTGGGCGTCTTCAAGGTGCTGCCCGAGCATGTCGAGAACCACATCATCGTCTCGCGCACGCTCGCCGGCGAGAGCGACCGCATCGAGCTCAAGCTGAAGCCCGCCGATTTCGCCGACTACCTCATCCACAACGCGCTGCGCTGATGCGGTGTGCCGCGGCCGCTGAGGGGTGCGGTGCTATGATCCTCCGGGTGCGTCCTGGCCCACTGCGTCATTGAGGCAGCCAAGCGCTTTCCTCAATGATGTACATCGGTGGCGTAGTCGAGAGCCGAAGCCGTTGAATTCCGTCAGAAATTTGCCCAGCCCGGCTTCTTCGGCGTGAGCGTCGCGGCGCCGGCGGTGAGCGGCGCGTCGCCATCGTTGAGCGCCTCGAGCCGCAGCAGCACCAATCCCATCCCGTCGCGGCCGGAGCGCATCTCGCCCGCTTCCTCGGCGCCGCGCATCACCGGCGTGCCGGGCTCCGGCAGCGGGCCGTCGACGGCGACCGGTATCAGCCGCTTCTTGATCAGCGCCCGGTACTTGGTGCGCGCCGTGAGCTCCTGGCCGATATAGCAGCCCTTCTGCCAATCGACGCCGTTCAGCTCTTCGAATCCCGATTCCAGCAGGATCGACTTCTCGAGCACGAGATCGCGGCTGCCATCCGGCACGCCGAGCGAGAGGCGCAGCCGGTCGTATCGGGCCGCATCGGCGGTGGTGAAGCCCAGGCTCTCGAGCGGCGCCAGCTTGACGCCGCGCGGCAGCAGCAGGCGTGCGCCCAACGCCGGAAGCCGCGGATCGACATAGGCGACGCCGCCGGCAAACGGCACGGCCGCGCCCGGCTCTTCCGGCAGCCCCAGGAGGCTCAGCGCGTCGGCGCCGAAGGCGGCGGCGATCACATAGCGCTCGCCATTCTCGCCGAGGCTCACCTTGGCGCGCAGCCGATAGAGCGCCAGGCGCCGCTTCAGATCGGCAAGCCGTGCCGCCTCGGCGTCGAGGAAAAAAGCGTCGTCGAGCACAGTGATCATGAAATCGTGCAGGTATTTTCCCTGCGCGGTCAGCAGCGCCGCATAGATCGCGCGGTCGGCGGCGACCTTCTCGACATCGTTGGAAACCAAACCTTGCAGGAAGGGGCGGCGATCCTCGCCCGAGATCTCCAGCGCCGCGCGCTCGGCGAGCAAGACGCAGAACCGCTCAGCCATCTCAAGTCTCTCCCGCATCGATTCGAGCAAGCGCATCTAGAAGTAAGGAAGGCCCGCAACCTTGGCAAGCGGCGGAACGGCGCTTATAACGCGGGCGACGCTTTCGCGCCGGAGGTAGCGCCCGCTCCCCCATGAGGATTCTCTTCGTCACCGGCACGCGGATCGGCGACGCGGTTCTGTCGACGGGGCTCCTCGCACATCTCGTCGAGCGCCATCCCGGCGCCCGCTTCACCATCGTCGCGGGGCCGGAGGCGGCGCCGCTGTTCGCTGCCGTGCCGGGCAAGGAGCGGGTGATCGCACTCGCCAAGCAGCGTCTCTCGCTGCACTGGCTCGCGCTCTATCGCCGCGTCGCCTGGCCTTCCTGGGATATCGTCGTCGATCTGCGCGGCTCGGCGCTTGCCTTCCTGCTGCGCGCGCGCGAGCGCCGAATGATGGGGAAGGGTGCCGCCGAGGAGCACCGCGTTCGCCAGCTCGCGCGGCTCTTCGGGCTCGAGCCGCCGCCCGCGCCGCAGCTCTGGACCGCGCCCGAGCACGAGGCGCGCGCGGCGGCGCTGCTGCCACCGGGAGCGCCGGTGCTGGCGATCGGCCCGGCTGCCAACTGGCCGGGGAAGCAATGGCCGGCCGAGCGCTTCGCCGAGCTCGCGCTTCGCCTCACCGGCCCCGGCGGCCCGCTGCCCGGCGCCCGCGTCGCCGTCCTTGCCGCGGCGCATGAGCGGGCGCAGGCGGCGCCGCTGTTGCGGGCATTGCCGCCCACGCGCCTCATCGACCTCGTCGGCCGCACCGATCTCCTGACTGCGGCGGCGGCGCTTCGCCGCGCCCGCCTCTTCATCGGCAACGATACCGGCATCATGCACATCGCTGCCGCCATGGGGACGCCGACCCTGGGCCTGTTCGGCCCCAGCCTCGAGCAGCATTACGCGCCTTGGGGGCCGCGCAGCGCCGTGGTGCGCACGGTGAAATCCTATGCCGAGATCGTCGGCGTGCCGGGCTATGACCACCGCCGCGCCGAGACGCATATGGACTCGCTCAGCGTCGAGGCGGCGGAGGCGGCGGCGCGGCAGCTCTGGGCGAGCGTCGAGGGCGAGGCCGCCTGATGCGGCTTTTCCAGGCCATGGCGGGCGCGCGGCATGGCGGCGCCGAAGCCTTTTTCGTGCGCCTCGCCATCGCGCTCGAGCGAGCCGGCCAGGAGCAGCGCGTGCTCATCCGCCGCGATGCCGAACGTGCGGCCGCGCTGCTCGAGGGCGGCGTGGCGCCGCTGCAGCTTCCCTTCGGCGGCCGGCTCGACCTCGCGACGCGATGGGGCTTCCGTCGGGCGCTGCGCAGCTATCCGCCCCGCGTCGTGCTCACCTGGATGAACCGGGCGACGATGCTTTGCCCGCGCGGCGATTTCGTGCATGTTGCCCGGCTTGGAGGCTATTACGATTTGAAATACTACCGCCGGTGCCATCACCTCGTCGCCAATACGCGCGACATCGCGGACTACCTCGTCGCCGGCGGCTGGCCGCGCGAGCGCGTGCATTACCTGCCGAATTTCGTCTCGGCTGCGCCGGCTCCGCCGGTGGAGCGCGCAAGCCTCGATACCCCCGAAGGCGTGCCGCTTGCGTTGGCGCTGGGACGGCTCCATCCGAACAAGGCGTTCGACATGCTGCTCTCGGCGCTGGCGCTGGTGCCGGAGGTCTACCTCTGGCTCGCCGGCGAGGGCGAGCTGCGCCAGACGCTTGCGCTCCAGGCGCGCGCGCTCGGCGTCGCTTCGCGCGTGCGCTTCCTCGGTTGGCGCGACGATACCGCGGCGCTGCTCGCGGCGTGCGACTTTCTGGTCTGCCCGTCGCGCCGCGAGCCGCTCGGCAATGTCGTGATCGAGGCCTGGGCCGCGAGCCGGCCGGTCGTGGCCGTGGCGAGCGAGGGCCCGCGCGCGCTCATCGCCGATGACGAGACGGGGCTCCTGGCGCCGATCGACGATGCGCGCGCGCTCGCCGGAGCAATGCGCCGCGTCGCTGCGGACGGGGCACTTCGCGAGCGCCTCTCTGCTGCCGGCCGCGCCGCCTATGACGCCGAGTTCTCCGAGGCGCGCGTCGTGACGCTCTACCGCGATTTCTTCGAGCAGGTGGCGCGCTGATGTGCGGCATTGCCGGTATCATGAGCGTCGACGGCGAGACGCCGTCTGCCACCGCGCTTCAGGCGATGTCGGCAGCGCTCGCCCATCGCGGCCCCGACGGCAACGGGCATTACCGCGCGGGTGATGTCGGCATGGTGCAGACGCGGCTTGCCATCATCGATCTCGCCACCGGCGATCAGCCGCTCTACGAGCCCGGCGGCGCCGCGCTCATGGCGAATGGCGAGATCTACAACTACATCGAGCTGCGCGCCGAGCTTGGCGGCATCGCCTTCTCGACGGGGTCGGATTGCGAGCCGCCGCTTCATCTCTATCGCCGCCACGGCCTCGACTTCACCGAGCGGCTGCGCGGCATGTACGCGATCGCGCTCCACGACCCCGCCGCGGGAAGGCTGGTGCTGGCGCGCGATCCCTTCGGCATCAAGCCGCTCTACTACACCGAGACGGCGAAGGGCTTCGCCTTCGCTTCGGAGCCGCAGGCGCTGATCGCCGGCGGGCTGTTGCCGGCGCAGCTCGTGCGCCAGGTGAGGAACGAGCTGCTGCAGCTGCAGTTCACCACCGGACGCGAGACCATCTTCGCCGGCATCCAGCGCGTGCTGCCGGGTGAGACCGTGGTGGTGATGAAGGGCCGCGTCGTCGAGCGCCGGCGCCGCGAGGCGCTGCCGGCCGAGCCGCCGCTCCCCGCGGAAGAAGCGCAGGCGCTGCGCGATTTCGACCGGGTGTTTGCTGATTCCGTGCTGCTGCATCAACGCTCCGACGTGCCTTATGGCATGTTCCTCTCGGGCGGCATCGACTCCTCGGCCGTGCTGGCGATGATGGCGCGGCTCAATGAGCGGCCGGTCAAGGCCTTCACCGTGGGCTTCACCACTGGCAATGTCGCCGATGAGCGCGAGCAGGCGCGCAGCATCGCACGTGCGCTCGGCGCCGAGCATGTCGAAGTGGAATTCCGCGAGGCCGATTTCTGGCGGCTGCTGCCGGAGATCGCCCAGGCGATGGACGATCCCGCCGCCGATTATGCCGTGCTGCCGACCTACAAGCTCGCAGCCGCGGCGCGCGACTCCGGCATCAAGGTGATCCTCTCCGGCGAGGGCGGCGACGAGCTCTTCGCCGGATATGGCCGCTACCGCAGCGTCATGCGGCCCTGGTGGATGGGCGGCAAGCTGCTGCGCGGGCGCGGCAATCTCGACAAGCTCGGCGTCCTGCGCGGCGATCTCGCCGGCTGGCGCGACGGCATTGCCGCGGCCGAGCTGCGCGGCGCAGGTTCCGGCCGCACCCGGCTGCAGACGGCGCAGGCGACCGATTGCGCCGATTGGCTCCCCAACGATCTTCTCGGCAAGCTCGATCGCTGCCTGATGGCGCACGGCGTCGAGGGGCGCACGCCCTTTCTCGATCCGCAGGTCGCGGCCTTCGCCTATCGGCTTCCCGACGAGCTCAAGGTGCGCCGCGGCATGGGCAAGTGGCTGCTGCGGCGCTGGCTGGCCGTGCATGTGCCGATGGCCGAGCCGCTGGCGAGGAAGCGCGGCTTCACCGTGCCGGTGGCCGACTGGATCGCGCGCCGTGGCGCGCAACTGGGGCCGCTGGTCGCGCGCCAGGCCGGCGTGCGCGAGATCTGCCTGCCGCAGGCAGTGGAGAAGCTCTTCCGCGAGGCGAGCGCGCGCCATGCCGGCTTTGCCGCCTGGACGCTGCTGTTCTATGCGCTCTGGCACCGGCACCACATCGAGCGGCTGCCGCCCGGGCCGGATGCCTTCGCCACGCTCGCCGCGCGCTGAACCGCTTCAGGCCACGAGCTGCCAGCCGACCTCCTCGCCGGCGAGGAACGGGTGCAACGGCCCTGCGCCGGTTGCGACCTCCTGCGGCACCCGCCAGGGACGCCGCGCCAGCGTGATCCGTTCCTCGTTCACCGGCAACCCGTAGAAGCGCGGGCCGTTCAGCGAGGCGAAGGCCTCGAAGCGGTCGAGCGCCTGTTCCTCGGCGAAGGTGCCGGCATAGATCTCCAGCGCCGCCGGCGCGGCGAAGATGCCGGCGCAACCGCAATCGCGCTCCTTGTCGGCGACCGGGTGCGGCGCAGTATCGCTGCCGAGGAAGAATTTCGGGCTGCCCGAGACCGCGGCGCGCCGCAGCGCCAGGCGATGCGTCTCGCGCTTGGCGACGGGCAGGCAGTACATATGCGGCCTGAGCCCGCCGGCGAAGAGCGCGTTGCGATTGATCAGCAGGTGATGCGGCGTGATGGTGGCGGCGAGATTGGCGCCGGCGCCGGCGACGAAATCGGCTGCGTCGCGCGTGGTGATGTGCTCGAGCACGATCTTGAGCTCCGGGAGCCGCCGCATCAGCGGCGTCAGCACACGCTCGATGAAGACCGCTTCGCGGTCGAACACGTCCACATCGGCGTCGGTCACCTCGCCATGAATGAGCAGCGGCATGCCGATCGCCGCCATGCGCTCGAGGACGCGCGCAACGCGCGCCATGTCGGTGACCCCCTGCGCCGAGTTGGTGGTGGCGCGTGCCGGGTAGAGCTTCACCGCGGCGAAGACGCCGCTGCGGTAGCCGCGCTCGATTTCGCCGGGGTCGCTGTCGTCGGTGAGATAGGCCGTCATCAGCGGCGTGAAGCGGCTCGCCTTGGGTAGCGCGGCCAGGATGCGCCGCCGATAGGCTTCGGCAGCTGCGACCGTCGTCACCGGCGGCACCAGGTTCGGCATGATGATGGCGCGGGCAAAGGTGCGGGCGGTGAATGGCAGGACCGCCTCCAGCATGGCGCCGTCGCGCAGATGCACGTGCCAGTCGTCGGGGCGTCGAAGGGTGATGCTCTCCATGGCCGCACTATGCCAGATCGCTTCCGCGGCGGGAAATCCTCAACCCCATCACCGCCCCGTGACGCTGCCCGGGGCGGTTGCTATATCTAGCCCGAACGCCTGCACTCGGAGGACGCTATGACCGCCTGCATCGTCGGCTGGGCCCATTCGCGCTTCGGCAAGCTCGAGGAGGATCTCGAATCGCTGATCGTCAAGGTGGCGGTCGATGCGGTCCACGATGCCGGCATGACGCCGCAGGACATCGACCAGATCTTCCTCGGCACGATGAATGCAGGCTTCCAACGCCAGGAGTTCCCATCCTCGCTGGTGCTGCAGGCCGATCCCGCCTTCCGCTTCAAGCCGGCGACGCATGTCGAGAATGCCTGCGCCACCGGCTCGGCGGCGATCCATCAGGGGCTCAATGCGATCGCCGCCAAGCGTGCGCGCAACGTGCTCGTGGTCGGCGTCGAGAAGATGACCGAAGTGACCGGAGCGCAGGTCGGCGAGATCCTGATCAAGGCCTCCTACATCAAGGAGGAGGGCGCGATCGAAGGCGGCTTCGCCGGCGTTTTCGGCCGCATCGCTCAGATGTATTTCCAGCGCTACGGCGACAAGTCGGACGCGCTCGCCCGCATTGCCGCCAAGAACCACAAGAACGGCTCGACCAATCCGCGGGCGCAGCTGCAGAAGGATCTGGGCTACGATTTCTGCCGCACAGTCTCCGACAAGAACCCGCTGGTGGCCGGGCCGCTCCGCCGCACCGACTGCTCGCTCGTCTCCGACGGCGCCGCGGCGCTGGTGCTCACCGATGTCGAGACCGCGCTCGCCTGCAAGAAGGCGGTGGTGTTCCGCGCCGCCGAGCATGTCAATGATTTCCTGCCGATGAGCCAGCGCGACATCGTCGCCTTCGAAGGCCCCGAGCGCGCCTTCCGCCAGGCGCTCGGCTCGGCCAAGATCGGCCTCGACGATCTCGGTTTCGCCGAGGTCCATGACTGCTTCACCATCGCCGAGCTGCTGATCTATGAGGCGATGGGCTTGACGCCGAAGGGGCAGGGCGAGCGGGCGATCGCCGAGGGCATAGTCGCCAAGGACGGCAGGCTGCCGATCAATCCCTCGGGCGGCCTCAAGGCCAAGGGACATCCGGTCGGCGCCACCGGGGTCTCGATGCATGTGCTCGCCTCGATGCAGCTCACCGGCACGGCCGGCGGCATCCAGGTCAAGGAGCCGCAGCTCGGCGCCGTCTTCAACATGGGCGGCGCGGCGGTGGCGAATTACGCCAGCGTGCTCGAGCGGCTGCGCTGAGCGGAGAGCGACGATGGGCGAGATCAAGGCGCTGGTGCTGCGCGAGGCCGAGGGCAAGGTGCGCGCGGCGATCGAACGCGTCGACGAGAGTTCCTTGCCGCCGGGCGAGGTGACGGTCGCCGTCGAATGTTCGACCCTCAACTACAAGGACGGGCTCATCCTGAACGGGCTTGGCCGTCTGGTACGGAATTATCCGCACGTGCCCGGCATCGATTTCGCCGGCACGGTCGAGCGCTCGGAGAGCCCCGACTGGAAGCCCGGCGACAAGGTGGTGCTCACCGGCTGGCGTGTCGGCGAGGTGCAATGGGGCGGCTACGCCGAGAAGGCGCGCGTGAAGGCGGCGCATCTCGTGCGGCTGCCGGAAGGACTCAGCGCCAAACGTGCCATGGCGATCGGCACGGCCGGCTTCACTGCGATGCTGGCGGTGATAGCGCTCGAGGAGCATGGGCTCGCGCCCAGCAAAGGCGAGGTGCTGGTGACCGGCGCCGCCGGCGGTCTCGGCAGCGTCGCGGTGGCGGTGCTGGCGAAGCTCGGCTATCGCGTCATTGCGTCGACCGGCCGTCCCGAGCAGCAAGACTTCCTCTCCGGGCTCGGCGCCGCGGGCTTTCTCGATCGCGCTGAGCTGGCGAAGCCACCGGCGCGGCCGCTCGATGCCGAGCGCTGGGCGGGTGCCGTCGATGCGGTCGGCAGCACGACGCTTGCCAGCCTGCTGACCCAGCTCAAATACGGTGCGAGCGTCGCCGCCTGCGGGCTGGCCGGCGGCAACGACTTGCCGGCGACGGTCATTCCCTTCCTGCTGCGCGGCGTCAATCTGCTCGGCATCGACAGCGTGATGTGCCCGGCCGAGCGGCGGCGCGCCGCCTGGTCGCGGCTCGCCCGCGACCTGCCGCTCGACAAGCTCGATGCGCTCACCGAAACGGTGCCGCTTGAGGCGCTGCCTGAGCTCGGCCGGAAGATCCTCAAGGGCGGCGTGCGGGGCCGCATCGTGGTTAATCTCCGCGGCTAGACGCGCCGGGACACGTGTTCGTTAAACTTTTATGAGATTCCGCGGAAAGCTGCCGGCAATTTAAGCAAGCGTTATCGCTTCGGCGCGAGGATGCGCCGAACAAGCGAATCGCTGGCAAAATGACCGAGTCGCCCAAACCCTCCGCCGCCATCCTGGTCGTCGACGACGACGAGGTGATGCGCGACCTGTTGCGGCGGGTCCTCGAGCGCTCGGGATTCGAAGTCGTGACCGCGCGCCACGGCCAGGACGGCGTCGACCGGTTTCGCGACCGCGCCGTCGACGTCACCATCACCGATATGGTCATGCCGGTAATGGACGGGCTTGAGATGATCCGGGCGCTGGTGGCGGAGCAGCCGAGCATCCGCATCATCGCAGTTTCCGGCGTCGATGACTGGGACAATTACTTGAAAGCGGCACGCGGCCTCGGCGCCAAGGCGGTGCTGCGCAAGCCGGTCAGCGGCAACGAACTGGTCAGCACCGTCCGGCGCGTGCTGAACGAGACCGGCGGATGAGGGGGGAGCGATGATGTCCGAAGCGAGCTATCTGCGGGGCACCGCCCAGCATCTCCGCGGCCGCGCGGAAACCGCGCGGCAGGAGCCGGTGCGCGCCCAGCTTCTGGCGCTCGCCGACTATTACGAGGGGATGGCCGAGGATTTCGAATTTCCCTCGCCGCTCGGGACCGAGGCCCGCATAGCTCCCGCTCGCTGACACGCATTCCACCGCCGCGTGGGCCGCGCCGACCCCGCGCCACGCCCCATTTTCGCAAAATTAACCGTCGCCTGCGAGGCTGGCCTTTGCGCTTTGGTTGGGCGCTGGCTCGCCTAACAAAGATTTTATTCTGATAATGCAAATAGATATGGAGATAACCTCAACCATCGCATATAGTGCTGCGTGGTAGGCGTTCAACCTCCTCGCGGGAGCGCGCCAATGGGCGCGGGTAACCATGGCTGAAGCAGGATTGGACAGGCGTAGTCTGCTGCGCCTTCTCGGCAGCACCGTATTGGGGGTGGCGAGCCTCCGCATGGCGCCGGAGGCCTTTGCCGAACAGGTTGCGGCGCGCCGCGGCAAGCCGCACCTGATCGTGCTCGACCCCGGTCATGGCGGCATCGACCCCGGCGCGATCGGCTATAGCGGCGTCTACGAGAAGGAGATCGCGCTGGCGACCGCCCATGACGTGGCTCGCCGGCTCCAGGCGACGCGGCGCTACCAAGTCAAGATGACGCGCACCGACGACGAGTTCATACATTTAGAGGACAGGGTGGCGTTTGCGCGCGCGCATGGCGCCGACCTCTTCCTGTCGATCCACGCCGATGCGCTGCCGGAAGCCGGCGTGCGCGGCGCCTCGGTCTTCACGCTTTCTGAAAAGGCCTCGGACAAGGAGGCGGCCGAGCTCGCTGCCAGCGAGAACAAGGCGGATCTCGTCGGCGGGGTCGATCTCTCGCGGCACGAGCCCGTGGTGAGCGAGATCCTCTTCGATTTGGCGCGGCGGCAAACCAACAATCTTTCGATCCGGCTCGCCCGCAACCTCGTCGCCGAGCTCGGGCGCGAGGTCAGGATGCTGAACAACAGCCATCGCTCGGCAGGCTTCGTCGTGCTGAAGGCGCCCGATATCCCGTCGGCCCTGGTCGAACTCGGCTGTCTCTCGAACCGCGTGGAGGACGGCCTGCTGCAGCAAGGCCCCTATCAGCGCAAGCTGGCGGGCAGCCTGGTGCGGTCGATCAACGACTATTTCGATTCGATGGCGAAGGTTTGAGCCGCGCGACTCAGGCGCCGCGCAGGCGCTTCAGCCGCGCATAGGCCTCGGCCACCGGGCCGAATTCGCGCCGCTTGTCGAGATTGCCCCGGCCGCCAGCGCGGGTGAGTGTCAGCTCCAGCGCTTTCAGCAGCAGTTCGGCCACCTCCGCCTCGCGCCGTTCGCAAGCCTGGTCGAAGGCGGCGAGGATCTTGTCGCTGAGGCGGCGTTGCGGGCTCGGCATGGCGGGTGCCAGTTTACCAGCGGTTGGCCGGGAGCGGCAGCGAAATCCCGCGTCGGATGAAAAACGCGCTCGGCTGGCAAAAAAGAATCGCCGTTAACCATTTATTGACGAACCGGGCTTTACCTTGATCGTGCGGTTCGAGCCCATACGGGTCTCTTCCGCAAGTCCTTCGGGCTTTTCCTCCCTGAACTTGGGCCGCACTTCGTGTGCGGCCCTTTTTCGTCGCGCATCGGCAAGCGGCCTCTCAGGTCCTGCACCGGACGACCGCAGCGCATGACCTTCTGGCGAGCGCGGGACGGTCCCGCTGCCCGCCGTGGTTTGCGGGAGGGTGCCAAGCATGCGCCGAGCCACCATGGAGGAAACCGAATGACCCGTCTTCTTCTCACCGCGGCGTCCGTGCTCGCCTTGGGCCTCGGCACGGCGGCGATGGCCCAGACCAGCAGTAGCAGCAGCGGCGGCGGCAGCTACGGCACGAGCCAGGGCGCGACATCCAACCGACCGCAGCACGCGACCGATTGCGGTCCCGGCAGCAGGGCCTCGAACACGCCCGGCTCGGTCAGCAGCGCGAACGGCAGCCGCAGCGCCACCGCCAACGATTGCGGCGGCTCCGGCAGCACGGTCGCGCCGTCGCAATCAGGCACGAGCGGGCCGAGCAGCTCGGGTGGGACGGGGGTGCCCAGCACATCGGGCAGCGCGGAGAGTCCGGGCAACACCGGCCGCTGAGCGCAAGCGCCGGCCGCGCAGGAGCCTCGCCCGCGGCGAGGCTCTTTTTTGTGCTATAAACTCCACGTCGCCGGCGGCGGTGGAGCGGAGAATGATACGCAGATTGGGACTGTGCCTGTTCGCCGCGGCGCTCGCTGCGTGCAGTTTCACCACGATCGCCGACCGCTACGGCAACCTGTATGGCGACTGGTACAATCCCGGCGGCCATTTCGCTTGGCAGCTCGACCTGTGCGAGCAGCAGATGGAGCAGCAGAACATCCCGCTCATGCAGCGCAAAGCGTCGATGCGCTGCTGCATGCGCGACCACGGCGTGCCGGTCGACAATGTGCAGGGCTGCAGCGCCTAGAGTGCTGGCGGGCGCGCTCGCCGCTTGTTCCGCCAATAGACGAACTGGCCAACGAGAGCGGTCGCCAGGATGAGCGCATTGGTGACCACGAACACCCAGCTGCCGAGCAGCCAGCTATAGATGACGAAACCGATTGACGCGCAGAGCTGCCCGATGAAGAGCCATTTGGAGATGCCGCGCGAGGTGCCGTCGCGCCATTGCGAATAGACTTGGCGCGCCAAGGTGACAAGCAGGATCGCCGCCGCGCCCCAGCCGATCAGCTCAGTGAGCAGCGCTTGGCGCGCCTCGTTCATTGCGGCGCCCCGCGCCCCGTCGGCGTGCCGCGCGGAAGCAGAATTTCGAGGCTAGTCGGGATCGACAAAGGGGCCAGGCCGCCTTCCGTTCAGCCATGCGCTGATCACGAGCGCGCCGAGGGGGACTGCCATCAGCGACGCTGCGCACAGCGCCGCGAGAGCGGCGCCGACTGCCAGCGCCGGCAGCCCCACCGCCAGCGCACCAATCGCAATCGCACAGAAGAGAAGAAGCGACCACACCACGCCACGCTCCATCGCCCGACGCTGGCCGAACGAACCCCTGCCGAAAGATGTTCCGGCGTCAACCGGCGCGAGCTTCGGAGGTCGGAGGACGGAGACTGGAGCGAGCGGCGGCTTCGAGGAGCGATGGTGCTGCCGCACAGGATTGAACTGTGGACCTCTCCCTTACCAAGGGAGTGCTCTACCACTGAGCTACGGCAGCATCCGAGGCGCGAGGAGATACACGAGGCGGCCGGGATTGGCAAGGCGGCGGAACGTCGAATGGGACGCCTGTTCCCCCAGCCGGAACGCTCCAAAGCGTGCTCGTCTCGGTGCTGGCGACCGCTTTCGCGACGGGCTCCGTCCTGGCGCAATCCTACCAGGCCCGCAAATCACTTCATCGATCACATAGCCTATGGCGGGGCGAGGTCGTGCCTGGCCGGTTCGCCGCGCAGACCCCGCCGGCTTCCGGAGCGGCACGCAGAGAGCCGCCCGGCGGTGTGCCCCGGGAACCGGAGCCCCGCGCCGCCGTTCGCCCCCCAAGCACAATTGGGAGAGGAACGGCCTTGGCCCGCGCCGCCGCACCGGTAACGCGTGAGCAAGCCTATATCCTGCTCAGCGATATCCTCCGGGACGTGCTCGGCTGCGAACCCGTCAGCCTCGACGATGCGACCCCGGTCGAGGAGGTGCCGGGCTGGGACAGCATCGGCCAGATCGGGGTGCTGGCCGCCGCCGAAATCCGCTTCGGCGTCGAGATCCGCGCCGTGGAAGCGGAGCGGCTGACCCGGATTGGGGAGGTGGTCGATCTCATTTTGAAAAAGCAGCCCTACTTGCCCTGACGGCGGACGTTTTGCGCCGGCGGCCGTTGACCCGAACGGAGGTTTCGTTGTTCACCACCCCCCTGGAAGATGATGCCGCGACAAGCGACGTGCTGGCTGCCTTCGAAAGCGCGCGCACGGCCGGACGACCGCCGGTTGAATGCTACCGCGCCGGAGTCGAGGCCTGGCGGCGCCACCACCCTGATCAGGCGCCGGAATATGCCGCCAAACGCGCGGTCGCAGTCATCCTCGCGCACAACATCGAGCTCAAAGTCGGCGAATAGGGTGGCTTGACCGCGGCTCCGGTCCGCCGCACCATCCCGCGCCATGAACGAGCAGAAGAAGCCTTCCCCCCGCCTGACCCCGGCCGGGGAGGTCGCCGCGCGCTGGCGACAGGAGAAGCTCGCGGCGGCGCTCCGGGCCAATCTCGGGCGCCGCAAGGCGCAGGCGCGCGAGCGCACCGAGCCCGCTTCGCCGGGGGAGAAGCCTGCCGAGCAGGATTGACCCCGTCCGCTTGAGCCCCGCCGGTTCATCCCTTACAACCCCTCCCCGAACGATTACGATTTTCGCCATAAAGTCGCCCTAGAAGGGATGCTCGCGACCGCGTCCGCGGTCGGTAGCGCAGGGGCATTCGGGACCATGGACAGGATACGCATTCGCGGCGGCAGGCAGCTTTCCGGCAAGATCGTCATCGGCGGCGCCAAGAACGCGGCGCTGCCGCTGATGACGGCGGCGCTGCTCACCGACGAGACCCTGGTGCTGAGCAACCTGCCGCTTCTCGCCGATATCACGACGCTCTCGCACCTGCTGGTGCAGCATGGCGTCTCGATCACCATGAACGGCGCCGAGGCGGGTGAGGAGCGCGGCCACGTGCTGGAGCTGACGGCGCGCCGCATCGCCAGCACCACCGCGCCATACGACCTCGTACGCAAGATGCGCGCTTCCGTGCTGGTGCTGGGTCCGCTGCTCGCCCGGTGCGGCGAGGCGCGGGTCTCGCTGCCGGGCGGCTGCTCGATCGGCACGCGGCCGGTCGATCTGCATCTGAAGGGGCTCGAGCGCCTCGGCGCCACGGTCGACCTGCGCCAGGGCTATATCGAGGCGACCGCGCGCAAGGGGCTGGTCGGCGCGGAAATCATCTTTCCGGTGGTCTCGGTCGGCGCCACCGAAAATCTGATGATGGCGGCGACGCTTGCCGAGGGCGAGACGGTGCTGGTCAATGCCGCACGCGAGCCGGAGATCGTCGATCTCGCGCGCTGCCTCACTGCGATGGGCGCCGAGATCGACGGCGCGGGCAGCGACCGTATCCACATCCGCGGCGTGAAGCGCCTCAGGGGCGCCAATCACCGCGTCATCCCGGACCGCATCGAGACCGGGACCTACATGATGGCGGCGGCGATCACCGGCGGATCGGTCGAACTCATCGGTGCCGACGCGGCCTCGGTCGCGGCGGTGGCGCGGCTTCTCGAAGGCGCCGGGGCGGAGATCAGCGAGACGCCGCGCGGCGTCGCCATCCGCCGCAGGAACGGCAAGCTCACCGGTGTCGATGTGATGACGGAGCCTTTTCCGGGCTTCCCCACCGATCTCCAGGCGCAGATGATGGCGACGATGACCACCGCCGAAGGCGCGGCGATGATCACCGAGACGATCTTCGAGAACCGCTTCATGCATGTGCCGGAGCTCTGCCGCATGGGCGCCAACATCAATGTGCACGGCGCCTCCGCGATGGTGCGGGGCGTGCCGAAGCTCACCGGCGCGCCGGTGATGGCGACCGATCTGCGCGCCTCCTCCTCGCTGGTGCTGGCGGGCCTCGCCGCCGAGGGTGAGACCATCGTCAATCGCATCTACCACCTCGATCGCGGCTACGAACATCTCGAGGAGAAGCTTGCCGCCTGCGGGGCCGATATCGAACGCCTCGTCGGCGATTGAGGGGCGATGGCCGATCCGCTCAAGCTGCGCGCCGAGGACGAGGAGGACATCGCGGTCATCTCGGCGATCCTGCAGGATGCGCTCGTCGCGGTGGGCGAGATGGCATTCCTGCCGGAGGAAAAGCGCTTCGCCCTGGTCGCCAACCGTTTCCTCTGGGAACCGCCGGCGGGCGGCCCGCGCCAGGATTTTGCGCGGCGCATGACAGGGCTGCGCTTCGACGGGGTGCGCTCGGTGCGCCGGCGCGGCTTCAATCTTCGCGACCGCGACCGGCTGCTGGTGCTGCTGGCGATCCAGGCAGAGGCAGGCGGCATCCGGCTCGACTTCGCCGGGGGCAGCAGCATCCGGCTGGAAGTCGAGAGCATCCTGTGCCATTTAGATGACCTGGGCGAGCCATGGCCCACCCGCTGGCGGCCCAGGCATCCCGTCGAAGATGACGCCGGCTAGAAAGCCGTCCAAGAATGCTGGAGAGGGACCGTGCGCGGTAACGAGACGCTGGTATTGGCGCTGCCCAAGGGCCGCATCCTCGGCGAGGTGCTGCCGCTGGTGCGGCGCGCCGGCATCGAGATCGAGCGGGAATTCGACGATCCGGACTCGCGCCAGCTCCGCTTCGCCACCAATCATCCCGGGCTCGATGTCATCCGCGTGCGCAATTTCGATGTCGCGACATTCGTCGCCTTCGGCGCGGCGCATCTCGGCGTCGCCGGCAACGACGTGCTGATGGAGTTCGAGTATCCCGAGATCTACGCGCCGCTCGACCTCAAGGTCGGTCACTGCCGTCTCGTGGTGGCGGCGCCGGTGGAGGATGCCGGCCGCGACGATCCCGCGCGCTGGAGCCATGTGCGCATTGCCACGAAATATCCCGAGATCACCCGCCGCCATTTCGCCCAGCGCGGCGTCCAGGCGGAATGCATCAAGCTGCACGGTGCCATGGAGCTCGCCCCCAGCATCGGCCTCAGCCGGCAGATCGTCGATCTCGTTCAGACCGGCTCGACGCTCCGCGCCAACGGCCTCGTCGAGATCGAGCGCATCGCCGACATCACCTCGCGCTTCATCGTCAACCGCGCCGCGCTGAAGACGCGCGCCGAGGAGGTGACCGGCTGGATCGAGCGGTTCCGCGAGGCCGCCGATGCCGCTTAGCCTCGACACGCGCGCTCCGGGCTTTGCTGCCGATTTCGCCGCGCTGCTCGACGCCAAGCGCGAGGCCGAGGCCGATGTCGACGCGGCGGTGGCCGCCATCCTCGCCGATGTGCGCACGCGCCGCGACGCAGCGGTTATCGACTATACGCGCCGCTTCGACCGGCTCGAGCTCACGCCCGAGACGATGCGCGTGCCGGCGCGCGAGATCGCAGCCGCCGCGTCTGCCTGCGCCGGGGAGACGCTGGCGGCGCTGAAGCTCGCGGCCGAGCGGATCACTGCCTATCACCGGCGGCAGGTGCCGCAGGATGCCGATTACCGCGACGCGCAGGGTGTGCGGCTCGGCTGGCGCTGGCGACCGCTCGCCTCGGTCGGGCTCTATGTGCCGGGCGGCACCGCAGCATATCCCTCCTCGGTGCTGATGAACGCGATCCCGGCCAAGGCGGCGGGGGTCGAGCGGGTCGTCATGGTGGTGCCTGCGCCGGGCGGCGTGCTCAATCCGCTGGTGCTGGCGGCGGCCGAGCTTGCCGGCGTCGACGAGATCTACCGTATCGGCGGCGCGCAAGCGGTGGGTGCGCTCGCCTTCGGCACCGCCACCATCGCCGCCGTGGACAAGATCGTCGGTCCCGGCAACGCCTACGTCGCGGCCGCCAAGCGCCGCGTCTTCGGCACCGTCGGCATCGACATGATCGCCGGGCCTTCCGAGATCCTGGTCGTCGCCGACCGGCACAACGATCCCGCCTGGATCGCCGCCGACCTGCTGTCGCAGGCCGAGCATGACACCGCGGCGCAGGCCATCCTGATCACCGACGATGCCGCCTTTGCGGGCGCAGTGAGCACGGCGGTGGATGCGCATCTGAGCCACCTGCCGCGCCGATCGATCGCCGCGGAAAGCTGGCGGGCGCATGGCGCGCTGATCACCGTCAAGAGCTGGGACGAAGCGGTGCCGCTCGTCGACCGGCTGTCGCCTGAGCATCTGGAGCTGGCGCTCGACGAGGCCGAGAGCTTTGCCGCCCGGGTGCGCAATGCCGGCGCTATTTTCCTCGGGCGCCACACGCCGGAGGCGATCGGCGACTATCTCGGCGGACCCAACCACGTGCTGCCGACGGCGCGCAGTGCGCGATTTTCCTCGGGGCTCGGCGTTCTCGACTTTATGAAGCGCAGCTCGCTCCTCGCCTGCGATGCCGAGAGCCTGCGCGCGCTCGGTCCTGCCGCTCTGACCCTGGCACGCGCCGAAGGGCTCGATGCCCACGCGCTTTCGATCGCAATCCGGCTCAACCTGCCGCGCGGCGCTTGATGGCGGAAACGGCGCAGCGCATCGCCAAGATCGCCCTCGACGAGCGCACGGTCGTGCGCCGCAATGCCGATATCGAGCATGAGCGCGCCGTCGCCATCTTCGACCTCCTGGAAGAGAACAGCTTTGCCCCCGTCGGCGACGCGCAAGGGCCCTTCCATCTCCATCTCGGCGTCGAGGAGAACCGGCTGGTGCTCGACATCCGCTCGACGGCAGAAGAGCCGGTCGACCGGGTGCTCGTGCCGCTCAGCCCGTTCCGCGGCATCGTCAAGGACTACTTCCTAGTCTGCGAGAGCTATTTCAAGGCGATCCGCACGGCGAGCCCGTCGCGCATCGAGGCGATCGATATGGGCCGCCGGGCGTTGCACAACGAGGGATCCGAGCTGCTGCGCGAGCGACTGGCAGAGCGGGTGTCGGTCGACCTCAACACGGCGCGGCGTCTCTTCACGCTGCTCTGCGTGCTGCATATCCGGGGATGAGCGGGGATGGCGCGGCTTCCGTCGAGCGTGCTCTTCGCCTGCACCTTCAATTCGATCCGCTCGCCGATGGCGGAGGCGCTGCTGAAGCACCTGCATGGTCGGCACATCTATGTCGATTCCGTCGGCGTGCGCGACGCCGAGATCGACCCCTTCGCCGTGGCGGTGATGGACGAGATCGGCATCGATATCGGCAAGCACCGGGCCAAGACTTTCGACGAGCTCGAGGACACCTCCTTCGACCTGGTGGTCTCGCTCTCGCCCGAGGCGCAGCATTCGGCGGTGGAGCTCACCCGGACCATGTCCTGCGAGGTCGAGTTCTGGCCGATGCTCGACCCGACCGCGGTCGAGGGCAGCCGCGAGGAGATGCTGGAAGCCTACCGGATGGTGCGCGACCATCTCCGCCGGCGCATCCTCGAGCGCTTCCCGCCGGGGCTCGGCGGCGGCGGGCTCGTCTGACGCCTCTTGACCCGCCGCCCGCGCCCCACGATCTTTGGTGCGCCTTTGGACCCGCCGCGAGCGGGCCGGAACCCAGGGATGAGGAATGGCGAAAGAAGATCTGATCGAATTCTCCGGAACGGTGACCGAGCTGCTGCCCAACGCGATGTTCAGGGTCAAGCTCGACAACGACCATGAGGTGCTGGCGCATACTTCCGGCAAGATGCGCAAGAACCGCATCCGCGTGCTGGCGGGCGACCGGGTCAATGTCGAGATGACGCCCTATGACCTGACCAAGGGCCGCATCACCTTCCGCTTCAAGTAGCCTCGGCCGGACCCGAAGCTGTGCCTGACCAGCGCCTGGTGCTGGCGTCGGCCTCGCCCCGCCGGATCGACCTCCTCACCCAGATCGCGCTTTCGCCGGATCAGATCGACCCCGCCGGGATCGACGAGACGCCGCTTGCCGGCGAGCTGCCGGCGCGGCATGCGCTGCGCCTCGCCGAGGAGAAGGCGCGCGCCGTGGCACCCCGCCACCCCGGCGCCTTCGTGCTGGCCGCCGACACCGTTGTCGCCTGCGGCCGGCGCATCCTGCCGAAGGCGCTCGATCCGGCCGAGGCACGGCGCTGCCTCCTGCTGCTCTCCGGCCGTCGGCATCGCGTGCAGGGCGGCATCGCACTCGCCTTGCCGGAGGGGCGCGTGGTGAGCCGCCGGGTCGAGACGGCGGTGCTCTTCAAGCGGCTGGCGGCGAGCGAGATCGACGAGTATCTCGCCAGCGGGGAATGGCACGGCAAGGCCGGCGGCTATGCCATCCAGGGGCTCGCCGCGCGCTTCATCCGCGGCATCATCGGCTCCTATTCCAATGTCGTCGGACTGCCGCTTTTCGAGACCGCAAGCCTGCTCGCCGGGCACGGCTTCGTCCGGGCGCGGCACCTGCCGCAAGCGCCGCGGTGAGCACCACGCTGCTGCTCGCCTGCCCGCCCGGCGAGGTCTGGGCCGCGCTGCTCAGCGACGGGCGGCTCGCCGGGCTCAGCCTCAAGCGGGCGGGGGCGCAGGGACGCGCCGGCGAGGTGCTGCTGGGCCGCATCCTGGCGCTGAAGCCGGAGCTGCCGGCGGCGCTGGTGGAGGTGGGGCTCGACCGCCCCGGCTTCCTCAGCGCCGAGGATACCCTGCCGCGTGCCGGTATCGCCGGCCTCACCCAGGGCCAGACGGTGATCGTGCAGGTGAAGAAGGAGGCGCGCGCCGACAAGGCGGCGGGGCTCACGCTCCGGCCCCGACTGGCCGGGCGGCTCCTCGCCCTGACGCCGGCCCGGCCCGGGATCGCCGCCGAGAAGGGCCTCGACGCCGCGGAGGTCCGGCGGCTCACGGCGGCGCTCGAGGGGATCCTGCGCGCAGGCGAGGGACTGGCAGTGCTGCGCGCCGCCGCGGGTGCCACCGCCGCGGCGCTTGCCGCGGAGGCCGAGACATTACGGGCGCGCTGGCAGGCGATCGAGGCGGCCGCCCGCGACGGCACGCCGCCGCAGATGCTTGAAGCCGGGGCGAGCCCGGTGGCGCTCGCGCTCGCCGAACGCGCCGCGGCTGAGCCCGATGCGATCATCGTCGATGACACTGCCGCCTTCGGCGAGGCGCGGCGCTGGCTGGCGCGCCACGCGCCGGCGCTGGTCGAGCGCCTCGCCCTCCATCGCGAGGCGGCACCGCTCTTCGAGGCGCATGACGTGGCCGACGAGGTCGCCCGGGTGCTGTCGCCGCGCGTCGAGCTTCCCGGAGGGGCGGCGCTCGCCATCGAGGAGACGGCGGGTGCCACGGTGATCGATGTCGATATGGGCGCTGCGGCTTCGGGGCGCGGTGAGGCGGAGCGCACCATCCTCGCCTCCAACCTGGCCGCGGCCGCGGCGGCCGGGCGGCAGATCTGCCTGCGCGGCCTCGCCGGTCCGATCATCGTCGATTTCATCGGCATGCGCCGCCGCGAGCATCGCGAGGAGGTACGGGCGGCGCTGCAGGCGGCGCTCGCGGACGACGCGGAGGTGTTGGGCTGGACACGGCTCGGCCATCTGGAACTGGTGCGCGCGCGCCGGGAGGCGCCCATTGCCGAGCTCATCTTCGAGCGCGTGCCCGGCGGCGGAAGGCGGAAGACGGCGCTCACCCTTGCGCTCGAGGCGCTCGGCGCGCTCGCCCGCGGCGCGGCGGCGACGCCGCCGCGCGCGGCGCGGCTCCGGCTTCACCCGGAGGTCGCGGCGGCACTCGACGGTCCCGCCCGCACGGCGCGGCAGGAGCTCGAGCTGCGGCTCGGCCGGCGGATCGAGATCGCCGCCGAGCCGGGCAGGGTCCGCGATACCTTCGACATCGACCTTGGTTGAGCCTATCTATCGCGCATGAGCGACGGAGACCGAGGAAGCGGGGTGCGGCCCTGCCCGATCTGCGGCAAGCCGGCCCAGGCGAAACGCCGGCCGTTCTGCTCCGCCCGCTGCGCGCTGATCGATCTCGGACGCTGGCTCAACGGCGATTACCGCGTCCCGACCGACGAAGCGCCGGAGGATCTCCCGCGTGAGGAGCGGGAGGAGTAGGAAGGCCTGCGCTGTCTGGACAGGGCAGGGCATTTCTGCCATAAGCCTGCGCCCGTCCGGCACGGCGCCCAGGTAGCTCAGTTGGTAGAGCACGTGACTGAAAATCACGGTGTCGGTGGTTCGATTCCGCCCCTGGGCACCACTGCCTGAGTCGGCCTTCTCCCCAGGCGTGCGCCTACATATTATATCCTAGTTATATCCTAGGTCAGGAAAGGCTCTCTTTTGCGGGGAGCCGCGCGCACCGGTGCGCGCAGGATTCTCCCGGCTCGCGTGAAGGTTGCGCGCGCCGCCGAGGCGCGAGCAGCGCCGAATTTGGGAGAGGCGTCATGGCCGAGCCCGACCGCGCGCTCTTCACCGATGTCGAGTTCATCGATAGGCCCGATCTGCGCCTCATGGCGGAGCTTGTCGAATACTGGGACCGCAAGCGCGCCGGGCGCATCGGCCCGCGCCGCGCCGATATCGATCCGACCGAGATCGCCGCGCATCTGGCGCATATCTTCATGGCGGACGTGATCGAGGGCGGCGCGGATTTCCGCTACCGGCTGATCGGCACCCGCATCGTCGAAGGTCTCGGCCGGGACAATACGGGCAAGCGCCTTAGCGAGCTCTATCGCGATCAACCACGGGCGCTGGCGCAGCTCAAGGCCGTGTTCAGGATGCAGGTCGAGCGCAAGGCGCCGCTCTTCACCCGCGGCCGCGTGTTCTGGCTTCCCGAGGCAACGTATCGCCGCTTCACCGGCGCGTCGATGCCGCTCTCCGACGACGGGGCGACGGTGAACATCATCCTGGCCGAGATGTTCGTCGAGCATGGCGGCCGGCTCGATGGCGATGGCGGCGGTAGAACAGGAGAGGGCTAGGGCGCCCACGCCTCCGCGGAATGCCTGGCGCTCTCAAGCCGGCGGAGATCGTCGCCGGCTTGCGCGTCGCCAGCCTCTGCCGCGCGGCGATACCACTGCGCCGCAAGCGCCGCATCGGGCTTGACCCCTACGGTTTTCATTCGACGCAGGACAAGCGGATCGTAGGTCGCGCCGATCGCCCGCGCCGCGGCCGCCCCGTCCACCTCATTGGCACGCTCGAAGAATTGCCGCGCCGAGGCAACGTCGCCGGAGGCCAGCAGCTGATTGCCGCGATCGAGCAGCAGCGCGACGGTGCCGGCCTGGGCGGCGGGCCGCGGCGCGGTCGCGCGGTCGCTTGCGGGGCTGGCGCTGTCCCCGGTCGCTGGAGTCGAGGGCCGGGCAACGGCGACGGGAGCCGGCCTGGTGCTTTCTGCCGCGGGCGACGCAAGTGCGGCCGTCTTGGTCGGGGCGGCCGGCTGCGGCGGAGCCGCATCCGGCTTGGGTGCGCCTGGAGTCGGCTCCGCGTCGGCAGCCGGCACCGGTGCCAGTGTCGGAGCGGGCGGAGTTAGCGCAGGGCGCTCTGCCGGCGCGGTGGGGATTGCGACGATCGCCACGCCCTGCGCAGGTGCCGCCGCCGGGGCCGAAGCGGCGGCCTTCGCTTGCACCCGCGGCGGGATCCAGCGCGCCAGGAGATGGAGCTCATCGGGATAGCTGGG
>Ga0134128_10001504_pt1 | contig 29872 bp, 30 predicted proteins | sample KB31754_FD_96462 | JGI IMG/M metagenome (GOLD analysis project Ga0134128, IMG submission 96462) | Terrestrial soil microbial communities with excess Nitrogen fertilizer from Kellogg Biological Station, Michigan, USA - KB3-175-4 | ecosystem: Environmental > Terrestrial > Soil > Unclassified ... | reverse complement strand
GGCATTGGATCTTCCTGATCAACGTGCCGATGGGCCTGTTGTCGCTGTTTTTGGTCGGAACGCTGGTCAGCGAGCCCTCCGGCGCGGAGGAGCAGCGGCAACGGCTGCTGAGCCGGGGATTGCGCGTCGACTATATCGGCTTTGTGCTGGTTGCGATCGGGCTCGGCTCGCTGGAATTCGTCCTCAACGAAGGCCAGCGCAACGACTGATTCGGATCGAGAATGATCACGGCCTTCGCACTCGCGTCGGCCTTCTGCCTGATTGCACTGGTGGTCTGGGAGCTGCTTCAAGAGGACCCGATCATCGACATCCGCCTGCTGGGACAGCGGCAATTCGGCGCCTGCTTCATCGCGATGCTCGGCACCGGCGCCATCGTCATCGCGACCACGCAGATCCTGCCGCAACTGCTGCAGGCCGAATTGGGCTACACGGCACTGCTGGCCGGACTGGTGCTGTCGCCGGCCGGCCTCATCACGATGGCGATGATGCCGGTCACGGGCAAGCTGATCGGATCGGTGCAGCCCAAATACCTGATCGCGGCGGGAGGCGCGATCGCGGCGCTGTCGATGTGGCATCTCACCGGCATCACCGGCGATATCAGCTACGGTTACGCGACGATGTCGCGCATCTATCTCGCGTTCGGGCTGCCGCTCTTGTTCCTTCCGATCATGACCGCGTCCTACGACGGCCTTCTGCCGAAGCAAACCAACCAGGCTTCTGCGCTGATCAATGTCGCCCGCAATCTCGGGGGATCGATGGGGGTAGCGCTTGTCCAAACGGTGCTGGCGCAGCGCCAGCAATTTCATCAGAGCCGGCTCGTCGAGCACATCGCGCCGTCCGACCTCGGCTATCAGCAAACCATCGAGAGCATGACGCGCTTCTTCAAGGCGCAGGGCTCGAACGCCGCGGACGCATCGGGTCAGGCGATCGCCTGGGTCGGGCAGACGCTGCAGCATCAGGTCGATCTGCTCGCCTATATCGACGTGTTCTGGACGCTCGCCGTCATCGGCGCGATCATGGTGCCGGTAGCTCTTTCGCTCAGGTCGATCGACCTGAGCGCGCCGTCACGGGGACATTGAAGCCACACGCGCTGAAGCACTGCGCGCTCACTCAGTAGCCCAGCGCGCAGCCATCCTTGCGCGGGTCGGAGCCGCCGGTCAGCGTGCCCTTGTCCCAGTCGATCCAGATCGCCTGCGCGCCGCCGAGCGGAGGAACGACGGTCGTGGTCTTGTGGCCGAGCTTCTTCAGGCCTTCGACGATCGCCGCCGGCACGCTGTCCTCGAGTTGGAACACGCCCTCGTAATGCAGGCCGCGCGGCATATCGATCGCTTCCTGCAGGTCGCAGCCATAGTCGAGGATGTTGGTCAGCACACGGGTCTGGCCGACCGGCTGGTACTGCCCGCCCATCACGCCGAAGGGCATCAGCGCGCGGCCGTTTTGGGTCACGAGCGCGGGGATGATGGTGTGCAACGGCCGCTTCTTCGGCGCGATGCAGTTGGGATGACCGGGCTGGATGCGGAAGCCGCCGGCACGGTTCTGCAAAAGAATGCCGGTCTTGTTCGAGACGATCGCCGAGCCAAAGGAATGCGCGACCGAATTGATGAAGGAGCAGACGTTGCGGTCCCTGTCGACCACCGTGACGTAGATGGTCGAGGGATTCATCGGCGGGGCGACGTTCGGCAGGTCAAGAAGGCCGTCCATGCGGATCTTGCCGATATATTCGTCGACAAAATCCTTGGCCAGAATGCGGACCACATCGACGTTCACCTGTGCGGGATCGCCGATATATTGCTCGCGCATCATGTAGGCAACGCGCGCGGCCTCGGCTTCGAGATGGAAGCGCTCGACGCTGAGCGGCGCGAACTTCGTGAGATCAAAGCGCGACAGGATGTTGAGCATCAGCAGCATGGTGATGCCGGGCCCGTTCGGCGGGCACTGCCACACGTCGAGCCCTTTGTACACGGTGCCGATCGGCGAGGTTGCTTCCGTGGTATGCTCGGCGAAATCCTCGACCGTGTGCAGGCCGCCGATCGAGCGCAGCGTCTCGACCATGTCCTCGGCGATCGCGCCCTTGTAGAAGGCATCGCGGCCGCCTTTCGCGATCGCGCGCAGTGTCCTGCCGAGTTCCGGCTGGCGGAGCACCTCGCCCGCCAGCATCGGCCTGCCATGCGGCAGAAAATAACGAACCGCGTTGGTGCCATTCTTCAGCTTCTCGAACTGGTTCTTCCAGTCGAAGGCGATGCGGGGCGCGACAACGTAACCTTCTTCCGCTGCCTTGATCGCGGGCTGCAGCAAAGTGTCGAGGCCGAACTTGCCGTGGTCGCGCAAAATGGTCTGCCAGGCATCGACGGCGCCTGGTATCGACACCGAATGCGCCGACGTCAGCGGCACGGCGTGGATCTTGCGCTCCAGATACCACTCGACCTTGGCTGCGGCCGGGGCCCGGCCCGAACCGTTATAGGCGATGATCCTGCCCTGGCCACTCGGCTGGACCAGCGCAAAGCAATCGCCGCCAATTCCGGTCGATTGCGGCTCGATCACCGCAAGGAGCGCAGATGCCGCGATTGCCGCATCCGCCGCCGTGCCGCCATCCCGCAGAACGTCAATTCCGGCGAGCGCCGCCTGCGGATGCGACGTTGCCACCATGCCGTTCTGACAATGAACGGTAGAACGGCCGGCGAAATGGAAATTCCTCATGCGAAATCGCTCACCTTGTCGCTATTGCTGGGCTTGCTCGGGGCGTTACATGGCATATCCATGCCGGGCTCAGCAATGGTCTGGCATACCAGCGCCAATGCGGGAATTGCAGGGTTTCCACAGGAATAGGCCCCTGATAGACCGCCCCTATGTCCTTCAAGGTCGCCGCCTTCTATCAATTTGCCACGCTTCCCGATTTTCGCGTGTTGCGCGGACCCCTGCGCGCCACCTGCGCGCGGCTGTCGCTCAAGGGCAGCATCCTGCTCGCCGCCGAGGGCATCAACGGAACGGTCGCGGGAGACGATGAGGGCATCGATGCGCTGATCGAAGAGCTGCGCCATGGCGCGCTCTTCGGTGGCCGGCTCGACCATCTCGAGCTGAAGTATTCGCGGGCGGCAGCGATGCCCTTTGGCCGGCTCAAGGTGCGCCTGAAGAAGGAGATCGTTACGCTCGGCGATTCGACCGTCGATCCGACGCGGCAGGTCGGCATCCATGTCGAGCCGGGCGACTGGAACGCGCTGATCGCCTCGCCCGATACGCTCCTGATCGACACCCGCAACGCCTTCGAGGTCGCGATCGGCACCTTCGACGGCGCGCTCGATCCCAACATCGCAAGCTTCGGGCAGTTCAAGGATTTCGCCGCACAAAAGCTCGATCCGACAAAACACAAGAAGATCGCGATGTTCTGCACCGGCGGGATCCGCTGCGAGAAGGCAAGCTCGCTTTTGCTCGCCCGCGGGTTTGCGCAGGTCTATCATCTCAAGGGCGGCATCCTGAAATATCTGGAAGAGGTACCCGAAGCGATGAGCCGCTGGCGCGGCGAATGCTTTGTGTTCGACAAACGCGTCGCGCTCGGCCACGGCCTGCGCGAGCGCCCCAGGGGCTGCGTCGGGGAAACCGTCACCAATAGGTGAGAAAGAGCTCTCCGAGCGCATCGACACGCTGGAATCGCGCCTGATGTATCAGGATGAAACCATCGAACAGCTTAACACGACCATCACGGCGCAGTGGAAGCAGATCGATGCGTTGACGCGCCAGATCGCAGCCCTGAGCGAGCGGCTCGAGGCGTCCGAAGCCAACGCGCCGGCGCCTGCGAACGAGCGCCCGCCGCACTATTAGCCGCCAGGCGCGTCCGCGGGCCAGGTCGCGAGCACAACGATCTATCGAAACACCCGCTTCACCTTGTCCCACAGCGAGGCATGCGGCTCATTGTCCTGCTTGATGTCCTTCGCGCGCGGGGCATCGTCGCGGCCGCTGTCATGCTTGGTCGGTGCGGGTTGCGTGGCGCTCACCGGATCGGAGGCCGGAAACGAGTCGATCAGCCCAGCCTCAAGTCTCGCGTGCATCTCGGCATCGGCGCGCGCCGCCTCCTTCGGGTCGACCGCATGCGGATCGTGAGGTGCAGGGTTGAATTTCTCAGCCATGAGATTCCTCCATGCCGCAATAACGCCCCCGTTTGGGTGCAGTTCCCGCCTCAGTTCGAGCCTCGGTTCTGGCCTCAGTTCTGGCTTGGCCTGCCCCGTCGCGGCGTGTATCAGGAACCGGAATTGTGCCGGTCCTGCAGGAACGTATCGCTTGAACCAGACCAAACCCGTGCTTGACGTGCTTCGCGGGCGAAAACCAGAAGCGCCGCCGATCTGGATGATGCGACAAGCCGGCCGCTATTTGCCGGAATATCGCGAGCTCCGCGCGAAAGCCGGCAGCTTCCTCGACCTCTGCTTCACGCCGGAGCTTGCCGCCGAACTCACGCTGCAGCCGATCCGGCGCTTTGGCTTCGATGCCGCGATCATCTTTTCCGACATCCTGGTTGTCCCCTACGCGCTCGGCCGCAGCGTGCGGTTCGAGGTGGGCGAAGGGCCGCGGCTTGATCCGCTGGACACGCCCGAGAAAGTCGTGGCGCTGGCTCCGGCGGCCGATTTCGAAAAGCTTCGGCCGGTCTATCAGGCGTTGCGCCGGGTGCGCAGCGCGCTCGCCGAAAACGTCACGCTGATCGGCTTCTGCGGTGCGCCCTGGACGGTTGCGACCTATATGGTCGCGGGCCAGGGCACGCCCGATCAGGCGCGGTTGATGGCCTATCGCGAACCGGAAGCGTTCTCGAAAATCGTCGATACGCTGGTCGACAATTCCATCCTGTACCTGGTCGGGCAACTTCAGGCCGGCGCGGATTGCGTGCAGATTTTCGACACCTGGGCCGGCGTGCTGCCGCCGCGCGAGTTCCTGCGCTGGTCGATCGCGCCGACCGCGCGCATCGTCGAGGGCGTGCGCGCGAGGATGCCCGATGCGAAGATCATCGGTTTTCCCCGCGGCGCCGGCGGGCTGCTGGCGGCCTATGTCGGCGCGACCAAGGTCGACGCCGTCAGTATCGACTGGACGGCCGAACCGTCGCTGATCCGCGAGCGGGTGCAGAACCGTGTCGCGGTGCAGGGTAATCTCGATCCGCTGGCCCTGATCGCGGGCGGCGCCGCACTCGACCGCGCCATCGACGACGTGCTGTCGAACTATGCGCAAGGCCGGCTGATCTTCAATCTCGGCCACGGCATTCTGCCGGAAACCCCGATCGCCCATGTCGAGCAGATGGTCCGGCGGGTGCGCGATTATCGGAGCTAGCGGCCAAGCCGCGCTTTCTGATTTGAATATCTACCAGCTTATCGTCATTGCGAGCGACTTGTCCGCCGTAGCTCGAAGAGCGAAGGCGGAAGCGAAGCAATCCATACTGTCTCCTCGGAAAGAGTCTGGATTGCTTCGTCGCTATCGCTCCTCGCAATGACGGCGCGCAGGTGACACCGCTGACGCCTTCTGAAATCGCATTGACGTTCAGATCGTTGCGCCAAGGGGGAACCCGCCCCGCGTTGCGGCGTTGTGCGCGCGTGCCCGGCCGCGCGAGAGCGATCGTCATGAGGGTTGAGCCGAGACAGGCCCGAACGCCTGGCGGCATCGGCCGGGCTCGCCTCGTCCTGCTGAGCGTGCTGGCGTCCACGATAATGGCCCTGACCGGCCCGCCTGTCCTCGCATCCGACGCCGGCGATGATCCGAGCGCGGCGCAGCAGCAGCCTCCGGCTCAAAACAGCCAACCAGAAAACCATCAGGCCGAACCGGATCACGCGCCGGAGCCGAGTCCTTCCCCATCGACAGCCTCAGGCCTTTGCGAGGCGCTCGCCTCGGCGGCCACGACCAATGATCTGCCGGTCGATTTCTTCACCCGCCTGATCTGGCAAGAAAGCCGCTTCAAGCCGGACGCGGTCAGCCCGAAAGGTGCGCAGGGCATTGCTCAATTCATGCCGGCAACCGCAAGGTCGCGTGGCCTTGAAAACCCGTTCGATCCGCTCGAGGCGGTGGCAAAATCGAGTGAACTGCTGGGCGGCCTGCGCCAGGAATTTGGAAATCTCGGCCTTGCGGCAGCCGCCTACAATGCCGGATCCGGACGTGTTCACGATTGGCTTGACGGTCGCCGGTCGCTGCCGGGGGAGACGCGGGCCTATGTGCGGTTCGTGACCGGCCACTCTGTCGAGGAATGGGCTGAAGGCCACACCGACACGGTCAAGACACCCCCTATGCTCGCTGTGCCGTGCAATCTGCCAATAACCGCTTCGATTGAGCCCAGGCCGCACGCATCGGGGACGAAACCTGAAGTCATCAAGCCATGGGGCGTGGAAGTCGTCGGCGCGCGAACCCCGGCAAAGGCGCTTGCTCGCTATCGTGGATGGCAGTCGAAATACACGGCGATCCTCGCCGACCGCGAGCCGCACGTCATCATCCGCGGCATCCTGGGCCAGATGGGTGCAGCGCGGGTCCGGGTCGGCGACGACACCCGGGTCGGGGCCAGCAAGTTATGCGCGGCGCTGCGTGCAGCCGGCACGTATTGCGAGGTGTTCCGCAACTGATTGCGCGCCGCTGCGTGCGTTTCACCGGATTGTAGAGCGTCCCGCCACCGATATAGAGAGGCCAGGACAGGATAAGCACGTATGACAAGCAGCCGTTTCGCTGCGATTGGTTGCGGGAATGACGAATTTCCTGCACACTGTTCCGGCCGCGCCGAGACCCGCGGTTTCGACAGGGGCCGCTGGTTGCCGTCGGGCATCTCACCTCGATCCTTTCGGACGGCGGCGATGCCAAGCCCCCCGCCTTCCGTCATGAAGCCATCTCTTGTTCTGACATTGCTCGCCGCTTTCTGTTGTCTCATAACAGGACCAGTCATGGCTTGCGACCAAGCCTTCGATATCGAGGCGCATCGTGGCGGGCGCGCCCTCTTGCCGGAAAACACTCTGCCGGCCTTTGCCAACGCGTTATCGATGGGCATCGACACGTTGGAGCTCGATGTCAACGTCACCGCGGATCGCGAGATCGTCATCTCGCATGAGCGCGGGCTCAATCCCGACCTCGCGCGCGATGCCAATGGCGACTATGTCGCGGCGCCCGGAACACCGTTCATCAAGCTGCGGCTCGCCGAGATCAGGACTTACGATGTCGGCCAGATCCGTCCTGACAGCGCCTACGCCAGGCATTTTCCGGACCAGCGCGCCATCCCGGGGACACCCATCCCCACGCTGAAGGAATTGTTCGCGCTGGTTCGAAAGTCCGGCAATGGCTGCGTGCGCTTCAACATCGAGACCAAGATCGATCCGAATCATCCGGATGAATCACCGGATCCGCAAACCTTCGTAGCGCTGCTGCTCGGACTGATCGACGCCGAGGGATTTACCGACCGCGTCATGATCCAGTCCTTCGACTGGCGGACGCTGCAACTCGTCCAGCAACGGGCGCCGAGGATCCCCACGGTATACCTGACGCTGCAGCGCGGCTCGGCGCCGACTATCGCACTCGACAAGCCGACCCAATGGACGGCCGGCTTCAATCCCGCCGATCATGGCGGCTCGGTGCCGCGCACCATCGAGGCCGCCGGAGGTGCGATCTGGTCGCCCTATTTCGGCGACGTCACCGCTGCGCTCGTGACTGAGGCCCACGGCCTTGGACTGCGCGTTGTGGTGTGGACGGTCAACAAGCCGGCGGACATGGCGCGCATGATCGAGATCGGCGTCGACGGCATCATTTCGGATCGTCCCGATCTCCTGCGCCAAGCCGTCGGCGAAAAGAAGATCGAGCTGCCGGTAGGATCGCCGGTCAGTCCGTAGACTGGCGTGAAATGCGCCGCCGACCCGATCTCACCGGGCTGTCACACCGGCCGGCTGCGCTCGATGATCTCGGCGGCGCCCTTGGCCAGCAGTTCGAGCCCGACCGCGCGGCCGAGCTCGCGCGGGCGGCTCGCGAGACCGGAGCGCGCGGCTTCGATGATGCGACTGCCGGCGTGATCGAGAACGGAGGCCGCAAGCCGCATCTCATCGCCGCTCACTTCCGCAAATCCCGCGATCGGCGAATTGCAGTGGCCGTTGAGCACCCATAGCACCTCGCGCTCGGCGTCGGCGCAGGCATGCGCGGTCGCATCATCGATGGATGACAGGATACGGCGGGTTTCGAAGTCGCGCGCGGCGCATTCCACGGCGACGATGCCCTGCCCCACCGCGGGCAGCATGTCCTGCGCTGAAAATTCGTAGGCGATGCGACCGGCGAGGCCGACGCGCTCCAGGCCCGAGCGCGCCATGATCAGCGCGTCCGCAGGGCCGACCGCGCCGCCATCCGGCAGCCGCTGCTTTTCGCCGGCATCGAGCTTGCGCACGCGCGTGTCGGCCGCGCCGCGAAAATGGATCACCTCGGCTTGCGGAAACAGCCGCCGCGCATAGGCCGCACGGCGCACCGCGTTGGTGCCGATCTTGAAACCTTTGCCATGCGCCCGTTTGAACTCATCCAGAGCAAGACCGGATCGCAGCACCAGCGCGTCCGAAGGCGGATCGCGGGACAATGTCGCACCAATGACAAGACCCGGCGTGTCCTCATTGCCCGGCATGTCCTTCAGCGAATGCATCGCTGCTTCCAGCCTGCCTGCGATCACCGCCTCGCGGATTTGCGCGACAAAGGCCCCGCCCTTGCCGCCGTGGGGCAACAGCCTTCCGGTCTGGTCGATGTCGCCCGTGGTCTCGAACCCGACGATCTCGACCTCGATGCCGGCCACGGCAGCCTTCAGCCGGCGCGCGATCTCCTCCGTCTGCGCCAGCGCCATCGCGCTTCTGCGCGTGCCGATCCGAAGTCGCGCCACTTAACGAGGCTCCTCTCTCACCGGGCGTCCTCCAGGATCATATCAGAGGCCTTCTCGGCGATCATGATGGTCGGCGCGTTGGTGTTGCCCGACATCAGGTCGGGCATGACGGAGGCATCGACGATGCGCAAGCCCTCCATGCCGCGCACGCGCAAGCGCTGGTCGACCACGGCGAGCGGATCGTTGCCCATGCGGCAGGTCGAGGTCGGGTGGTAGACCGTGCTGCCGGTCTTGCGGCAGAAGTCGAGCAGATCCTCATCGCTCGTCACTTTCGCGCCGGGATAGACCTCCTCCACGCAATAGGATTTCAGCGCCGGCGCCGCCAGGATCTTGCGCAGGATACGCATGCCGTCGATGAAGGCGGCGCGATCGGTCTCGGTCGCCAGATAGTTGATGCGGATTTCCGGCGGCACGCCCGGATCGGCGCTCCTGATCTTGAGCGAGCCGCGGCTTTCGGGCCGGAGCTGGCAGACAGACGCGGTGAAGCCGGAAAACGGATGCAGCTTCTCGCCCATCTTGTCGGTCGAGAACGGGATGAAATGGATCTGGATGTCGGGCGAGGCCAGTCGCGGATTGGTCTTGAAGAACGCGCCCGACGTACCGGCCGCGACCGTCAGCGGGCCGCTTCGCGCGAGCGCATAGCGCGCACCCGCCATCACGCGCCGCACCGGATGATTGATGATATCGTTGAGCGTGATCTTCTGCGCGCAGCGTGTCACGATGCGAGCCTGCAGATGATCCTGCAGATCATTGCCGACGCCTGGCGCATCGAGCACGATGTCGATGCCGTGCGACTTCAGGAGATCGGCGGGGCCGACGCCCGAGAGCTGCAGAAGCTGCGGCGAGTTGTAGGCGCCGCCGGAGACCAGCACCTCCTTGCGCGCCCGCGCGGTGCGCAAGTTTCCGTTCTGCTTATAGACGACGGCGCCGGCGCGCCGTCCCTCGAACAGGATGCGCTGTGCCAGCGCCGAGGTCTCGACGTGCAGATTGCCGCGGCCCATCGCCGGGCGGAGATAACAATAGGCGCTGGAGGCGCGGCGGCCATGCCGCGTCGTGGTCTGGAAGAAGCCGGCGCCTTCCTGCGTCTTGCCGTTGAAGTCCGGATTGAAGGGAATGCCGGCCTCGACCGCGGCCTTCACGAAGGCTTCGGACAATGGATCCTCGTGCCGCCAATCGGACACCGACAGCGGCCCGCCGCTGCCGTGATAGTCGTCGGCGCCGCGTTGCTGATTTTCCGCCTTCTTGAAATAGGGCAGGACGTCGTCATAGCCCCAGCCGACATTGCCGCGCTGGCGCCAGCGGTCGTAATCCTCGTGCTGGCCCCGTACATAGAGCAGGCCGTTGATCGAGCTCGATCCGCCCAGCACTTTTCCGCGCGGCTGAAACACCTGCCGTCCCCCGAGGCCCAGCTCCGGCTCCGTCATATACATCCAGTTGACGGTCTTTTCCTTGAACAGCTTGCCGTAGCCGAGCGGCACGTGGATCCAGATGTTGGTGTCCTTCGGTCCGGCTTCGAGGAGCAGCACCGAATGCTTGCCGTTCGCGCTCAGGCGGTTGGCGAGCACGCATCCGGCCGAGCCGGCGCCAACGATGACATAGTCGAATTCGGCGGTTTCGCCCGCGCCATTATTGTTCATGAACTCCCCCGCTCAACGCGCGAACGGCGACACCATTTCGGACGACGCGGAAGCGTTGCACTTGAAGCCTTCCATGAGTGGGCCGATCGAGTGGGAAGAGGTAGCGGGGGGCCCCAACAGGGTCAATTGCAAAAAGCAGGCTTTTCGATTGACGTTGGCGGACACGAACCGCGACAATGAATGCAAAATCGGGAGGACGGACTGCGCCGTGACCATGCCCAGGCATCTCTTGCCGACGACAGTCGTCGGCAGCTACCCGCAGCCGGACTGGCTGGTCGATCGCGCGCTGCTGTCGAAATCGGTGCCGCGCACCCGCTTGCAGGAGATGTGGCGGCTGCCGGCAGCGCATCTGGAAGAAGCCCAGGACGATGCGACGATCGTTGCGATCAGGGACATGGAGCGCGCCGGCATCGACATCGTCACCGATGGCGAAATCCGCCGCGAAAGCTATTCCAACCGCTTCGCCACTGCGCTTGACGGCGTCGACGCCGAGCATCCCGCCATGATCACGGCGCGCTCAGGCCACCAGACACCGGTGCCGCGCGTGGTGAGCAGGATCAGGCGCACCGGGCCGGTCGAATTGCGCGACATGCAGTTCCTGCGCAAAAATACCGATCATGCAGCCAAGATCACCCTGCCCGGCCCGTTCACCATGAGCCAGCAGGCGAAGAACGAGTATTATAAAGACCACGAAGAGCTCGCGATGGCGTTCGCGGAGGCGGTCAACGCCGAGGCGCTCGACCTGGAGAAGGCCGGCGCCGACGTGATCCAGCTCGACGAACCCTGGGTACGCAACAATCCCGATCTCGCCCGCCGCTACGCGGTGAAAGCGATCAACCGCGCGCTGGCCGGCATCACCGTGCCGACCGTGGTGCATCTCTGCTTCGGCTATGCCGCGGTGGTACCGGGCTCGACCAAGCCGGCCGGTTATTCCTTCCTGTCCGAGCTCGCCGACACTTCCGCCGAGCAGATTTCGATCGAGGCGGCGCAGCCGAAGCTCGACCTCGGCGTGCTCAGGGATCTCTCGGGCAAGACAATTATGCTGGGCGTCCTCGATCTCGGCGATCCCAAGGTCGAGAGCGTCGATACGGTCGCCGACCGCATCCGTAACGGATTGAAATACGTGTCGGCGGATAGGCTCGTGCCCGCGCCCGATTGCGGCATGAAATACATGCCGCGCCCCATCGCCTTCGGGAAGCTGAAGGCGATGAGCGACGCGGCGGCAAAGGTGAGGAAGGAGATCAGCTAGAGCCGTGCCGTGGGATGAGGCCAGGGCGCTGCAGAGGCCGTTGCGGGACGATGCAGTCTGGATCGCGATGCGTGGAGCAGCCAGCCTGGCGCTGACATCCAACCGGACTGGTGGCCTGCTAAACCAGGCCTTGGTCGATTTGCCGGATGGTCATAACGATGATGTTGCGGTGCTCGTACATTGTCCGAAGACTGTCTTCGAGGACTTCAAGGGTCCTCTCCAGGAGCTTGGTGTCGTAGCCCTTGAGCCGCAGTCTCTCGAGTTCCAGCCCCTGCTCCGCAATAATTTGCTCGGCTCTGTCGATATGGCGGTCGGCCAGGCAAAGCTGGCGCACCTCGAAATCGCGGTCAGGCATTCAAGCACCTCGGCCCAGCTTTCAATGTAACGGCTGATGCAGCTTCTTCAACTGGAACAAGGCTAGTGCGATGATCGGCTATCGCTGATCTCTCGTCGCGCCGCCCGTTTTAATGCTGGCTTGTGATGACCGGAACGCTTCTGAAGGAAAACGGCTATTATTTGGGCGCGGCGAGCTTCGTCGATCGCGTCCTGGGTTTGGAGCACCCGGAACTGACTGGCCATCAGTCGCAGATTGGCATCCGAGAGAACGCGGCGGCTCTCCTCGAGGGCGGTCTGGGCCCGTTTCAGCAGTGTTCCAAGGTCAGCATCCATGCAAAAAAATTGCAATTCGGAGGTAGGACAAGAGTTCGCGGCGTATGCTCGGGCCTGGACCGCTTGCAGCATATCGCGCTCGCCGAGCGCCACATCGTTGGAGCGCCTTGGAAGGCCGCGTGATCGCCGAACTGGATCGCCAGGACACGACGGCATGACACGAGAGCAGCGGGCATGGTTCTCGCAACCATGCAAGATATCCAGGCTCTCCACTACCAGGAACCGGAGCGCTTACTAAGAGGAACCGACGGGCAGGATGACTTTCGGACGCTGCTTATCCACGCCGATGAGGCCATCGCGCAGGCTGAGCGACTGGTTCCCCTCGCCATCGCGTTGCACCCGCAGGCACGATCGACATCGGCGCCAAATTCGATCTACCGCCGGGGCCTTCGCGCGACGTGGTGCTCTATTCCAACGCCACCGACCGGTAGACCAAGAACTCGTTGAAGACGCTGGCGGCAACGATCCGCGCCACAGCGAATTAGATGATGATGGCACGCTCCGTCTCCCTCTCCCCGCTCTTCCGCGGGGAGAGGGTGGGGTGAGGGGCTGCTTCAGCGAAGACGGTGAGAGATGGACTCGCGGAGAGCCCCCTCACCCGGAATTCAAGCTGCGCTTGAATTCCGACCTCTCCCCGCAAGCGGGGCGAGGTGCAGTCCACGATCATGCGCTAAGGCCGCAGCGTCGGCTGCGTGTTCGGCGCGGGCGCGTGCTCGAGCTCCGACTCTTCCGGCAGTTTGTCGCCGTGCACCATCAGCGCCGGGCCGATCCACAAGGGATCGATGAGATGATCCCGGCGCGGATTGGTCGTGTTCGGATGCACCAGGATCGAGAGCTTGCCATGGTTGAGCATCAGCCATGGCACGAGCTCGGCAAAAACCTCGGTCGCGAAGGCGACCTGGTACATGGCCTGGTCGTGCGGGCCCACCTTGACGTCGTGCCAGCGCCCGAGCGTCACCGAAAAGCGCTCGCCGATCCATTGCCGCAGCCGCTCCGCCTCGCCGCGCGTGCTGGCGGGATCGTAATAGACATGGGCGTGGAAGCTTGCGATTTCCTTGTAGGGCCGCGGGGCCGCGTGCTCATTCATTTCTGCTGCTCCTCGGGTCACCGCCTTTTGTGGACCAGAGAGAATGTGTTAGCAAGATCGCAAATCTTCAACGAGGCGCCCGTTTCGATGGACATGCTGGTCAAGCTTTACGATCTGCCGGACTCCCGAAACCTGCGGGCGCAGCTTGCGCAGGACGGGGTCGACCTCCGCCGGGCGCTCGCGCCCGAGAAGCACAGGGTGATCGCCTGGGTGAAGGACAATTTTTCCGATTACTGGGCGAGCGAAGCCGAGGTGGCGTTCAGCCGCGCGCCGGTGTCCTGCTTCATTGCGGTCAAGGACGGCAAGATCAGCGGTTTTGCCTGCCATGACGTCACCTGCCGCAATTTCTTCGGCCCAACCGGCGTCGAGGCGAAGGCGAGAAAGGGCGGCGTCGGCACGGCGCTGTTGCTCGCCTGCCTGGAAGACATGAAGCACGCCGGCTACGGCTACGCCATTATCGGCGGCGTGGGACCCGCAGAGTATTACGCCAAGGCCGTCGGCGCGGTCGCGATCGCAGGCTCCGACGTCGGTATCTATCGCGGCCTGCTCGGCGCCTCGCGCTTTTCGGGCTAGCGAGGCACTGCGAGCGCGGCGAGGCTGGAGACATCGGCGCTCTTGTCGAGCGACCAGACCGCGTCGATCAATGGCCGCACGTCATAGCGCGGATCCCACGCTGCCGCCGACGCGCGAAGCTTTTGCTCAAGATCGTGATCGCTCATCGGATTGACGTCGCTGCCGCGCGCGGCGGATTGCGACAGGCGATGGACCTCGCCGTCGGCGGTCGTGATCTCCACGGCGGCGGCGATCGTCGAGAACGACGCGTCGCGCACCACCTCGATCCTCGGCCGAAGCGCCAGCACGCGCGGGTCGTTGACGCAGGCGTCGGTGAACTGGTCGAGCCCCGCCTTGCAAAACACCAGCGCCGCCGCGATCGCGTGCTGCACGCTGACTTGCGACTCCCGTCCGGTCGAAATCTCCGGACGATCGGCGCGATGCGCCAGCAGCGGATTGCCGCGCACGACGACCCGTATCACCTCGGCCTGCGCATGCTCGCGCCGCCAGTCCAGCACGCAATCGAGCACCGGATGGATCACAAAGCCGCATGGATAGGGCTTGTAGGACGTCGCCATCAGCTCCCAGGTTTCTCCAAGACCATCCGTCACGCGCGACAGATCAGGCTTGTCGCCCATCGCGTTATAGAGCCCTTGCCGTCCGGCGAGCGGCTCGGCGGGCCCGTCAAGGCCTTTCTCGGCGAGCAGCGCCGACCACAATCCGTTGCGCGCGGCGTTGCCGACGCTCACGCTTTTCGCAGGCCAGCCCAGGCACTCGCAGAGCCCCGCGGATTGCGTCGACGCGGTGCCGAGCGCGGAGACCAATTGCCCCTCGTTGAGCCTCAGCAGCTTGCCGCTGCCGGCGGCTGCGCCGAACACCCCGCAGGTCGACGTGATGTGCCAACCCTTGTTGTAGTGATGCGGCGAGATCGCGAGCCCGATGCGCGCCTGCACCTCGTTGCCGAGGATGAAGCCGAGCAGCAGCTCCGCCCCGCTCACCTTGCGCAATTCGGCGAGCGCAAGCAGCGCCGGCGCGACCGGCGCGGTCGGATGGATCACGGTCGCCACATGCGTGTCGCAGAAATCATGGACGTTGGCGGCGGCCGCATTGAGAAAGGCCGCGCTCAGCGCATCGATGCGCTCGCTGCGCCCGATCAGCGTCGCCGGCCGGCCGCCGGAAAACTCCTTCAGCGAGGCCAGCGCGATCTCGATCGGGTCGGTGCGGCAACCCGCCAGCGCCACGGCAAACAGATTGAGAAAGGAGCGCCTGGCCTGATGCCGAACCCTTTCCGGCACATCCTCCCACCGCGTCAGAGCGATATAAGCCGCCAGACGCGCCGTGACATCGAATGGCTGTAACACTATTTCCTCCGAATTTTTCCGCCAGCATCCGATGCATCGCCATAAAGTTCAACTGGCCGTGGAATAGACCGCAAGTGCGTTTTTTGCATTGGGGTGAGGCAAGCCGGCGGCCGGACATACAAGGCAAGCTAACAAATCCGGCAGGTCGCATCACCGTCTGCCAGCGCGCCGCACGAACCTGTGCCGTCAGATGATGTGCGAATAGGGATTTGAAGACGGACGGGGCTCGGCTAGAACCCTGTCAGCCGCCGCAAGCCAATGCGATCCAAGGCGCCGCACAAGCGAGTTTTCCATTGAACGAGTGCAATCTTCTCCGCGACCGCGACCAGACGGCGAACCTGTTCGGCCGGATCGCGATTGACGCAGGCTTCGCAATCATGAGGGCATTGGAGGCACGCCACCATCCGGATTTCAAGAGCGACGGCTCACCGGTCACTGCGGCCGATCTTGCGGCGGATCAGATCATCCGCGACAGCCTGGCGCGACATTTCCCGGGCCTGCCGGTCATTACCGAGGAGACCTGCACTGCGGCCACTGCCGCGGATGCGGCGTGTTACGCGCTGGTCGACCCTCTCGACGGCACCAGGGAGTTCGTCAAGGGCAGCGACGAGTTCACCGTGAACATCGCGCTGATCGCGGATGGCGCGGCTGTGGCCGGCGCGGTCTATGCGCCGGCGTTGCGACGGCTTTATACCGGCGGCGCAAGCGCGCATCGGCTGGATGTTGTGGGCGATCATACCGCTCAAAGCCTTGACGGACTGCGGCCGATCCGCGTGCGGCAGGCGCCGCCTGCGGGATGGCGCGCGGTGGTCAGCCGCTCGCACCTCGATCCCGACACGCAACGCTGGATCGAGGCGCATCGCATCGTCGAGCTCTGTTCCGCAGGCTCGTCGCTGAAATTCTGCACGATCGCCGAAGGCGAAGCCGACGTCTACCCGCGCCTCGGCCCGACCATGGAATGGGACACCGCGGCGGGACAGGCCGTGCTGCTCGCGGCCGGCGGCCGTGTCACCGACCTCGACGGCAAGCCGATGCGCTACGGCAAGCCGGCCTTCCGCAACGGCAGTTTCATTGCCTGGGGATCGGTCGGCAACCTCGCCGCCTGAGGCGGCATGCTCATGTTGACGAGGATCAAGCGGCGTTCAGAATAGCGTGCCAGACTGCAGCGATCGTGACGGAATGCCCCTGCATGCATGCGATGGTCCTCAGGAGGCGCGGCGCGCCGCTGACGCTGGAGGAACGGCCCGATCCGGCGCCGGAACCGGGCGAAGTTCGCATCAAGGTGAGCGCCTGCGGCGTCTGCCGGACTGACCTGCATGTCGTCGACGGCGAATTGCCCGGCATTGCCTATCCGATCATTCCCGGGCACGAGGTGGTCGGCCGGATCGACGCGCTCGGCAGCGGCGTGACGACCCTCTCCATGGGCGCGCGCGTCGGCGTACCGTGGCTGGGGTTCACCTGCGGCGAGTGCTTCTATTGTCGCGCCGACGAGGAGAATCTCTGCGACCGTCCGAAATTTACCGGCCACACGCGCGACGGCGGCTTTGCCAGCCATCTCGTCGCCGATGCGCGCTATTGCTTTCCGCTTGGCGAAGCGGGCGATGATGCCGGCCTTGCGCCGCTGCTCTGTGCCGGATTGATCGGCTGGCGCTCGCTGGTGATGGCGGGCGAGGCCAGGGCGCTCGGCATCTATGGCTTTGGCGCTGCCGGGCATATCGTAGCGCAGGTGGCGCGTTGGCAGGGGCGGTCGGTCTACGCGTTCACCCGCAGCGGCGATACGCAAGCGCAGGCGCTGGCGCGTTCGCTCGGCGCGGACTGGGCGGGCGCATCGGAGGATGCGCCCCCCGCCGAGCTCGACGCCGCCATCATCTATGCGCCGGCCGGCCCCCTGGTGCCGCTCGCGCTCGGCGCGGTGCGCAAGGGCGGGCGCGTAGTGTGCGCCGGCATTCACATGTCGGATATTCCATCGTTTCCCTATTCCATCCTCTGGGGCGAACGGCAGATCGTCTCGGTGGCCAACCTGACGCGGAAGGACGGCCTCGATTTTCTCCAGATTGCGGCGAAAGCGAACATTCAAACCCACACCACCGTCTTCCCGCTCGAGCAGGCCAACGAGGCGCTGGCGCGGCTGCGCGAGGGCAAGCTCGTCGGCGCGGCGGTGCTCAAGCCGTGACGAAGCTCCCGCACGCCGATGGGCGCGACCAGGACGCGGCGCTCGCCGTGCTGGACAAGGATGTCCGTAGCGGCAAGGCGAAGCGCGTCGATACCCACATTTCGATCGTGTTCCTCGAGCCGGACCGGGTGCTGAAGATCAAGCGCGCGGTGCGGCTGCCCTTCCTGGATTATTCGACGCTCGACAAGCGCAGGGCCGCGTGTGAGGCGGAGCTTGCCGTCAACCGCCGTTTTGCGCCGGACATCTACCGCGGTGTCGTCCCGATCACCTCGGGTGCGGGGGGCCCCGAAATCGGCGGCAATGGCCCGGTCATCGAATGGGCGGTCGAAATGGCCCGGTTCGACGAGGGCAAGACCTTCGATCACCTGGCGCGCGCCGGCGCGCTCAAGCCGGACCTCGCCGACGCAATGGCGGACATGATGCGCCAAGCCCACACGCGGGCGGAAGTCTCCGATGGCACGAGCTGGCTTACTTCGCTGGCGCTCTTCATCGACCGCAACACCGAAAAATTTCGCGGGCAGACCTCACTCTCGCGCGAGGAGGTCGAGCAACTGCACCGGAGCAGCCATCAACGGCTGGCGGCAGTCCGGCCGCTTCTGCAAGCGCGGGCGGCGGCAGGGACGGTGTGCCGCTGCCATGGCGACGCGCATCTCGGCAACATCGTCCTGATCGGCGATAAGCCGGTGCTGTTCGATGCGATCGAATTCGACCCCGTCATCGCGACCACCGACATTCTCTATGACCTGGCGTTCCCGCTGATGGATCTCGTGCATTTCGGGCTCTGTGCCGCGGCGAACCGGCTGCTCAACCGCTATCTGCAAGCCGGCTGGAACGAGAATGCCGGCGCGCTTGCGCTACTGCCCCTGTTTCTCTCGATCCGGGCCGCGATCCGCGCCCATGTGCTCTTCACCCGATGCGAGCAGTCGCCGGAAGATGTCCGCGATGCGCGCGAGGCCAAATCCTATTTCGATCTGGCCCTGCAGGTCCTTGAGCCGGCGCGGCCATCGCTGATTGCGATCGGCGGCAAATCCGGCACCGGGAAAAGCCTGCTCGCGCGCGATGTCGCGCCTCTACCGAAACCCCTGCCCGGCGCCGTCATCCTACGTTCGGATGTGATCCGCAAGGAACTTTATGGCGTCGATCCGCTGGTGGCGCTGCCGGAGGCAGCCTATGCAGAAGAGGTCACCGCGCGCGTCTATCGCACGCTCAATGAGCGCGCCAGAGAGGTGATCTCGCAAGGCTTTTCTGCCATCATCGATGCCGCCTTCCTGCGCGAAGCCGAACGCGACGCGCTGGCCGCCGGCGCACGGACAATGGCGGCCGACTTCCGCCCCATCTTCCTCGACGCCGATTTCTCGGTGCGCGTCAGCCGCATCGCATCGCGCCGGCGCGACGCCTCGGACGCAACGGCTGAGATCGCAAGCCGCCAGGAAAGCTACGACATCGGCCGGCTCGACTGGCCGGTCGTCGATGCATCCAGCTCACCGGAACAGACGCGGGAGAAAAGCCTCACCCTTCTGGGCTAGCCCGGACGGGTGAGTATCGGATGCATCCTCGAGGCAGTGCCCGAGGCGTGCGCGGCTGCTGTTCCCTGATGATCCGGCGCGCGAAACATGATTTCGCCCAGTTCGGATGTGAATAGCGCGAACTGCATCGCTTTTGATGAAACGTTTGTTGATCCGTCTCAAGACAACTGCAACCCGAATCTGCCAAAGTCACTTACACCTTGAGAGGGAGATGCCCCATGAGTGCCACCACCGTAATTATACTGAGCGTCGCGGGTGCGCTGCTTGCAGCCTCGGCCGGCGGATTTGCCTGGTTGCAGCTCCATGCGCGCCATCTCAGCGCCGCGGGGGCGGATACACCGCGTCCGAGGCGACGTCCGTTCTAGCTTCCAGCATAAACTCCGCTGCTTCCTGCGCCTGAGCGAGATCCGGTTCCCGGATCGGAACGACCGAGGCGCATGTGTTCCCGCCCGCCCGATCGGCCGATGGCGCCGCCCTACTCCGCAGCTTGCCGGCCGGGCGCGGGCCAGCGGATCGCAGCCTTCAACTGCTCATCATAGGCATCGAGCCAGTCGATCTTCGCATCGGCATAGAACGATCCGGCACGCGCGTTCCAGAACACCTCGGCATCGTCGACCCCAGGCGGCACGGTGGCGCTCTCCGCAAGGCCGCGGGCCGCGGTGAGCAGCCGCCGCCGCGTGCGTGAAATCATGACGTCGCTGGGGGCGAGGTGCTCCTTGGCATGATCGACGATCGGCCCCATGCTTTCGGTGACGGCCTGATCCTGCATCACGATGTTGCGGATTCCGGAATAGATGCGGTTGGCGCGTTGCGCCTCGCGGTCGATCTGCCAGTCATTGGCGAGGTTCTGGATGGGCCGCCAGCGTCCGAACCAATCGGTAGAGTTCGGCAGGTAGTCGAGCGGCTCGGCGCCGCTTATTCCCGATCCGCCGCTCTTCAGCTTCATCGAGGAATAGGTCGCGCCTTTCGCCCGGCCGCCATAGATGGAGATCAGCATGGTATGGCCGTCGTCCATCGGCACCCACGCTTTGGCGACGACGTGATCGGCAAAGTCGGCATTCGGGGTCTGCGTCCAGAACGGCAGGCAGACATGCGCCATGCGCCAATGCGTCCTGCCGTTCGGCTCTGGCCGGTAAGCACCATACATCGTGCCCCATTCGGTGTCGGCGACCTTGTACTCGGGCGCGCGGTTGGCCACGGTGTGGCGGGCGGGATGTCCTTCCTCGAAATCCTCGGCCTTCACGTGCCCGGCGTGGAGGAAGCCGAAATGCGAGGTGTCGATATCGCCTTCGAGCCCCTGCAGCCAATTGCTCTCGCGCTGGAGCATGGTGACGGTGAGATCCTGCTCGGGAACGAACAGCGCCTCGAGCATCGGCATCGGCGGTGCTTTCGCGCGCGCCCCCATGTAGACCCAGATGAGACCAGCCTGCTCCCGCACCTTGTAAGCTTTGGCGCGGACCTTCTCCTTGAAGTCCTGAGGGGGCGGCACGTTCGGCATTTCGAGGCAGCGGCCTTCGACGTCGAACTTCCAGCCGTGATAGACGCAGCGGATGCCATTCTCCTCGTTGCGGCCCAGGAACAGCGAAGTGCAACGATGCGGGCATTGATGATCGAGGACGCCGACGCGACCTGAGCTGTCGCGGAAGGCAATCAAGGCCTCGCCGAGCAGCATCAGCCGCATCGGATCGTCGTCCACCTTGAGCTCGGAGGAGAGCGCGGCCGGGATCCAGTATTGCCGCATCATCTCGCCCATGACCGTGCCCGGACCGACCCGAGTCAAATCGTAGCCATCGGTCGCCTTGGACATCGCGATCCTCCTGCTGTTGTTTTGCCTCGAAGTTTGCGCTCTTGTCGGGATGTCGACAAGCGACCATGCGAGGGCCTTCCCCGCTCTCGATCGCCTCTCGATCTGCTCGTATAAATTTATAAATCTGTCTCAAATTTTATCACAAAGGCAATTCCGACGTGCTGGAGGTAATTGCTTTCCTGTGAGGAGAGAGCATCGCGGGCGGGTTTCACGACTGGCTGTCGCGCCAGCATCCCGCCCTGAAAGCATTCAAGGCCTTCCGTCGGCAGGTGATCAGTCGCGCCGCGGCGGATGCCCGCCATCGCGCGCTCTACCGCGTGCTTGCCGGCATCGTCGGCGAGTATCCTTCCGGTATGATGCCGAGCCGGTCCGCGCTGATGTCGGGCTGCAGAGCTATCACCACCTGCTTGCCATCGTCGCCGATGCGGAAGCATCCATGACAGCACCGGCGCCCCGGCAGATCCAGGCGTTGAACGAACCGGCCGCCGCCACGCTGGTGTAACCTTTTGTTGACGTGCCCGCGGTGGCGAGCGGTTTGCCCGTGGCGCCCTGCCGTCCGGCAATGCAGCTATCCGATCGCACGAGCGCCATGGCGGCGGAAATGCTTGCATTCACAAGGATTTTGCGATACCAACGGCTGTTTCTTCTCGCGCTTTGATGAGGAAACAATATGGTTGGGTTGCATAGCTGGCTTTCGCACCAGCATCCGGGTCTCAAGACATATGTCGCTCTCCAGCAAAAGACCAACGAGCTTGCGCGGAGCGACGCGGAGCATCGCGCCGTCTACAAGCTGCTGTCGTCGATCATCGATCCCTTCATCGCCTCTTTCGACGAGGAGCCGCTGCCTGCGGACACCGCGGACGCCACGTTCCGACGCCTGCTTGACGTCGTGCGCGATGCCGAAAGCGCAATCACGTTCGCGCCGGACCAGCAGATCGAGGTGCTGAACAAGATCGCCGGAGTGGAACTGGTCTGACCGGCCGCTCAATGGCCAACGGAGCTTTTCGGTCGGCACTGTTTCAAGGGCAGATTAGGACTTCCCTGGGGCAGAAAATCCCGTAACCCCGTTGTCTCAAATATGAGACAGCAGATGAGGCAACGGGCCTAGGCGCCATGAATGCGATGAACAATCGCTTTGCCGAGATCGGCGAGAGGTTGCGCGCCTACCGGATGGGCCGGGGGCTCGCCGCCGAGCAAGTGGCTGAACGCCTCGGCGTGTCGCGCGCCGCGGTCTACCGGATCGAGGCCGGCGAGGTCGTCAAGATCGAGACGCTCGACCGCCTCGCCATTGTGCTGGAAACCTCGGTCGGCTCGCTGCTCGGCCTCGGCGTCGAATACTACGCGAGCGCCATCAGCTATTTCGAGCGCATACGGCAGATCGAGGAGAAGTCCGAGCAGGTCGTCGCGCACTTCCCGCCGTTGTCCTGCCTTCTGACCTCGGATCACTACGCCCGCCGGCTCAAGCAGACGCTGATCGAGGCGGCGCCCTCCTCTATCGAGGACACCAAGGCCTACGAAGCCGAGATCGACGCCATCATCACCGTGCTCGAGGAGCGCAAACAGGCGCGCCATCGCCGGCATCTGTCCGTCGTCAATTTCGTCAACATGCCGGAGATCGAGCGCTGGCTGAAGCTCGGCTTTGTCGGGCGCTTCAACCTGCCGCCGGAGGAGGTCGTGGAGCGGCGGCTTGCTGCGCGCACCGAGATCGAGCATCTGATCAAGCTGATCGAGCACGAGCCGATGGGCGTGCAGATCGGCCTCATCGAGGAGCCGCTGCCCAACACCACCTTCCAATTGTTCCGTACCACCGACCGCACGCTGCTGGGCTTGAGCCCGTTCCGGCTCGGCGGCGAACTGCCGAACATACGCACCGGGGTCGCCATGCTCACGGCGGACGAGGAGCCGGTGCGGCTTTACGAGCAGCTCGTCGAAAGCCTGTGGCGGAGCGCCCACAAGGGACGCGAAGCCGCCGCGGAGCTGCGGATGATCCTGGAGCGCTCCGGCATCAAGCCGCCCAGCGCGCGGAAGGCGTCGTAGCCTTCTCCTTCTCCCCTTGTGGGAGAAGGTGGCGTAGGCGGCCTTCGGCCGCCGTCCTTAGCTAATAGGACGCCGATGCTTCGCATCGGCTGCGGCGCCGGATGAGGGGTTGCATCCGCGGGCGCGCAGTTTGCGGAGACGACCCCCTCACCCGGAACGCATCTTCGATGCGTCATAGCCGAAGCTCCGCTTCGGCGTTCTCAAAGACGGCCGCCAAAGGCGCCTATGCCTCTCCCACAAGGGGTCCACAAGGGGAGAGGTGGACTGTCACCGTGGTTGTAACTCAACCCCAATCGGCATCGAACAAGGATCGCGCTACCTCGCTGCCGATCTCTGGTCTGCTGGTGTCCGTCATGGCGACACCTTTCCGACCGACCACGGCAGCGTCTCGCCGCCGCGGAACACCACGACTTCGGTGTCGTCGACCGCAACCGCCGCCAGGATCGGAGCCTCCCGCCGCTCCAGCACAATGGTGCCGCGGTTGAGCTCGAGGCCATAGAATCGCGCGCCGCTCACCGAGGCAAAGGCCTCGAAGCGATCGAGCGCGTTCTCCTCGTCGAACACTTGCACGTAGGTCTGCAGCGCGGTTGCGCCGCCAAACACTCCGGCCGAACAGCACTCAGCTTCCTTGGCAGTGCGGCGATGCGGCGCGGTGTCGGTGCCGATGAAGAAGCAGGCTTCGCCCGAGGTAGCGGCCTTGCGCAGCGCGAGACGATGACGCTCGCGCTTGGCGACCGGCAGGCAATAGAGATGCGGGCGCAGGCCGCCCTGGAACAGCGAGGTGCGGTTGATGACAAGATGATGCGGCGTGATGGTTCCCGCCGCGCGCTTGGCATGAGCGCGGACGATGTCGGCAGTCTCCGCCGTCGTGACATGCTCGATGACGACCTTCAGCCCCGCATGCCGTTTCAGCAGCGGCAGCAGGCTTTGCTCCATGAAAACAGCCTCGCGATCGAAGATGTCGACGGCGGGGTCGGTCGACTCACCATGGATCAGCACCGGCATGCCGATCTTCTCCATGCGCTCGAACACCGGCGCCAGCTTCGGAATGTCGGTCACACCGTAATGGGCGTTGGTGGTGGCGCCGGCCGGATAGAGTTTTGCCGCGACCCAGACGCCGTCCTCAAATCCCTTTTCGATCTCGTCCGGCGTGGTCGCATCGGTGAGATAGCAGGTCATCAGCGGTTGGAAATCCGAGCCGTCGAGGCGCGCGGCGAGAATCCGCTTACGATAGGCGCTTGCCGCGGCGACGGTCGTGACCGGCGGCACCAGGTTCGGCATGATCACCCCGCGCGCGAACTGCGCCGCGGTGAAGGGCAGCACGGCCTGCAGTATCGCGCCGTCGCGCAGGTGAACATGGAAATCATCGGGTCGGCGGATGGTCATGCTATCCGCGCGCTCCGGTGCCACCGCCCGGTCGAACAATTCGGTCACGCTCATCGTACGGCCTCTTCGATTGCAGCCTGCATTAGCGCATGATCCGGAAAAGTGTGAAGCGGTTTCCCGCCTGCGCGAAGTCCTGGGACGAGCGATCCGTGTGGCTTGATGCTTCGACGGGCGAAGGCAGGTCCGAAAAGATCATGCGCAAACAATGAGCTCAAGCACGATGAATGATTGATCCTCAAATCATCGCGCTTTAGCGCGATTCCGGCGAGAAAAACATCCAGATTCATCGCCTTCCCGGTCAAGTGAGCTCGGCGCCGTGGCGCACGCTCTCGAGGCTTTCAGCAGTGATACTCATGCGGTGCCCCTTCCCCGTTGTGATTCCCGACGGATTGAAGCATGTCGCAATATCGTATCAAATACTGTGCCTGGCGTGAGAACGGCGCGGACATTCCTTGGGGAAACATCCGGCCACATCCCCCACGCGCTGGTCTTCGCGCGGACGCTGTCGGCGCATTTTGCGGTCGGCGGCTCGGGCGACGGATGCCGGCAACGCCCCTTGCGTCAGCCGCCGCCGCGCCTACACATGCACCAAACATGCCGGTCGGCCCAATGAGAACTCTTGCAGAAGCGCCGTCGTCGACCTTTGCCGGCATCCGGTTCGTGTTGACGGACATGGACGGGACGCTGACCTACAGGGGACGCCTGTCCGGGCGCACCTATGACGCCCTCGAACGGCTGCAGGCGGCCGGGATCAAGGTGATTCCGGTGACCGCTGCACCCGCGGGGTGGTGCGATCAGATGGTGAGGATGTGGCCCGTCGACGGCGTGATCGGCGAAAATGGCGGGCTGTTCTTCCGGCGCGACGGCGCCCACGGCGTGATGAGGCGATACTGGCACAGCGAAGCCGATGGTCGGGACATCCGCGATCGGCTGGTCGAGATCGGCCGCCGGATTGAGGCCAACGTTGCGTCGGCACGGTTGGCGGACGATCAGCCATTCCGGCTCACGAGTGTCGCCTTTACCCGATCCGCTGATGCGGGTGCGATCGAGGCGATCACTGCCGCGCTTCGTGCGGCCGGCGCCAGCGTGACCATCAACAACCTCTGGATCCTGGGCTGGCTTGGCGGCTACGACAAGCTTGCCATGGCCAGCCGCGTGATGGCCGAAACCTATGGCGTCGATATCGACGCCGACCGCGACACCATCCTGTTCTGCGGCGATTCCAACAACGATGCTCCGATGTTTACATTCTTTCGCCACAGCGTCGGCGTGAGCACGGTGCGAAGCTGCCTTGCGGATCTTCCAACGCCACCCGCCTGGATCACCGAGGGGCCAGGCGGGGACGGCTTTGTCGAGGTCGCAAATGCGCTACTCGCGGTCAGAGGCTTGGAAAGACGATCAAGCTGACGGCATCGCGTCCTTGAAGGCGCCAATCCGCCAAGCCATGCTCAGCATGGCGAGCGCGGGATCATCCAGTTCGAAAACGTCTGCCAGATGCCGTTGCCGAGATGGCGCTGATAGGCGACGAAGTCGCCGTCATCATCGTGGACGAGCTCATAGCGATGGCGTTTGATCGATTGTTCGGTTTGCGTGATCATTGAACTTCTCCTGATCCGGCAGTTCGTGATTTTCACGTAGTTTCGGTGCTTCGCCGATCAATGGAATGACGATAATCATATCATCAAATTGTCGAGAGGCGACGATGGTGCAATCCGCGCCCTACACCTGCACCGAGCTGAGTTTCTTCAGGCAACGCAGCGTGAACGACGACCGGCTGTGGCGGATGCCGGGGATGCGGTAAAGCTTCTCGCGCAAGAAGTGCTCGTAGCCCGCGGTGCTCGCGACCGCCACCTTCACCAGGTAATCGTAGTCGCCGGTGGTGAGATAGGCCTCGATCACCTCGGGCAAATCCGCAAGCAATTGCCCGAAACGCCCGAGCGTCTCCTCATCGTGGCGGTCGAGCGTCACCTCGATGATGACGGTTTCGGGGAGGCCGAGCTTCTCCTGATTGATCAGCGCGATGTAGCCTTCGATATAGCCCTGCACTTCCAGGCGCTTCAGCCTGTTCCAGCACGGTGTGGTGGAGAGCCCGATCTTCTCGGCAAGCTGCACGGTGGTGAGACGCGCATCCTGCTGCAGCGCGCGCAACAAGCGGCGGTCGATCTCATCCAGCCGCTGCGCATCCTTGCGGCGAGCCGGCAGAGGTCGGGCAGCGCGCTGAGCAGCCTTCATAGCGAGAATTCCATTCCGTCAATCGGCGAGTGTGCTAGAATAAATCTACTACAATATCGGCCTACATCCAGACAAAAAGAACAATCTCCCGAGATAATGGCAGTAAAAACTCCCATGAAATGAGGAAGGCCCGGGCTGTGTTTCATCTGGAGCTCTACGCCAGCGACATGCATGCCGCGCTCGGCCGTCTGCTCGATCAGACGCGCGTCGCCGGGCTCCAATTGGCCGCGCTTCATGCTTCGGCGGAAGCAGGCAACTACAGGATCCGGGCCTCGATCGATGTCCGCGACCGCGAGGTCGTCGAGAAGCTCGCACGCCGCATCGGCTCCATGGTCTGCATCGCCGCCATCAATGTCACCGGTGAAGGGTTTCGCGCGACGCCCGCTTTGTGCACTGCCTCGCCATGACGTCGGCGCGGATATCCCGGAGGCGGGACGAGGAGACGAAATGAGCCAATATGCTCCGCTGAGCCTTCATGTACCGGAGCCCGCCGTCCGCCACGGCGGCGCGCCGGATTTTTCCAACATACGAATCCCGCAAGCAGGCTCGGTCGCGCGGCCGGAGGTCGACGCCGAGCCGGAGTCGATCCGCGACCTCGCCTACTCCGTCATTCGCGTGCTCAACCGGAACGGCGAAGCCGTCGGCCCCTGGGCGGGTCTGTTGAGCGACGCCGAACTACTCGAGGGCCTGCGTCACATGATGACGCTGCGAGCGTTCGACGCCCGCATGCTGACGGCCCAGCGCCAGGGCAAGACCTCCTTCTACATGCAGCATATGGGCGAGGAAGCCGTGAGCTGCGCCTTCCGCAAGGCGCTTCTGCCAGGCGACATGAATTTTCCGACCTATCGGCAGGCGGGACTTCTCATCGCCGGCGGATATCCGCTTTTCGAGATGGCCTGCCAGGTCTACTCCAACGAGCACGATCCGATGAAAGGCCGGCAGTTGCCGGTGATGTATTCCTCGAAGCAGCACGGCTTTTTTTCGATCTCGGGTAATCTCGCCACCCAGTACATTCAGGCGGTGGGCTGGGCCATGGCCTCGGCGATCAAGCACGACAGCAAGATCGCAGTTGCATGGATCGGCGACGGAGCCACGGCGGAATCCGACTTCCATGCCGCGCTCGTCTTCGCCTCGACCTATCACGCGCCGGTGGTGCTCAACATCGTCAACAATCAATGGGCTATTTCGACATTCCAGGGTATCGCGCGCGGCGGCTCCGGCACGTTCGCCGCGCGCGGCCTCGGCTTCGGCATTCCGGCGCTGCGCGTCGACGGCAACGACTATCTCGCGGTTCATGCCGTCGCGGCCTGGGCCTGCGAACGGGCGCGGCGAAACCTCGGCCCGACCCTGATCGAGCATGTGACCTATCGTGTCGGTGCGCATTCGACCTCCGACGATCCCTCCGGCTATCGGCCGAAGGGGGAGTCCGATGCCTGGCCGCTCGGCGATCCCGTGATCAGGCTGAAGAATCATCTGATCACGCGCGGCGCCTGGTCGCAGGAGCGGCAAAAGCAGGCCGAAGCCGAAATCCTCGACACCGTGATCGCGGCGCAGAAAAAGGCCGAGAGCTACGGCACGCTCAGCTCCGGGCCGAGACCATCGGCGCGCGACATGTTCGAGGACGTGTTCGCCGAGATGCCGGAACACCTGCGCCGTCAGCGCCAGCAGGCGGGAGTCTGATTGTGCCGCGCCGGACCATGATCGAGGCGATCCGCGAGGCGATGGACGTGATGATGGCGCGCGACGAGGATGTCGTCGTGTTCGGCGAGGATGTCGGCTATTTCGGCGGTGTGTTTCGCGCAAGCCAGGGCCTGCAGGCAAAATACGGCACGAATCGCTGCTTCGACACGCCGATCAGCGAGCTCGGCATCGTCGGTGCGGCGATCGGAATGGCCGCCTATGGGCTGAAGCCTTGCGTCGAGATCCAGTTCGCCGACTACATGTACCCGGCTTATGACCAGATCGTCTCTGAAGCCGCGCGGCTGCGCTATCGCTCCGGCGGCCAGTTCACCTGTCCGCTGGTGGTGCGAATGCCGACCGGCGGCGGAATTTTCGGCGGGCAGACCCATAGCCAGAGCCCGGAGGCGCTGTTCACCCATGTCTGCGGGCTGAAGACGGTGGTGCCGTCGAACCCGAGCGACGCCAAGGGTCTTCTGATCGCGGCGATCGAGGATCCCGATCCCGTGATCTTCCTCGAGCCGAAGCGGCTCTACAACGGTCCCTTCGACGGGCACCACGATCGGCCGGTCACACCCTGGTCGAAGCATGAGCTCGGGGAGGTGGCCGACGGACATTATAGCGTGCCGCTCGGCCATGCGGCGGTTCGCCGGCCGGGCTCCGCCGTCACCGTGCTTGCCTACGGCACCATGGTGCACGTCGCCGAACGTGCCGCGACCGAAGCCAACGTCGATGCGGAGATCATCGATCTCAGAACGCTGCTGCCGCTCGATATCGCGACGATCGAGACCTCGGTCAGGAAAACCGGGCGATGCGTGATCGTGCATGAGGCGACGCTGACGTCGGGCTTCGGCGCCGAGCTCTGCGCACTGGTGCAGGCCGCCTGCTTCTACCATCTGGAGGCGCCGATCGCGCGCGTAACGGGCTGGGATACGCCCTATCCGCACGCGCAGGAATGGGACTACTTCCCGGGACCCGAACGCATCGGCCGCGCGCTCAAGGAAACGCTGGAGCAGTGACATGGCCGAGCGCGTCGTCAAGCTGCCCGATGTCGGCGAAGGCATTGCCGAGGCCGAGCTGGTCGAGTGGCATGTGAAGATCGGCGATATCGTGCGGGAGGACGCGACGCTCGGCGCCGTCATGACCGACAAGGCCACCGTCGAGATTCCCTCGCCGGCCGACGGCGAGGTGCTTTGGCTCGCCGGCGAGGTCGGCGAGAGGCTGGCGATCGGGTCCGATTTTGTCCGCCTGAAGGTGGATGCGAAGGCCGGGCCGTCCCACGAAACGAAGCCGGAGCCATCGCGACCGGCGCCAACTTTGCCCGACGATGATGGAGGCTCGGCCACGCTCTCTCCCGCGGACGAGCCTGCGGATGTCACACCGCATCGGCCACGTGAGCCCGCCCCTGTGGTGGCAGGAGAGCGGCCGCTGGCCGCGCCCGCGGTTCGGCTGCGCGCGCGCGAGGCCGGCATCGACCTGCGCCAGGTCAGCGGCTCTGGACCGGCAGGACGGATCACCCACGGCGACCTCGATGCCTATCTCGCTGTCGGCCCCGCCGCGGCGCCCACGAGCCGGCGTCAGGCGAAAACGGCGGTCGAGGACGTCAGGATCGTCGGCCTGCGCCGCCGCATCGC